>SDBT01009457.1_pt1 | contig 15810 bp, 14 predicted proteins | sample 2277101 | NCBI WGS metagenome assembly SDBT01 (sample SAMN10404973, study PRJNA504765) | marine sediment metagenome | isolation source: marine sediment core GS10_PC15, 103 cmbsf | place: Arctic Ocean: Southern Knipovich Ridge | collected 2010 | reverse complement strand
GTCCATCTAAGAACACACACTGGTGAAAACCCATATTGTTGTGGTGGTTGTTGTAAGAGCTTTACGACCGAAAGTGATCTTATATATCATCAAAGACCATACTCTGGCGAAAAACAATATCCCTGTGGTTATTGTTGTAAAAGCTATTCACACGAAAGTAGTCTTACACGCCATCTAAAAACACATACTGTGAAAAAGCCATATCCCTGTGGCGTGTGTGGTAAGGATTTCATAACTAAAAGTATGCTTACGGATCATATAAGAATACATACTGGGGTAAAGCCATATTCTTGTGTTGAGTGCGGCAAGAGCTTTTCACGAAAAGCTCATCTTAAGGACCATCTGAGACGTATACATACACGCGTGCTTGAATAAAAGAAATAGAGGTTTTTATCCCATTTAACCAGATCACATTTTCAAACCAAACATGAAAAAATCCTTGGTGAAATCACCTAGGAATTTATATTATACGGGTTGCTTAATCTTGTTTCATGACTCGTATTTAATTTTATCCACTAATCTCACCCATTCTTCGGAGTAGTTCTTGTTGGACAAATTCTTTTATGATTATACGAGTTGATAAAAACGGAGCCTGTCCGTGAGGAATTATCGTTTCTAGATTTATATCTTGAATAATATATGTTACCTTGCGTCCGTCAAGTAACATAATTTTAAAGGTTTTATTTTTGGGATATTCTTTATGTGAGTCTGTTATTTCCATAATTTGTCCGAGAATATTAAAATCCAAAAGAGATTTTTCCTCTTTGATATCTTTGGATGATAGCGCCACCAGCTCTCCTGTGTTGACTCTCGTAGGATATAGGGAACCATTTATCTGCTCAAATTTAAAAAGATGATCCACCAAGACTTTGGCGACCTCAAATATATACTTTTGAATATCTCTCGAATATCTTAAAATAAAATCATCGAATAAAGACTTACCCTTGTCAGGACCTGACAAATACTTCATGGCTTGATTAATTAGTTCTTTTCTCGGAATATCTGGATTTGACAATCTAAAATCAACATACCATATTGACCAAGCGAAACACGTTCCCAATTCTTTGTCATCCGGAGCATTCTGGGATGATTGAAAACTAATTTTGGGACAAAAATCCAATGGAGAAACATATTTAATAGGGCTATCTTTACCTTTTATTGTCATATTTTCGAAGAGATTTTTGATAGCCAAATTCATGTCGGAGGACTCAAACAATGTTTGATGACCATGAGGTTCAAAAAGTTCAATCTCGTTGAGCTTCTTATCGTAAATGAGAAAGTTAGCATGAGCACCATTACACTGTTTATCACATAAGTTTATACAAGACAAAGTTACATCTACAAAAGTAAACCGAGACTTACTTTCAGCACATCGTTTAAAACGTTCGGTAAAATAGTTCGGTCTTATTAACATATGGTTTTTAACTGAACATGTCCACCTTAATATTAACGGTTTACCTGTTTTACTATCAAGGGGCATACATTCATCAGGATGACGATCCATCAACCAAAGAACAAATAAAGCTATACTATTCTGGTCCATATCAAATATATACTTGCTAATTTGGTTTCTGTTATAGGTAACGTTCTGTAACATTTTTAATCTTGGAATTACACCTTCGCCTGTTTCTTCTGCTGGAAATGATGAATATCTTTTTCTCTCGATAAACTTCAAATGTGGGGGTTCAATTGCTTTGCGTAGTTCTTCCATCATAACATCCGGAATATTTTCCAGCCCCTTAATAGTTTTACCTGAATCATTCACGCGTAAAAATCCTACCAATTTCTTGAGATCAACAGATTTAGCTATAAAATAGCTAATATACATTTCCCTTCCAATGGACCCAAGAAATGTTAACAATGATTGATACATTTTAGGAATAGATGCTGGTATTTCTAATTTAATTTTTGATGGTTGTTTAAGGCGAGCAGATCCCCAGTAGTTAACTGTATTACTTTCAGTGATAGCTAAGGTAAATATTCCACCCACAGAAACATGCCTAACCTTTGAGCCAATATTAACTTCAACTGGTTTAGTAATTGCCGCATTCATGACAAGTTTTGTTGACGATACGCTGGTCCCTGTTATTTTACCTTCTTGGTTAGATCCCCACATTAAAAGCTTACCATTTTCAGTAATAACAGCAGTCGAACCGTAAAATGAAATGGATGAAATTCTTCCGGGGATTGATATTTTCAGAGGTTTGCTTTTTTCAAGGACTGTTTCTAGGTCAGGAATGATAGTTTTAGGTAATACTTTACCACCCCTCGTTATTCTATCAGGTTCTTCTCCAGGACTCATCGAATCTAACATATAGACTGTATTAGGACCATTATCACCATAACTGTTAATTTCAAATAGTTCACCATCAACAGTCAAGACACTTAGTTTATTCATCCGGGCAAAAAATTGCCGTGCTGTTTTCTTAAATGGTATCAGAGCTGGATTAAGAGTTGGTTCTTGATTAATATTGTCTATACCAATCATTATCTCGCTTATAATACTGAATGGTAGATATTTACTATTGAGGGGTAAGATAGGAGCACCAGATGTGTAAATTTTTCCATCTTTAGTCAGAATAAAAGCAGCATCTCCCGCCAGATTAAGATCGATGATTCCGGGACGAATCTTAATTATATCACTTAATACAACCATCTTCTTATTTATATAGTTATTAGTTTTCAAAAATGCTGATCCATCACGAAAAATAACCCCGTAACCAGATTTGAAAAAAACATTTAATGAAATTTTGACGGCGTGGTAATTTTTCAGATGCTCGATCAACCTTGGCTTCGTTATATATTCTTCGATGGAATCTGTACCTAAATTGCCCAAATTCCCCCAAAGATAAGCTTTTCCGTCTTCTGTAACAGCTCCAGTAAAATCAGCACGACATGCAATACTGACAACTTTTGATGGAAAATGTATACGAATCGGCTCTCTCGATAAAGAAGTGGTACCATCTCCTAATTGGCCATGAGTGTTTTCCCCAACCATCGACAAATTACCATTCTCATCAATTACGCCATAGTGAGCATATCCGGATGAAATAGGTAAGTTAATTAATTGAATTAAATGCGGCGAGTCCATTTTTTAATTCTAATTCTCTTTTGATATATTAAAAATATATCAAAGTCCTCCTCTTTCGGAATTTATTGATTTCTAGTTTGACCTAATCTTAAATTATTAGATTAAAAAATCCTCGGTGTAATCACCTAGGAATTAAAATTATATTATTTATTTACTTACTTAATAATCATGTTTGACTACTCTGGTTAAACGGGCTACCTTCACTTAGCAATAACATGCTTCGTTTAATTTTATCCACTAACCTTATCCATTCTCCTAAGTAATTCTCGTTGGACGAATTCTCTTATGATTATACGAGTTGATAAAAATGGTGCCTGCTCAACAGAAATCGTTGTTGTCGGATATACATTTTGAATAGTCCTTATTACAACACTACCACCGAGTAACAGAATTTTAAAGGTTTGATTTTTGGGATATTCCTTCCGCGAGTCCGTTATTTCCAAAATTTGTCCGAGAATATCAAAATCTGAAAGAATTTTTTCCCCTTTAATATCTTTAGATGGTAGCGCTACCATCTCTCCCGGAATAACAGTCCGAGGAATTAATTCACGATCTATCTGCTCAAATTTGAGAATATAATCAGCCAAGACTTCGGCAATCCCAAATATATACTTTTGAATATCCCTGGTATATCGCAAAATAAGGTCATCAAATAAAGACTGATCTTTAACCGATCCTGTCAAATACTGCATAGCCTGATCAACCAGTTCCTTTCTTGGAACATCTGGATTTGACAATCGGAAATCAACATACCATATTGTCCAGGCGAAACAAGTTCCTCTTTCTCTCCAACCTAAAGCGGTCTGGGATGGTTGGAAACTAATTCGAGGACAAAAATCCAGCGGGGAAATGTATTTAATAGGACTATCTTTACCTATTATTGTCATATTTTCGAATAAATTTTTGATATTCAGATACAGGGCTGTGGTGTCAAAATCTTTTATATGACCATAAGGTTCAAAAAGTTCAATCTCGTTGAGCTTCTTGTCATAAATAAGAAAGTTAGAATGACTACCAATACATGGTTTATCACAGGAATAAGCACAAGATATATATAAATAGACAAAAGTAAACCGAGACTTACCTCTGGCACATTGTCTAAAACGTTTGACAAAATTGGGTATTATATGAAGCCCGCGCTTTTTACCTAGACATGTCCAGATTAAACCTAACATTTGACTTGTATTACTATCAATGGTTACACATTCTCTAGGATGACGATCTATCAACCAAAGAAGCATCAAAGAAACATTTGCCGCTCTATTATCAAGTATATACGTGCTAATTTGATTTCTATTATGGATAACATTTTGCAACATTTTTAATCTTGGTATTGTTTCTTTACCTGTTTCTTCTTCCGAAAACGGTGATACATATTTTTTCCGAGCGATAAACTGAAAATGTGGGGGTTCAATTGCTTTGAGTAGTTCATTAACCACCACATCCGGGATCATTCCCAGTCTCTTAGTAATTTTACCTGAATCACTCATACGTAGAATTTCTACCAGCATTTTGAGATCAATTGATAAATCTATGAAATGACTAATATATATTTCTCTTCCAATGGACCTAAGAAATGTTAATAATGATTGATACCTTTTGTGAATAGATACAGGCATTTCTAATTTAATTTTTGGTGGTTTAAGGTGGTCAGCTCCCCAATAGATAACCGAATCACTTTCGCTAATAGCTATGGTAAATATTCCACCCACGGAAACATTCTTAATCTTCGAACCAATATTCACTTCAACCGGCTCGGAGATTTCTCCTTTACTTAGTCCTATCATGTTTAGGGTATATCCTGGTATGGATACACGTGTATCCACTATTTTATCCTCTTCGTTAGATCCCCACATATAAAGCTTCCCTTCTTTGGTAATAGCCGCAACCGTGGAATAGTAGGACGAAATGGACGAAATTTTTTCAAGGATTGGTATTTTATGGGGTTTACTTTTTTCAAGAGCCTTTTCTAGGTCAGGATAAACACTTTTAGGTAATATCCGACCGCTCCTTGTTCTTCTATCAGGCTCATTACCAGGACTCATCGAATTTAAAATATAGACTATATTAGGGCCATCATCGCCATAACTGTTCATCTTAAATAGTTCACCATCAGTAGTCAAGACATTCAATTTATTCATATATATATAAATTTGCCGTGCGGTTTTCTTAAACGGGACTAGAGTTGGATTAAGAGTTGGATTTCCATTAATATCGTTTATGCCAATCCTTATCTCTCTCTTAACATGGGAGGGTATATATTTACTATGATCGGGTAAGATTGGAACACCGGAGGTGTAAATTTTTCCGTCATTCGTCAAAATAAACAACATGTCTTCGATCAGATTAAAATCAATGATTCCAGAATAGATTTTAATTATATTACTTAATAAGACTATCTTCTTATTTATAAAGATTGATATGTTCAAATAGGCAGATTCATCGTGAAAAATAACACCGTAACCATATTCAAATGAAACATTTAACGAAATCTTGATAGCGTGATAATTTTTCAGATGTTCGACCAACATTGGCTTCGTTATAAATTTGCCGCCCAAATTTCCCCAGAGATAAGTTTTTCCGTCTTCCGTAACGGCCCCAGTAAAATCAAGACTGCATGCAATACTGACAACTTTTGATGAAAAATGTATGTGGATTGGTATTCTTGAAAAAGAAGTGGTACCATCTCCTAATTGGCCATGGGTATTTTCACCAACCATCGATAAATTTCCATTTTCGTCAATTATACCATAGTGAGCATATCCGGATGAAATAGGTGAGTTAATTGATTGAATTGAATATGGGGAATCCATTTTTATTTCTAATTCTTTTTAATCCTTGGTGAAATCACCTAGAATTTATATTTTATTATATTATATTACTCGTTTAATAATCATGTTTGACTACTCTGTCTAAATGAGCTTTAGTAACACTTTTCTCGCCAAGACCTTTAACATCTTGTAAATCAACAAATGTATAAGATAGACTATGATCATCGTGGAATTCAAGAGTTAATGTTCCGGTATCTCTTTCGGATACCATTACAATTTTACCGTCTTTTAATACACCATGTGCGGCAAAGAACCCTGAAGCAACTGTTTCTGGTTTATAATTTTTGAATTTTAAGATTTTGAAATTAACTTCCACGCGGGCGCATTTACCGTGCCCCTTGGTAAATTTAAGATCAATCCATTCTTGGAAACAATCCTCTTGGAGATTGTTATTTTGTTTTCCTCCTGAATAGATACCTTCCCCTTTCCATCGGGTTCCGGCTAAGCCGTTGCAACTATCAAATTTGTTATTTTTAGATACGAACCACCAAACACAAATGCAGATGATAATTATGATGATAATAATAACTATAATTACACCAACTCCCCACTTGCGACCACCATAACCATTACCACTAGACATGTCTTTTCCTGTGCCTGTTCCTGCGCCTGTTCCTGTACCGCTGACTGAATAAGAATATTTATCGCTATCCATTGAAATTAAATTAAAAGAACGAAGATGTTAGACTTTATCTTATGAGTATTTTTGTTTGTAGTTTCTTAGAAATTTTTATTTGGGAGTTTATTTTGACAATTTCAAATTATTTAAGAGATAAATTAATATCCTTGAATTAAGATCTGAAGTCCTCTTTTTTCGTCCAATAATTGGCAAATTTGTTTTTCTCCCTCAATTTGCCTAAATTTATCTTTTCCAAAATAGGCCTCTATATTTAGGTGTCTGGTTGGATGAACAATCTGATTGTATAAATAAAGAATGGCCAGGGCGCAATTAGTGTAATCCTTGGGGTCGACTTTTCTAATCCCAACCCAATAATTAAACAATCCTAGTGCTCTCTCAGGGCTTCTTAATTTAAAAATTTTGAGATTGTGTCTCATCATTTCCATAATTTCGCACAAATGTTTTGTACTTATACTATATATAATATCCTTGGTCTGTATTTTAGGAAGATAACAATCCAACCAGGTATTGGTCAGTTGCCAATATATGAATTTTGGGGTTGGTCGTTTTGTTGGATGTGGATTAACACACCGAAGAACTATATTTTTTAGCATTTGAGGAAAAGGTGCCGACTTAATATCCTCTTGAAGTTTCTTATTATTAGGTGGAAAAGAATAAAAAGATAATTTCTTATTTTTGTCGGACTTCATATACTTGTCGAGAGATGTCCAGGTTACAAGAGGTTTCCACATTTCCAAGATAATAATACCCAAAGCATAAATGTCGGCAGAAAGAGTAGTTTCATTATCGGGTGGGGCATAAAATTTAGTCATATGACGAAAACTAATATAAAGCGGAGAACCCGTATTTCCAAAATCAGCTAAAACTGCCCGATCGCCCTTAATTAAAATATTCCCCGGTTTTAAATCACCATGTAATAACCCTAATTGATGAAGGGTATTTAAACCCATCAGGATATATAAAATAAAATTGATCCTCTTTTTCTCTTTTCCGTCACCACTAAAATAGGTGTTTTTACCTATCCAAGTATGAAAACTTTCCTCGTAACGAACCATTTTGATGATTTTGTTGTGACAATCTACCTCTATCGTTTCTACAATAGAAGGCATTCCATATAGATACATAGAAAGAGCCGCCTCGTGGTAAAATATTTCTGTTGATACGAATGTTTTACATGCACCCTCTGGACATATTTCAACTTTTCCGTAACTCCCTTTCCCTAACAGATACTTTGATTCCGTTGGAACAAGGCGTTTTTCATGATTCATCCTTTTTAGAGAAAAATAAACTTATTCTCCAAAGTTTCCTAATCTAACCAAAATGAATTAATTTTATAAAGACAATGTTTTATACATCCGGACCCAGAAAATAAATCTATTCCGCCCGAAACATTTCCGTCCCTGGACGAAAATATCAATTATTACAAGCAGTATTTTTAATAATCCCAACCGTTATCGGCCAAAATTATATCTAAGATTGGAGGGTAAGACTTGCTAGATGTGTCCCGTTTAGGTGAAACGGGTTTATTTGGGCATTCTTCGGAGAGATGTGACCGTCCCCCAACCAGATTACAATATTTACACTTATGATCTTTAGTTAAATGTAGTGACATTTGATCCAAACACCTACAAATAGAACAAAGTAACGGGCATCGATAACATGGATGAAATTCTATCCCCCTTGATCCACACAAACAACATTTTCGCTCATAGGGGGAAACCAAATTTGACAAAAAGACTTTGGGTTGAGTCATTTTGTTTTATTTTGAGTTTTGATCAAAACAAAAATTGATCTGATATTTGAGTTTTTAATCTAATCCAAAATAAACAAATCTCTAAAAACCAATCAAAATGAAAAAGACTAGTCAACAATCTAATTATTTATCGATCAAGAGTAATGCCTTCGAAGAATGGAGAAATTTTTTCAACAAGGTGAGCGATTTTTCCGCCAATTCAGATAAAAACATTCGGGAAAAAGATGATAATAACTTAGATTCGATAGCCTCAAGTATTATCGGCAATAAAACACCAGAGAAAAAGAACAAATATCATCGAAAATTCATGGAGAAATTAATAGCCAATAGTACAACTAATTTCCCTCTTAAAGAATGGAAATATGTCGGGGGTAACAGCGGTCGCCATTCCAGGTGGTACCAGAATTTATATCCGGATTGTGCTTTTCCTTCTTCCAAGAATTCTTGTATTTGCTCGCATCCGATTATTGAAAATTGTTACATTCAGAATAACAATACCAATTTAATTTTGGTGGTGGGAAATTGTTGTATTAAGAGGTTTTTGCCTCTTGAATCGCAAGGACGAGCTTGTCCCAAATGCCAAGAACCGCATAGAAACAGAAATGACCCATGGTGTGATAGTTGTCGCGGCGGTATTTTGACTGTTGGGCACCACAAAGGACGTTCTTTTCGATGGATTTTAGAAAGAAAACCATACTATGGAAGATTTATATTAGGTATTTCTCCTCGCGGTGAATTGGCTAGACTTGCAAATTGGCTAAGAGAAAATGGACTGACGATCAAGAAACTAACTTCACAAAGTACAGGAAGGGTTCGCGGGAAGAAAGTATTTGTTGATACCCGGAAACAAAATATTAGGAGAATCGCACCTCTTCCGATGAAAACCAAAAACTCTTTTCGCGACAAACAAATGAAACAAATTCTAGAAGCCAATAGTCAGAAACTCAATTTTGGGCAATATAGACAAAAGACCTATAAATGGGTGTTGGATTCTGATCCTAAATATTGTGAATGGGTCAGTAAAGTTAAACTACCAGGGGGATGGATGGCCAATTTCCAAAGCTGGCTTCAATTGTCCAATCGTAGGAATTAAACTCATAATTATTATTTCAAATGATCATCTATATCAGATGGTCATTTTTACAGTTGTTATATTTGATATGTGGACTAATTTCCCACTGAAGTGATAATTCCTTTGTGGTAAGAGCCATTAATGGATTCACGTATTACTTCGTTTTCTACAGTCATGGTCATCTGTTCTTGTCCTTTAAAAGCATACAAACCGACAAAGCAACCACAGTCACATTCCGTCCTGTTAAGTCCAACCTTTCCGTTAGAACACTGTGCATATTTATCACTATGAGGTGCTGTAAGAGTCATAGAAACAATTTCAGAATGATTTTCATTTTTGGGAAGAGCTCGGGAGCCTAGAATTAGATAGCTTTTGTCAGGCGAGTCTGGATTTTTGAACTCGCTAAATGATTTAGCCTTGGTATGATTTTTACATACATACACTTCAAAAATAGGATAGTCTCCTCCTTTTTCTATAATTATATGTAATTTATGTGGTTTGAATGACTTATGAACTTGAATAGTAACGGAGAATTTCGGACTATCCTCACACAATAGACATTTCCCTTTCGAAAAATGATCCATGAAAAGAGGAGGATATCTCATCTCCTTCTTAGCGGCATCTTTTCGGATTTCTTCAGTATCACCCGGATGGGTGATATGATATGGTGTTTTATTTAATAGAGAGTGATCTGATTCCATTTTTTTTTTGTTTTAGTTTAGTTATTTTTGTAATATCACTTTTAAGTTTTTAAAAAATCTTAACTATCATATTATGTGCGTAATCATTTAGTGATTGTATGGCTGAAAGGAAGCACCGCTGTTAATTCTTTCTGTTTTGTATCTAGCCTTTCTAATATCATTTAGGGTTCCGAAGTCAGTTTCTAAAGGAAGTTCTTGACCAGGTTTAATTATTGGTATTTTGATACCCAATTCTACTCTTCCTAGCTGGGTTATTTGTGGGTTAGATATTTGAGGAACAGGAGAGAAAAGTTTTCCACTAGAAGTTGACAAATTGAGAATAGGGATGTTTATCTTTTGAGTAGATGGTGTAACACGACGTGGTTGACCGGGTTCACGGTAAAAGTATTTTTCTGCATCGAATTGTAATGAGGAAGTTGGTGGTTCCATAACAATATATTTTCAGATACAATAAATAAAAAATATTAAATCAATTTATTATAAGAAGAGATAATATGAATTTATTCTTTCTCATCTATAAAGGATAAACTATACGGTTCCGAAATGGACACAACAGATTTGGTTTTGGATTTGAATCAATCTGCTCTTAGAAACGAGGCTTATCGCCATGCTATAATCACCACATCAAAAACCCAACTCGTATTAATGACCCTGAAACTAGCAGAAGACATAGGGAAAGAAATACATCAAGAGGATCAATTCATTTATATCGTCCAAGGAAAAGGAACAGCCAAATTATGGCTTAAAACAAAAAATGGAAAAGAAATAGAAAATACATATAATATATACCCTGGGATAAGTATTACCATACCTTCTGGAACTTGGCATAATATTATTAATAGCGGAGATATCAAGATGAAACTCTACACTATATATTCACCCCCCGAACATGATGAAGATACTTATCAAGAAACTAAACCGGGCTAGTTAGAAAATAGAAAATCTAATCTTTTAAAATTTGTTTAGAAGATCAAACAAAATAAATAAAATGTCAACTGACAAATCAAAAGTATTATTCAAAATAAACCTTGATTCGAGACTGGAACCAGAATGGATTGGGCCAAAACTCTTCGAACATAGACTTATCAGCTATGATAAAGCTAGTAAGCTTCAGTGGGCTTTTCTCGATTTGTGCCAATTAAAAACACCTCAAGACTTATGTCAAAAATGTGACAAATTAAGTACAAAATCTATCGATAATGGCCATTTATGTGGCAGTTGCATTAATAATAACTTTGGAAAAGGTTGCTATGGTATAGATGATAAATTTGAACAAGGAATTCATCTTTTTTCCACTCGATCAAAGGAACCATACATAATTAGATTTAAGTCTCTTAAATTGGAATTAATTAGCGATTCTAATGTAATAGAAGCATTCAAAATAGTTAATCCAGATGGAGGTATCAGCAGCCATCCTATCATTGATGAAATTACCAATTGGTATAATTTGGTTTTTCCGGGATCAGAAAATAATTATTCATCTCATCGAGGGACAATTTCCAAGAAAGAAAAGCTAATGGATGATAATTTTAATATGCAAATTCTGAAATCCAACGATATTAACTAAGGGTAGATAAAGATTATATTTTTCAAGATTACTTGGAAAATCTACGATGATGGATTCATCTCAAAACGGTTGGAAAATGTTCCCGATTCTATTTAAAAATGTTATTCTGGATTGTGATAAATGTAAATTTTTGGTCTAAAATTTTAAATCCGGTAATTATTCTTCATCTTCTTCAATAAGGAAAAGACCACTTCAATTGAACTTAAGACTCAAAATGGCTCAACTCCAATAAAAATATTTTTTCTTATTAAAACGAAATACTTATCCCTAACCTCAAAGAGGCGATTAGACAAGGGATAACAGGACATATTTTTCATCAGAGGATGAAAAGAGAAAAAAATATGCCGATCATTGAGATTGGGAACAATAAAAAGTACGAATTGCTTTCAATATTGGCAGTAGGTACATCCGGTAATATTTTCAAAGGTGAAGATATAGAGACAGGACGAATAGTTGCTATTAAAATCAAAACCAAAATATCTTCGCTAACCAGAGCTGAGGGTACAATTCTTAGTTTATTAAATCATCCAAATATTGTCGAACTTGTTTCTTATAATCATATAAGAGAAATAGGTTATATAGTAATGGGATATGCCAATTCTGGTGATCTACATTCTTATATTAATGAAAGAAAGATTAAAAATGAATATCAGGCTAGGAATATTTTTCAACAAATCTCCAGAGGTTTGTGCCATGCACATTCAGTCAATATTTGTCATCGAGATATTAAACCAGAAAATATAATTATTTTTGACCAAACTAGATTCGTTTTGGGTGATTGGGGATTTGCTACATCATTCTCACGAAAAAGGGGACATGTTCAGAGATGTGGCAGTTTAGGTTTCTGTTCTCCCGAATTATTACTTGGAAAACCCTATATTGGACCCGAAGTTGATATTTGGGCATTGGGTGTCACACTATATACTTTAATGGAAGGGAGATGTCCTTTTTTTGGTATAGATGTAGATGAAACAGTTGATTTAATTGTTAATGGCCTATATATTATACCTTTCAATTGGAGTGACGAATTGGCTGATTTGTTTTCCCGGATGTTAACTATTAATCCCAAAGAGAGAATTACAATTAATCAAATTTTAGAACACCCGTGGATGAAATTAGACGAGTCAGTTGGATGTTATTCTAATAATTATTTAAGAAAGAAAGAAATTATAGATTCCCCCAGTGTTTCCACGTGGAAGAGCCGTCCTTTGTCGAATTCAACTTTGTCTCATCGAGATGGTAGAACTTCACGATTCCTAAGACAACCATCTATAGATATAATCAAAAGGGAGGCAGAGCCATATGGAAACATTCCGGTTGTTCCGCTTCTTGATTTTTTAGCCGAAAATGACGAGGAGAAAGAATCAACAAAAAAGACAAAATTATCAAAGCTTTCTCCTCGCTCTCTTTGGAGGAGTTTCCGTAAGAGAAACTGACCACTTTATTTCCATCTTAATAAAATTTATTGAGATGTTTAATTTTTAATTCTTTATTCAACAACTTCTAATTTCCAACTTTCAATTTCGTCTTTTCGGTGGGTTTCTAAATCAACCCCATCCAATTCAGGTATTTGGTTGTAATTTATTCCCCCTTTCCTAACAATGAGACGATATTCATAACGGCCTCTCTTAGTAGTTTTATTATTAGATCTTTCTCTTAATTCTTTAGAAAGAGATTTATATTTTTTGTTGAGTCTTTTACGTTTTTGGCAAACCTTAAACAGATCATCAGCTGTTCGAGTCCAAGCCTTAATTTCGAGAGAGTCTTCATCGCTCGAGAAAGATTCGGTATCAGAATCAGAAGAAGTTGAAGTTTGTTTATCTGTGTCCATTTTGTTTTATGGGGTAATTTTAAATAGTTCCTTATTATCTTATACCAAAAATTGGAGACGGGAAAAATGAAAGTGTAATTCAGTTTGCGATGATTATAAAATCATTCGAGATGAATGTCAATTGTCATCAAGACGGCTTTCCCGATAGCGGACGAACTGTTCAAAAATCAAATTATCATCAGGAACAATATACCAAACATGTCAAAAAATACGGAATAGATTCTGTTTCTTTTGGTAAAGAAACTACTGTGGTTGACCGAAGCAAATGTTCAAAATGTGACCTGCTTCCAAAATATGAATGTAATTTGTTGGGACGGGGAAAATTCCTCTGCTTTGGACACGCTCAAAGATTTCTAGATAAGAATTCATCACTTCTGGCAGATTTTTGGTTCGTAATTCCTCTTATTTCTGATTTGCAGGGGGAAAATAAAGAAGTCGAAAGCAAAGCAACTTAAATTAATTGATTTAAAAATTTCCGCGATTTATATCGTAGAAAGTATGGAACCTGTTGTACCCGACCATGATAAGGCTTTTAATCGTGTGGTGATTTTATTGATCGATTGTCGTTTTGCTGAGAAAAGAACTCGAGATAAAGCTGAAGAAGCCATTGATCTTTGGGAAAAATATCATTTTGGTTCTATATATTTAGCCCCAAGAGGGCTAGTTTGCTATCCTGATTTACTTGGACGTTATTTGGATCACCTCACCTCAAGCTCTAAATCTGAGCAAAATACAAAACTATATCACCAAGATTTAACAGCTATGATTTGTCGGTGTATAGAAAATTCATCAGGAGAAGAATGGTGTTCGTCATCTTTAGATAAATTATTGACTTATCACCGGCAAATTCTGGATCAAGCACCATTGAAATTATATTTGCTTTGCGGGAAATATGATCTCGATTTGGATTTGTATGAAAGATGTCTCCGACAAAATATTCGTGATAAATATCTTGATGCGAGACTCTCCGGTGAAATAATTTCTTACATAGAACCCAAACCTCAAGACTTAGACAAATCTGCTGATCTGAAAAGAAAGAGCCAATGGACTGATTCGCCTACTGTTGAGTATGGATATCGTCAAACATATCACAGGCTTTTATATTCTAACGATTTAGATTGCTTAGTCCAATATTGGCTTCATCCTTCTTCTGGAAAGTTGGGGCTTGAGGGGCTTCATCCTTCTTCTGGAAAGTTTGGGCTTGAGGGGCTTCATCCTTCTTCGGGAAAGTTTGGGCTTGAGGGGCTTCATCCTTCCGATAAAAGAATAAAGTCTAACAAACAAATTCATAGATTTGACTGTACTGCCGAGGCTGTTTGTGACTATTTTTCTATTCCTCATCCAGAGGGAAGATTGGACAAGAAAACACAGAGCATTTTATTAGATAAAATAAAATCACAGATAATCTAAGTGACAAAAAATTATTCTTCGTACTCCATGGGAGCGTGAAGGTATGAATCTAACCACATGAATTAGCCAGTTCTAATGAATTTCTATTCCCCCAAAAATCCAAATCTGTAAATTTCAGGACCTTTCTGGGTTGTATAGATTTGTGAAGAACATCATTGTATCGCGGCGGAAAATATTTTGGGTAGGATTGATCAGTATTGAATAAAAATACAGGTGGGTATATATATTGACATGGTGGTGGACAATTCACGAATCTACAATTTCCTTGATATGTTGGTTTGGGTGGTGAAATGTTTTCATATGGAAATTTAATAGATATTCTGACCTTATCCTTTAGTTGATAAGTATTCAGTCTAGCCGTAAATGAAACTTTATCTTTTATTTTGAAATGATCAATTTCGTTGCAACTATGAATCCATAAATGATTATAACGAATTCCTGCGATGCAAACCGGAGCCAACATATATTTTTTCTTCCGAGTATCGTGTGTTGTAGTTGACCGATCGTCAAACTTAATAAGTAAAATTGTCCCAGTTACTGAAACCAAAGCACCTATTAACTTGGTATTATTCTCAGTTAAAGTTCGTTTACTCATTTTTCACAAATGGATTTTAACGATATTTATTATTTCATTTTTCTCAATTTTATCTATGGAAGAGTTCCAGTATATAATCTAATAAGGAACACAGGGTGAGTTTTCACCAGTTCATTCAAATCAAAAATAACACCACAAATAGTCTCCCTTTAAGAAAAATTTACCAATTTGAGTTGTTAAAATTTTTAAAAATTACATAAATCGGATGTTTTCATACTCCTTCGAGAAGGTAAACTTCCTTAGTTTCCCTAAGTCGAAATTGGCGGCAAAGATGTCTATTCACGATGGTTTCAAACATTTGACCGATTCTATTTTATTA
>SDBT01009456.1_pt1 | contig 15812 bp, 17 predicted proteins | sample 2277101 | NCBI WGS metagenome assembly SDBT01 (sample SAMN10404973, study PRJNA504765) | marine sediment metagenome | isolation source: marine sediment core GS10_PC15, 103 cmbsf | place: Arctic Ocean: Southern Knipovich Ridge | collected 2010 | reverse complement strand
CCTCCCCTTCAATTATAGCCTCAATACAATAGTCGCAAATATCCCCTTTCTCAGGAACGTTTGAAATCTTACACCTTCGGCATTTGGGTTGAGGCTTTAGGTTTATAAGCTCTATGGTTTCAAGGATTACGTCCCCGAGGGTGCGAGTCATGGTTGAACCTCAAATAAATGCCAAACAAACCTCCCGTTTTCCTGTTGTGTAGTTCCAATATATTTAACATTTGATTTGTCAAAAGGATGACCTGTTCCAACTATAAGAAACTCACGTTGTTCAACATCTTTTTTTGTATCCACTATTGCCCAAATACATAGTTGGTCATCTTGACTCTGGAAAGATAAAATTTCTGCACCAATAGGCATGTTGATAGTTGGAGTTCCGGAAAGTGGTACTCTAAATTTCCAAATACTAAATTGTTTAATCATCCCCTCCCCCTTTTCAGCAACCTTGAAATGTAATATCTCAACTTCTCAAACAGAGAAGTCTTAATAAGGAACTTGACAGGATAATGATTGTTCATTGTCTTTTCTCCTTTTTTTGATTGCGAAGCTTTGCGTGGCAAGGACTACAAAGCCATTCTATTGAAAACGGATGGTGATAGTCTTTGTGGTGTGCAATAATCTTCCTTTCCATTTTGCATCGACCACATATTTTAGGCTTTATGATCTTCCCTGTTTTTACTGCATAACAAACCGCACCCCACGCCGACTGGGCTTCAGGGTGTGCTTCCATCCATTTTTTTATACTTTCAATTTTTCTTTTGGTTTTTTTTCTCTTAGGTCTGCCTCTTTCATATTCAGCCTTACGCTCTGCGTACCCAGGAATACTCTTTTTTCTCTCATATGCTTCCCTGCTTCTTTTTTTTACACATTCAGTACAAACAAAATGAAAACATTCCGGTTCTTTTGTTTCCTCACAAGAAGTACATTTCAATTTGACAAGCTCCCCTTTTTTACTTATCATTGGTTTGACTGTTTCTCCTTTTTATTCCAAGGGTTCTCCGAATAAGGGAGAGCCCTGTTTGTTTACATTGATTTTTCAAGCACCTTTATTCTGTCCTCTAATTCCTTAACCCTTTTTGAATCATAGTTTTCTTTTAACCAATATTTTACACGGCACTTACTAGAACAAAAGTAATGCCATTCCCTTTTTACGTCATAGGGTGATTCACATTCTAAGCAGAAGTCAACCTCCCCCACTACCCTTTGCTCTCTATTGTATCTATTCATGGCTTATCCTTTAGTTAAACTCGTATTACTCTATAATTTTACAGGACTCGAGAAGTAATGTCAACATCTTTATCTCCTACTTCCCCTCGTAATAATCCCTAACTATCCGATTGATAACGTGACTCACTGAAACCCTTCCCTCGTCTGCTTCTTTCTTCACCTTCCTAAAAAGATCAACAAAGATATAGAATGAAAACAGTCTAGTTTTTTCTCTCATTTATCCTCCGTGGTGGGGACAATCCTAACAAAAGTTCTGAGGCTTCCTTTGTCTCCATATCCTCTTAATTCCCCAGTGTTATACCAATCTATCAAATCTCGAACTGCTTTCTCTTTTTCCTCTTTGCTACTGTTAATGGGGATATCGAAATCTGAAAAATCTGCACTCTTTCCATGTCTTGAGCTAAAGATAAAATCAATTCTCATCCTCTCTCTCCTTATTCATTGTCTATACTAAATATAAGACTTTATACATACAATGTCAAGATAAATATAAAATAATTATAGTCTCTTACAATGTATTTAAGAGCCTTAAACAAAATTATGGACTCCTACCCTGTAAATTTACCCTGGAAATAGGGTTTTTTGGGTGTTTTGATATAAGTTGTTTATATATAAGGACTTAGCGAAGCTCTTAGAAGCCCTTAGAGAGACGAACTATATCAGAGGCTTATAATACCATTAGGGATTTAGGCTATCAGCCAGAGTTCCGGCAATATTAAGGATGTCTTTAAAGTCAAGCGGTTCGGATCCACTTAGAAAAGCGTAGTATTGAACGTGAACGCCTGATTGAGTCGCCTGATTCACGTAGGTTTCTATGTCATCTAAGGTCAGTTCGCCTCGATTAAAAAACTCATTCCATAGAACAGGCTTGTTATACGATAGGGCTTCATTCCAAGATGCTAAATCCCAATTTCTGTGAGTTGTCTCGTAATGATGTCCACTATATTTATCATGAAATTCCTGTGCATAATCCTTGCCATGAACAGACCATCCCCACGCACCTGCACCGACAATGCAGCCTTGTGCTTTTAGTCTTTCGCAAAGGTCAATTACTATATCAATAGCTGATTTATTGTCCCTAAACTCATTCCCTACATTGAATAAGACATTCCCAAGTAAAGCTAACTTGCCCATTCTATTAATTTCCACTAACGAGAGTGGGGACAATTCAGGATCATAAACCTCGACTTCAACGATAATGCCATGCTCCTTCATTCTCTGACAATGAGCGATTAAAAATTCAGTGTCCAAAGTCCCCAAGTGCCTAACATAGTTTATCCCAGAATCTATAATTTCCTGTTCATACTTTTCTAATGAATAACCATCAGGCCAGGGGTCATAATCTGGGTAATCAGGGTTGCCTTTCCATAACGCTAACCGACAAGAAGCCCCGATAAGTATGATGGATTTGCCGCCATATAGGATCTGGCTGCCCTCTACAGATAATTTCTTATCAATTAGTCCATCAAGGGCTGTAAAGTCTGCGTATTTAACCGACACGTTCTCGATTGCAGGCTCAGTTGACCGCATAAAGTAGCAGTACCCAATCTTATCCTTTAACTGTTTCCCCATCTCTACGCCCTGCTTACGGCTCGGCTCACGGTTCCCATTATATGAGGCAATACCCTCTCCCCCACCTTTACCATCCCCATTCGGCCAAATATGTGTGCCAGACAGATTGAACCTGTCTCTCAATGTTTCGGGTGACTGAATCCAGTGCCACTCCATGCGATAGCCTAAATCTGTAAAATGATCAGCGACATTCGGTCTATGGATATTTAGGATTATCTGCTCTTTTTTTACTCCCTTGGACATAAAATCGTTAATATAGAACTCGTGAAACTCTCTACAAGCTGTATCTTTCCATTCATCCGAATCATTCCCTATAACATCAGCCTCATTCATGGGGACAATGAAGAAATGCTCTAATCCTGATTCAGTAATTGTTTCCATCAACTTTTCATTGAATTTCTTATACCATTTCCTTATCGGTTCACCCCAATTTCCACCTGTATAATTCTGGATATTAGAGCCATCATTATATGGATAGTGTCTCTTATAAAACGGTCTTTTTATTGAACAATAATCACCAATCCTCAAAAAGAGAACAACCCCATTTCTTTGACACTCCGTAAAAAGAACCCTATATTTATCCCATGTGTTTTCATTCCATTGGTCAAGGTCAAATTTAGGGAATTTATAATCCCCAAATTTCGGCTCAGACCAATCCCCGACAATCTTATAGGGACTGAATTTCCATCCTGAGGTAGAATAAGATTTCCACGGCTCACTCTTTGATAGAGGCCAGCTAAAGTTCAAGAATATCTCAGTAGCATTGCCTCCGTGTTCTTTTAACTGAGATATAAACCACTTGATATTTTCAGGACTCTCTATTTGTAGCTGATAAAAGCTTGCCCCTATTATGGGGCTGGGATAGGGTTTTGTTCACTTGGATCAGGCCATTCACTAGGTCTTGACCACCATGTTTCCATCTCTCCGGGTTGCCCTGACTTTGTAATAAGGGGCCAACCAATCAAGTAATTTCCATCAACATAAAGAAGGATAGTTCCACTGCCTTTATACTTCCCAGAAAGAGTCGCTTGTTTTACCCACGGAAAAGGACTCTGGGATCCCCTTGTCCAATGTTCTAAAACGTCTCCATTTCTGAATAATCCTTGGATAGTTCTGTCTGACATAGACAGCAGGAAAGAATCCTCAACCGGAAAGGGAAGCTCTATTATTCCCGAGTGTTTCCATTTGCCCATTTTATTTCACCGTCCTATTTTCTTTTAAGATGTTTGTTAAAGCAACTAAAGCAAACGCCATTCGTTTCATAAGCACTTTTGCCCCTGCCATGTTTGAGATATTATTGATATAAGTATCTATCTGGTCATAATCCAAATTAGCAATCTTTGCCAAATACTGCATATATTTTGTATCTTGCCCTGCCAAATGAATCTCATAATCATCGGAAATTGTTTGAATTTCTGCCTCTGTGGGTTCAGGCTCAGTTGGATGATTCCATTTGTCAATTATAATCTTTCCTGTTACTGGGTCTTTGTGATTAAAAGAATTTCCCCCTCCGTATTTCCAATATAGACACCTTAATTTCATGGTAAAATCTCCATTACTGACATTACAGATTTTTTTGAGGTAGAGAAAAGGTCGCCACCAGCACCAGGGTAATTATTTGTATAAAAATTCTGGCCTGTTATTGCCCCTACTCTTACTGAATATGTTCTGACATTTGTCGAACCTGCTGATTCAATCCATTGAACTGTTTTTCCGGCAATATTCCAACTGTCGTCTTTTATCATAGCAACTAGAGTATCCATAGAATCACTTCGAAAAAGACAAGCAATGGGCCATTGGTTGTTTTCGCTGTCACCATTTATGGTAAAAGATATGATAAGTGTACTACTTGCATTTTGTGGAGTAATCGTACAAGCCATTATTTCATCCCCTTCATTCCGTTGTGGAAGCGTATCATCATTCGGAAAGCCTGTTGTGAATGTTGCCTGTGTAGTATATACGTCTGTTACAACTTGAGCGATTTTAAAAGGAACGGTTTGCCATGAGCTTGAATCATCTCCATCTTCTCGCAAGAATTTTGAAACACCTGTCTCGCCCGTGGAAAGAACGGCTGTCCCTTCAATGGCACCCCCAATTTGATTAAATGAAGCGCTATGCCTTCTATAGACTAATCCATCATCTGAGTCTATCCATATCACTCCATCTGTGGCATCAGCCGGAGCCACATTAGCATAGAAATGGTTTTTAATCAAAGTGACTTTTTGGTAGCTCAGGATTTCATCGACTACCGCATCAGCGCCCGTGCCTAAGTCTGCCATTTCATTTGCCTCCCCCTGGCTTTTATCTCCCGCTTGAGGCAAGCGATTGTATGCCTGTAATTGTCAGCCACCACTTTTGATGGAGGGTTTTTTAATTTTGCCTCTTTGAACGCCACCATTCCTTTCAGGTAATCGAGGGAATAAACCTTTTTCCGCATAAAGAGATAAACACAGATGGCCTTACAGCCCTTGCACAGTGTGGCCTTTACGCTCAGGTGATTTGGGATATCGAGCGTTCCAATCTTGTGCCCCTTGTGGTCGTCTGAAATAAATACTTTGTGAAACTCAGGGTCAGATTCAGGCGGCTTTTTGCTCGTTATCGTTACCCGGCCATGCCTTTCCACCCACTCCAAAGCATCCTTCATTTCCCACCCGCCTGCACTTAAATATTCCAGGTTATCTCTCATGTAAATCTCCTTTAGTCGAAAAGCCTTTTCCCGGAGTCAACGTCGTTACTGAAAAATCCGTCTGTCCCGTCGCACAAATAGCCGTAGTCCCGTTCGCCCCCCACGGCGTCATTCCAAGTGGCCGGAAGTATATCACCATCACCCAAGATAAAAGCGTTGCCTGCAAAATTGCTCGCATCCTCGAGCAGCATATTATTCACATATTCGTCCAGGTCGTAATCCACAGAGCGGATTTGACAGAACTTATCCACGTATCCCGCCGAACCACTTCCGAAGCTATGCGTTATTCTTACAAAATCCGCCAAATCATCTTTAAATGATTTCAATGGCAGCCGCAACGATATGAGGGTCATAGGGTCTTTACGACGAATGATTTTTCGCGAAGCAATATCACTAGCCACCGAAGCCAAACGTGTCCACCGTAGCCCGATAAACTCCCTGATCGTGATAGCATATTTTGTTTGACTGTCGGTGTCCTGGTACACACTATGTGTTAAATGATACGTTTTGCTCCAATGGAAAGTGTGGGCAAAATCTGCATAATTCAGTAGTTTCTTAACGTCAGGGTCGGCCGTAAAGCCTTCCAGGATATCATTCAAGTCATTATACTCGGTTAAATTAGAACCAAGTTCTGAGGACATATATTTAAAGGTCACTTCCCCGGCCTTATTCCAAAAAATATCCAATTCCCATTGATCGCGCCAGTAGTCAAGTAACGAGGCTAGGTCTTGAGGTTCCCAAATCACGCCGGCAAAATCATAACCTCGGGACAGTTCTTTTGCCTCCGCTGCCGCAAGGGCCACAGCATCGAAAGAAGAATACGATGAATGATTCTCGAGGAAATGCTTAATTCCCGCTACAGATCGGCGACTGCCAAACGTAACGTCACAGCTTATCCGGTATTCTGGGAGCGGGTTTATACCGGCTCCCCAGGAAATAAGGACATGAGTCTTTCCTCCTATTACTTGTGTAGTAATTAGATACTTTCCGGCCCCTGTCCCCTCCGTTTGTAGCACCGCACCGTTTCCGTCCCGTTTATCCATATAAACCCGGTCAACCCCTATGATTTCACTTGTTTTCACAGAATCAAAGAAAAATGTTTTAGCTTCTCCACCATTAGAGGCAGAGCGAATGTAAACGCTTGCTTCAAAACATCCGGCAGGGGCTTGCCACACTTTATACACTTTTGTTGTCCAATCTCCTTCGGTTTCTTCTACGTGGCCACTATCATAAATATAAGCAGCATTCGTTCTGTCCCTAATTTGCAAAATATATTCATTTTCGGTTCCAAGTTTGGCGTAGCACTCCGTATAATACCAAGAGCCAGGAACAACAGTGAAATTTTTGGATTTTGCCCCAGGATGTGAGGCGCCGTTTCCAGTAATCCTGATACAATTTCCACTTTTACCGCCACCAACGTTTGCCAGTGTTGCGGTACTCAACACGTCCCAATTATTAATATCAGAGGTGAAGTTACCGTTTGTTATTAATTCTATATACGCTTGCATCCCTACAAGGTGAACTTCAGAATCAACCGTAGTGTCAACAAAAGGCAATCCGCTCCCGTCAGTAAGTGAAGGGTGTCCATAAGCACCATCGCCACTAGAACCAAGTGCCGATATAACCCCATAGGGAATAGGAATTGACCAATCCAAACTTTCCCCATCAGCGTTTGCATAGTCGGTAAGATTTACTATTTGATCAGGAAATTCATTCTCAAGGTCAATAGATAGTTCTTCAATTTCCATTTCAAACAGCAATTCGTCTTTCATCTTCCAATCGGAAATTTGCCCGGTAAAAAGCACTTCTGTATCAGAGAATGCATCGTCCACAAAGGCCGAAGTTATTGTCACCACAATGTTTTTAAGGTTCGGGCTTTCATCCTCCAATTTTGCGCGCATTTCGTAGTCGGTATCGGCAAATATGAGGGTGATTTTATTCCGTTCATGAGTGCGGAGTAAGTCGCCGATAGAGGATTTGACCTGGGGCAGATCCATAATATTACCCTTATATAAGGTGCTAGAAGTCCGCACCCAAGTGTCAGAATAGCCCAGGGTTCCGGAACTCCAGGCAATCGAAACAAGCGTCACCGGCTCGGTAACTAACTTACTTGCAATGTCAATCCAAGCCATTACCCCTTACCCCTTATAGCCTCAATAAAATAAAGCCGCAATCCCGCAACTAAATCACCTGAGGCATGTCCGAACACCTCTAGGTATTCAATATTGGGATTTTCAAGATATCCGTAATAGCAATCTGTGGCCGCTATGTCTGGAATGAAAATAAACGGGCCTGCATCGGCGTTGACCGCCTCGTAAAGTGTCCTCAATTCTGCTGGCATGTTAGCCTGTGTCCGAACACTCCAATCTAGACCAAAACGTTCACGTTTTTCATAAACCTTGTACGCCCACCGCACACCGCTTTTGGTTTCGTGGATTATATTTCGGAATTGATAACCTCGCACCTTTTCATAATTCTCGATTTCTGTAAGAATCGTAAAATCGTCGTAGCACATCAGCCGGCCCCATTCGTAATAAGAGGACGTTGACGTGGCGTTCCCGTTGTGGCTTATGTCGAGTTCCCAATACCGCCGATCAGTCGGTGAGGAGATCCTGGTGTACATATCCAATGCCCTCACGGCAGTTGTAGCCTCTAACACCTGATTTGTGGCGTAATCGTTAGCCGTGTAGCTGTAATATTTTATCGAACCACCACTCAGATTATGGTTTATAAACCCAAAAGCCTTGAGCGCCTTCGTGCCTCCGGAGGCGGAGTTTATGTCGAATCGTATTTTGATATTAGTCTTATCGTCGCTTCGTGAGGTTTTTGCCGCATCAGCATGTTGAGAGTTTTCCTTCGGATAGTTGGCGTCCTCTTTATCGGCTCCAGCACCATTGACAACCGTAATGTCGGCAGGAGTAATATCGGTGAAATAATCGCTTGCTAAATAATAGGGTTCATTTGCCACGGTATTTCTCCGTCTTTATTTTCATTTCTTTTTGCCTCTACCCTTGCCATGACTAGAGGAACTTTGGCCTCGGAATCTATCTGTTTGGGTTTTTATTTCTTGTGTTATGCCTCGAGGATTGGTTTGTATCATTTTTACGAAGGCTTCACGCCCTCGTCCAGACATGAATTTATAAACGTCCTGGCTGTCCATAGCCTTTATCACAGGTGCGAATTGATAAATTTGTGTACCACCGCCCCCGGCTAATCCGGCTGCAATCCCTGAAATCAAATCTTTGACCTTTGAAAACGGGGTGATTATTTCCGGCTCTACTTCGGCTATTCTACGCACTGTCGGAGTGAACGCTATGCCTCCGGTTTTAAGCCCTGCCCTGCCGCCACGGTCGCTCGTGCGGTCGCCACCTTCGACACTGTCAACGTTGAGACCTACACCGTAATTCATCCCCTCGAAATGACCGTCAATACGACCCCTGGCTGTTTCGGCCTGGTTTTCAACATCATCAAAAGCATCAGAAAAGGCCGTCTTGAAAAAGCTACCGATATCATCTGCCAACTTCTCCATAATTTCAGACATTGTATCGGCAAGTTCACCAAAGAGCCGTTCCTGTTGTTCTTGTTCAGACTCTTGTCTCTCAGTAACGACTCCATGCTTTTTTGCCAAATCGAGAAGTTTTTGAGTGCTTTCGTCCACCTCGAAGCCGTACATTTCTTGAAGATCAGCTAAATTTTGGAGAGTTGGCCCCATAGCTCTGAGTGCCATGTCGTCATCGCCAAACTTTTTCCTTAATGTTTCAAAATCTTCAACGGCTTGATCGGCAAATCCTTTAAATGTCTCTGCTGTCAGCCATCCGGTATTTCCCAGGGCTTCTAAAATCGTATTGTTGGCATCAATCGCCGAGAATAGCTCCTTGTTAGCCTCAGTAACCTCTGTAACCTTGAACAGCTTAGCCAGGGAACCAGTAGCTTCAATACCTAGTTCGTCATATTTTTCCCTTAATTCATTTAGGGTTGGAGCCATAGCCTTGATAGCTTCGTTCCACGTTTGACCCGAACCGAGCATTGCGTTGAACGTACCTAACGCAAGCCCTCCAAGTCTCTCCAATTCACTTCCATGTTCAGATACGTTTTTTGTCTGTTCTAGGATTTGCGTCTGTGTTTCTTTGATTTCCTTTTGTAGAGTTTTATATGCTTCTGACCCTGTATCTTCCATGTTCATAAGTTCGTTTTGTTGAACCTTGAGTTTTACACTAAGTTCATCTATTGACTCTCCTACACTTGGAATTTGACCAACAAGCGTATCAAGTGCCGATGGTATTCTATCAAGTTGACTTAAAACATATTCAGTCACAGATGCGATTTCGATTCCCAGGTTTCTTGCTTCAAGAATAAATGCCACCATTCCGGCGCTGCCTTCCTTGCCTAGCTCTTTGGCACCATTTACCATTTCCGTGAAAACGTCGCTGAGAACTTTTCCACCTTCTGCCGCACTGATTTGCCCCTCTGCTACCTGGTGGATAATACCAATGGATTGTTTCCAAAGATCGTTTAGGTTCCCCTGAGTCACGGTCACATCTCTTATCACATCGGCAAAGGCCAATGATTCGGCAATATATCCGACATGGGTTTTGCGGAGTTCTGCGATTTTCTTGGCCGTGTCTTCGGATATTTCTCCGTATTTCGACATCACGGTAATCGCTTCAGCTGTTTGGGCTTCAAATTGTTTGGCCATCTGAGCTGCTCTCGCTGCTGCCTTTTCTTCCTCTGTCTCCTTCTTCTTAAACAGACTGCCGATAAGGCCCGCCAGGCCGCTAACTATCGTTCCCAATCCAGGGACGATTGCATTTAGGGGCGTACCTATGGCAGAGCCGATAGCAGCGCCGAGTTTTCCGAAGTTCTTAGTTGTGCCGGTTATCATACTACCAAAAGCAGCCCCTATTTGGCCGGTCATTTCAGGCCCCATAGATTCAAGAATCGCACCACCAGTTGATTTCCCCTCTTTTTTCAACTTTTCGAATTGTTGGCTAATTTGCCCAACTGCCGTAGCTGCTAGGCTTGCAAAGCCGCCAAATACACCTTCAAACGAGGACGCCAAAAAGCTCAATCCTGTAGCAAGGCCACCAAAGGCAGCGGCGAGTTTCTTGTTCTCCTCGGCAAGCTCTTTTTCGGTTTTCTTAACTTCCTCAATAGGTGGGATTAAATCTTTCAATTTATCAGGTACAAGAGATACTATGTCTCCTAAATCTCTATGAGCCGGGACCGCCGTTGTTATTAGTGTTGTGGATAAATCTTCTATCTGAGTCTTTAGTTCCTTTGAGGCTCTTAAATAGTCCTCAAGATCAATGAGGCCATCTTCATATTCCTTGCTTAACTTTGCGAGAGTCTCCTTGAGTTCGGCTACTGCTGCTTTTTTCTGTGGGATAGTCTTGATTCCAAGTCCTTCGAGAGTTTTAGCCCATGCTGTGGAAGCTACCTCAGCTTTTTCTTGTTCTTCGATAGCTTCTTTTATCGATTTATTCATCTCGTCGAGTCGTTTTTTTAGCTCATCGGCTTCGGTTGACTCTTCATCCATAGCATCGGCTGTCTCTTCCATCTGCTTGACATTCTCTTTTCCGATTTTAACCATAGCTTCTTTTAACTTAACGTCTTCTTTTCCTGTATGTATAGCATGAAGCAATGCCATTGTATTATCGTCATATTTTCTTTTAAGCTGAACCATCTCTGCTCGAGTAAGTCCTGCCGCATCAGTGATTTTCCTCAGCTTTTCTTCAAGTCTGGCGCTCGCAACTGCTAGGCGGTCTTCTGCCAGAGCCTGTTCATCTTTAGCTTTTTGAACCTTCTTCAGCATCACATATAATGCAGCAAGCGCCGCAACTAATAAGACAACTGGATTATTTGCCAGGAACATAAGTGCCTTCCCCATACTTGCAATCTTTCCGGGGAGTGCTGAAAACAAGATCAGGAGTTTCCCGCCTATCATGAGTAATGGCCCAATCGCTGCGGCTATTCCAGCTATTATAAGGATAGTTTTTTTCGTCTTGTCCGGCAAGGCAGCAAATTTATCCGCCATCTCCCTTAACCACGCAACGGCCTTTCTGAGCATCGGGTTTAAGATTTGAGATATCTGAATTGCCACCTCCGAGACCGCACTTGTAAAAATCTTCCAAGAACTCTTGAGTGTGTCTAATTGAGCTTCCATCATCCGGGCGGCGGCTCCCTCATCATCGAGTGCATCCCTGTGTTTCTTTAGTGCTTCTGTTCCGGTAGCTATGAGGGCAGCCATAGCGGGGCCAGCCCTAACGCCGAATATTTTGATAACATCTGAGGCTCCGGCTCCAGCTTCTTCTAATCTGCCTATGATATCTATCTGACTATTTAGCTCTGGGTTGACATCGTGAACAGAAATTCCTAATTTATCAAGCCCCTCTCTTGTCTTTGACATCGGATCCATCAACTTTGCAAACGCCATTCTGAGAGCCGTACCTGCTGTTGAAGCCTCAAATCCAGCATTGAAAAGTCCCATTAATGTCGCCGTTGTATCTTCCAGTGAATGACCCATTGTTTGGGCAAGGGGGCCGATATAGGACATTGATATCTTCAGACGTTCCAATGTGGCCTGAGAATTTCCAATCGCACTGGCAAAAACATCAGCAACCCTCACGGCTTCGATAGACTCAAGTTGAAATTGGTTAAGAGTAGAGACAACTGTTTCTGTAGTAAATGCTAAATCACTTTGAGTGGCTGCTGCAAGTGCAAGGGTAGGGGCGATAGCTTTGCCCATTTGGTCAACTTTCCACCCTGCTGAGGCCATAAAATAGAGGGCGTCTGCCGCTTCTTTAGCTGAGAAGATTGTAGTCTTACCCATCTCTCGGGCAATCCCTTCCATTTCCTTAAAGACTTTTTTGATCTCTGCCCCCTGGACTCCAGTGACGCTCGTGGCATTCATTAATGCCTGTTCAAACTCGGCTCCAAATTTAACCGCAGCCCCGGCCAATGCTAAAATTGGGAGGGTCAACCCCATAGTCATCTTCTTACCAACAGCAGACATCTTTGTCCCGATTGCGCCCATCTTTCGGGTAAACTCAGACGTGTCTGCCCCTAGGATTGCGTAAAATCTACCGATGCTCGTTGCCATTATGTTCTCTTAGAATGTTTATCGATAAGCAAAGTGTGAGAATCAACAGGTTTTGCCGCTTTCTTTCCTTTCCTCACTTGCCTTAAAACACTCTCATGCCATTTAGCCACTTTCTTTAATTCCTTTTTATATTCTTTAAATTCTGCCTCTGTCCTTGGGTGTTTATCTTTCAGAGCACCCTTTCCCTCAAACGCCTTCCCAAGAAGTTGATAAGGTGTGATCGTCTTGCCTTTCGGCATCCAGGCATTCAACAGATATGAGAGTGACCACGCCTCTAGGAACCATCTGTCATCTCTATTACTTAACCATGCTGCAACCTTTGCATTAAACTCAGCAAGCGTGAGACGATAGAATTCAGGTATACTTAGGCCGATTTTACAGGCTGTTTCGAGGGCGTTTTTCCACGACCACGGTTCTTGGGAACCATCTTCGTCACCCTCTTCACGTTTTTTTCCGGCTCCTCCTGCTTTAGTGCCACCTTGTTAAGATACTCAAATAGTGGTTCCAGCATTCCTTCCATCAACTGTGGAGTGAGTTGTCTTCCTACAAAAACATAGTCCAGATTCTCATCTTCACCTTTCATCCCTGCCCAAAGGAGTGCGACCATCACTCCCACGTCCTTGTCAATCCTGTCTTCAAGCTGAGGGAACTCAGACATCCGTATATCTGTCATTCCCTGGAAATCAGCGATCGCCATAAAATCAAAACGAAATCGCCTCGGTTTGTCGAGCTTGAGAATAATGTGAGGCAGCGCATCGATTACTTTTTTGTCTTTTTCTTCCAATGATCCTCCTTATTTAACTTACTGTCCCTTCTGTCTGTGCTACTGCACCAGAAGCGAGTAAGCTAGCTGAATATGTGGCTTCTCCAAACTGAGGAGCCGTTGCGACCAATGTTGTGAGATAGCATTCTGCAGTGTAAATGAAGGTTTTCTGTCCAGTGGTATTTGTCCGGAGTGTGAAAACGATTGTCAGAATAGTGCCAGCTCCCATGTAGGTGAACAGGTCGTTGAACTGTTTTTCTGTGGGTGAGGTGTCCTGGACAACAATCAGGCCGTCAACATCGAAGGTCGCTCCGATATCGGCCACGTAATTTGTTCGCCATTTAGACGTACCCCGTGCGACAAAATTCCCGTAACTCGCACGATCGACATTCATGACGAATGTCCGAGTAGCGGCGACCGCTACGGTCTCCACAAAAAAGGTACAGTATTCACCTGAAATAGGTACATGATCAGTAGCCATCTTAGCCTCCTAAAAAAATTAATTTATCGGCCTATAAAGCGATGAGTCTGTCATATTGACTCCGCTCTGGGCTTCATTCATAGCTCTAATGAGTCTGTAGTGATATTCAGGGACAGGCATTTCCTCGATTTCTTTGAAGTCTCTCATCTTGTCGGCAGCCCCGTCCTCCATAAATCTCACACCTCGTTTCTCGAAAAATAGTTTCCATGTGTAAAAATTCCTGCGATGCCCTACATATTCGGTTGTCCCGTGTCCCTTATGATGTTTACAAACCACCTCATGAGTGACTGTCGTAAGCCAATCGGTTTCCCATTTCATGTGGACGGCATAATCAAAATGCTCAATACATTGCTTGAGTTTTGAGTCCCAACGGATATTAGGGGCGTTCCTCATGATATGGAAATTATAAACATAGTCTGCGTAATACCATTTCACTCCCTCGGTTTCTCTCCATTCCGGTTCTTTTATTGGCAAGACCTTGAAAACATTTTTCTTCTCATCATAACTTATCCTGTTGGCAAACATATTTTTAGTCCCATCATCAAGCTCAAGTCCTCCGGCAACAACTCCGATATCGGGGTGAGCTTCAATTATGAGTTTAAATTTTTCAATCACTGATTCTGAGGTAAACTCCATGTCATCTTCCAACATGATTATATACGGATATTCTGAGAGGCCATCTAGGGCTTTATTCCTTGTCATAGCCAGCCCACTATCGAAAGGCAGGAGAACGTGCTCACAGTCCATGTCACGGAGAAAACTGTTTTGTTCTTCGTCTGGCCGTCCATTATCAGCAACTACAATTTTGATATCCGGATAATAACGCCTGATACTTTTGACACAGATGCGAAGATCCTTTGGACGGATAAACGTAGTGACGACAACGGCGACGTCATCTAAGTTCATTTGCATTCAAGCTCCTTTCGTTTTGTATCATAATCCTCTGGCCGGTATCTATCATGTCCTCTAGTTTTTCATATTTATCACTGCTAGGTTCATCCAATTCTCCTGGCTCGTCCCAATCTTTCATTAGTCGAATATAGGTTTTGTCAAAATCTTCTCGTATGTCATTTTTGTTGACATCGGGGAGTTTCTTGAACGGCTTGTGCTTTATTCCAAATTGGTCAAAAAGTTTCTTCCACTCATTGACATTGTTTAGTTTCTTGAAGTCAAATTCAAAGGTTCTATTTTGAGGCATATCCCAATATAAACGTAAGAATCGCTCCCTTATTTCCAGGCACTCCCATAGACAATTTTGATAATAACTGAGCTTTCCCCTTGTCTTTAAAATGTTATTATCCCAATGACTCTGCAAGTGCCAGGAATTATATGGAGGTTCTTGTGTAGCCATTTTCCTACACCAGGACAAGGCCACCTGGATTGGATTTCTATAGAGGTAAATTACGTAAACATCATCAAAAAAGTTAAATGCGACTTCATCGAAACTCTTTATAAACATCTGGCTCGACTCAAAGTAGTTGCCACCCCGGGAGTCTCTTCCTATTTGAACCCTCTTTGCTGAAAACTCATCCATAACATATTCTGAAAGTTCCTCTTTATTGTTCGCCGCCCTCAACGTCTCCCCATCACACCTTGGCATTGGTTCGTGGAAACTAGGGAAGATTGTCAACTTACGGAAGATTTCAGACATGAAGAATGATCCACATCGACCTGAATTTGCAACGAATATTTTCATACCAACGCTAACCTCTTTTTGTCTGAAGTTCTCATCTTCCTATCATGTTCTTTTTCAAATCGTTCTATTTTTTTTCGTCCAATTTTCGTGTCAATCCTCAAGCTGACAATCCAATCCAAAATAGTCAGTTCTATCCAATGGCAATGACCATAATCTCCGAATAAGTCAACGATGAATTTGAACCCAACATATTTATTTGCTGTGGATGTACTCCACTTGAAGCTGTTTATGGAAACAGACTTTTCCTTGTTCTTCCATGATACAAATTTTAGTTTTTTTCTATCCCAA
>SDBT01009455.1_pt1 | contig 15812 bp, 13 predicted proteins | sample 2277101 | NCBI WGS metagenome assembly SDBT01 (sample SAMN10404973, study PRJNA504765) | marine sediment metagenome | isolation source: marine sediment core GS10_PC15, 103 cmbsf | place: Arctic Ocean: Southern Knipovich Ridge | collected 2010 | reverse complement strand
AAGTAGGTCGAGAGTGTGTGGCGATGTTGGACTTGCACGGGCGCGTCCCATACGCGTCCCAAAGGGGGGTGCGTGATCGCAACCCTCTGGAATTACAGTAAAAAAGGCATGGAGGCGGCGGGAATCGAACCCGCGTCCAGAAATGTCCCAGCCAGGGCCGCTACATGTTTAGCCCGCGTTTGGCTCACCGAACAACGCCCACGGGCGGGCTTTGGCCGGAGGATCCCCGTTTAGTTTCGCTCGACTAGCCGCTCGGGTATACGACTAGAAGGCTATCCTGCTAAATGACGCCCGCACCGACCCCGCAGGAAAAAGCCGGGCGAACGGGCGGCTTTAAGCCGCCAGAGGCATCTGCGTTTTGGCAGATAAGGGTTCCCGGTTTTTTACGAGGCCCCGGGACCTCGACATGCTGCCCTGACCTTCGCATCCCTGTCGAAACCAGGTCGCCCCCGTATGGTACTTCTGGCAAGGAATGCGTCTCGGCACCCGTTTTCAAGGAACTGTCATTAATATAAGCCTTTTCGGCGGCCGAGGCAAGGGCTTTTTCGCCGGAGCCATCAGCGCTTCCCCCTCCCCCCTCCCTCCAGGGGAGGGGGAATTATTCGCTCTTTCCGGCTCTGGTTGGTCGGTTTTGTTCAGATTGTGCCATTATGAAGGGAAAGCGAGGAGGGTGCTCATGAGGACGTTCATGGTCGTGTTTTTCGTTGTTGGAATTCTCGCGGCCGCGGCGCTGCCGGTGCACGCCGGGCAGCAGCGCAGCTTCGAGGAGGGGAGCTTGATCGTTCCCATGGATCTTTCCTGCCAGAATCACGGAATGTTCCAGGCTTACGGGCTGGTGTTCCAGCTTCTTCGCCACGGTGTGACCGTCTACTGGGTGATCGATCCGGACAAGAGCTGGCATCATGCGCCTTGCGATACGGCCGGAGACGAGTGCGACTGGGACTGCTTCGAGGAGGGCAGTGAGGTCAAGTGCCCCTATCCGACCGGCAGCCCGGACTTCTACACGGGCGCGCGGGTGGTCTGGGACGGCGAAGGGCGCCAGGAACCCGGCGACGTCATCGAGTTGCACGGCTACCGGGGCGGGCCGTTCGTGATCGACTCGGCGGACGGTGAAGCGGCGCTGGCCGTCATCGAGGCGTGGAACGACCAGGACGCCTGGGACGACAATCCCTGGGCCCGCCGTTCGATCTTCCAGGTGGTGACCGTGCACGAGGTCACCGCCGCCTTCGAGGGATACGCGCGCAAGGAGATGATCGCCGCTCCGACCATCGCGGTGTTCTCCGACGGCAACGAAAACATCGCCGCCGGCTACCTGCGGGCCGCCGGAATACCCCAGTCCAACGGCCTGGAGTTTCCGGCCGACAAGTGCGGACAGGACGACTGCGGGCCCGGAACCGACAACCCGGACATGCTGACCGTGGAGAGCATCATGGGAGACATGGGTACCTGCGACGAGCCCAACTACGACCACAAGAACGGCGCCCTGTTTTCCGCAGACGGCGTGCCCGCGTACTGTCAGATCATGAGCATGCACTGGAACGTCGGCGACCGCGAGACGGTCGAGTGCGACGGCGGCGGCTGCCCGGCCAGCCAGGACGACTGCGCCGGGCAGCGCTTCACGTATCACGGCCACGAGGTGGTGGCCGAGGTGCGCCAGTTCCTGGCATATCCAACCCACTTCTTCGCCGAGTGCCAGGCGGCCAACGCCTACGAGAACACCGTGCCCGATCCGTCATGGCCCTTTCTCGACGACCCGGGGCGCAACGGCCATTTCCTGACCACCACCGGCATCCCGCCTTCCTGCCCGTGCACCGAGGGGGATTTCGAATGCGTGGCGGGCGGCTGCGACGCCGGCGGACGGGACTGCTGCCTGCCGAAGAACGCCAAGGAGCGCGGGGCCGGTTTTTTGATCGCCGACCAGCCGAACTCGGACTCGCTCCAGATCCTCCATCCCGGGGTGCCGTACAACCAGCTCGACGGGGCTTTCGCCACGGTGGGAGGCAGCGAGCCGGCGTACAACCTGAGCAGCTACCTGCAGACCGGGTACAAGAACGACATGGACATCACCTTCATCACCGGGCCCGACGGTCCCGGCGACCAGGACGTCTGGATGACCGGCTACATGGAAGGGGAATGCTGGATCGGCGATGACGACACGCAGCACCAGCCGGGCCAGTGCACCATGGGCAAGGTAAGCTACCTGGGCGGCCACGCCTACAAGACCGACGTGCCCCTGGGCGACAACCCCAACAGCCAGGGCGCCCGGCTCTTCCTCAACGCGCTGTTCGAGGCGGACTGCGTCACCTCGATCGGGCAGCCGAACATCACGCTGAGGCTGGGCGGAGAGACTTCCCTGGGCGCCAGGACATTGCCGGTCGAGAGCACCTACACGGCCACGTACACCAACCTCGGTTCGGGCACGGCGCTCGACGCCGTTCTCGCCCTGGCGCTTCCCGCCGGAAGCTCGGCTTCGGAGTTCGAGAGCGGCGGGTCTGCGACCGGCGACGGGGTCGCGTGGGAGATCGGCTCGATCGGCAGCCAGACCGGCCCGGCCGGCGACCCGCCCCACACGGGCTCACGCTGGACGAAGTTGAGCTTCTCGGATTACGGGGAGTACCGGCTTGAAATCCGCATGGAATATCGCGTGGGGGTGAGCATCATGCAGGCCGAACCCGGTGTGATCACCGTAAGGGTATTGCCTGATTCCGACGGCGACACCATCCCGGACGAGCTGGATCCCGATCCCGACGATCCCCACGCCTGCGGCGACAGCGACGGGGACACCTGCGACGACTGCTCGGTCACCGGCCTGCCCAACCCCTCCAACGACGGTCCCGACCGGGATGGAGACGGGATCTGCGACGCCGGGGACACCGACGGCGACGAAGACCCTGAAGGAAAGGCCAGCGGGTGCGGCTGCGGGCAGCCGGCGCCCGCCGGAGCGGGCCTTCTGCTCCTGTTCCTCTTGTTGGCAATGGTGTTCAGATTGCAGGGTAGGCGAGGCTGACATTCCATTTGCCAAGCCCGGCAGGTTTCTGTATGGTTCCCGTCCGACAGGGCAATGGATTCACCAGCCCCCGGAAAGCCGGGGTGGGACCAGGAGGCCGAGAGATGGGCGGGCCGGCGGATAGAAAGGCGGAGTTCCTCGCGAAGATCAAGGCGTTCGTCAAGCCCGGGGACGTGATCAACTTCGACTCGACCTCCGAGTGGTACAACATGCACATCCTGGCGGGCTACTGGTCGATCCGCCGCCACCAGAAGGCGCTTTTCGGCTCGACCTCGCGCTGGCGCGACACCCACACCATGCTGATGCTGGCCGAGGATGAGTTGCTGAGCGTCGAGCAGCCCCGCACCCGCTGGGCGAGGCTGGAGAACCTGTACGACGACAAGATCACCGTCTGGCGCTACACCAAGCGCGAGCTCTCCGGGTCGGACATAGACGTGATGAGGGAGGCGGCCGAGGACCTGATCGGCAGCGTCTACGACGTGGGCCAGCTTACCGACCTCGCCGTCAAGCGCGTCATGGGCTACCCGCACTCGATCGAGTACTGCGTCTGCGATTTTTCGAGGTATTGCAAGGTCTGCTCGGTGGGCGTCCGGGTGTGCTACGAGCACCTGCGCAAGAAGTTGAAAGAGCAGGGCGACGACTCCATGAAGCGCCTGTTCTCCTCCTTCAGGTACGACACCTGGGACCACAACGACGCCATGGTGGCCAGCAACACCGAGTGCCGCGGGGTCGACCTGGAGGCCACCACGCCGGCGCACTTCGCCAACTCCCGGGACTTCGACGGCGAGTTCGAGCTGGTGTGCGAGTTCCACGACGGTATTCAGATTTTCCCCGTGCCCGATAACGCCCATCACCACTGACCCGACCGACGCGCCGGTCGCCTTGCTGGAAAGCTTGACGTGAAGATCTTCTCCGGCTTCCTCGACGGCCCGGCGTCGTTCTTCGTGTTCTGGCGCCTGCTCGACCGGCGCGCCTGGGCGCTGTTCTTCGTCTACCTGGCTGCGGCGGGCGGCGTGGTGACCGGGTTCGCCCTGCTGCTGCTCGCGCTGGGGCCGGATGCCAAGCGGGCGCTGCTCGAGTACATCTTCCCGGAGCACTGGCGCCTGGCCGGCAATATGCTGTTCGACAGGTTCCTCGGCAGACTGGGCCGCCAGGTACTGGCGATCTTCATCCTCAACGGCGGCATGGCGGCCATCAGCATGACCTGCTTTGCGATCAAGGAGATCCTCTCGCGGCGGATCGAGCACGGAAACCCCCTGCTCGACCACGGCCACGAACCCTGGCCCCTGTGGCGCCAGGCGATCGAGGAAGTCAAGTTCGCGGTCATGTACCTGCTGGCCTACAACGTGATCTTCTGGATCGCCTACTTCCCCTGGGAGACCAACCGGCTGGCGGCCAAGGTGCTGTCGTACTCGGTGCTGTTCGTGTTCTTCAACATCACCTTCCTGTGCCCGCTGTTCCTGCGCCACCGGATCGGCTACGGCCGGATGGTGCGAACCTTCTTCGCCCGGCCGTTCGCCGCGTTCGGCTACGCGGGCTTCTTCCTGGCGCCCGCCCTGACGGCCGCCTGGCTGCTCGAGGGCCAGCCGCTGGGCACGGTCGTGGTCGTGCTGCTGGGCATCCACGTGCTGACCGTGGCCCCGGCCGCCTCGGCCGGCACCTGGGTTGCGGCCCGGCTGCTGCCTGTGGCCAGCGCCATGAGACCCGCCCGGCTGATCTCGCGGCTGATCGGCGCACTCGGCATGCTGGCCTTACTGGCGGGCAGCGGCTGGGTATACGCCCAGCTGGCATCTTCGATCCACGCCAAGACGCAGATCCTCAAGTGCCAGTACCGGGTGGACTGGTCGAGCTTCGAGTACCATCTCCCGTCCCTGACCGACCTGTCGGTGGGCCTGTCGATGGAGATCGAGATCACCAACCCTACCGAGATGGACGTCCTGATCGAGGACAGCCGGCTGGAGATCACCAACAACAAAAAGCACTTCAGCACCGTCCAGGTGGGACGGATCGAGGTCCCGGCGGGCGAGACCCGGCGCCAGGAGGTGGATCTGCGGATCGAGATATCCCTGGGTCGGCTGCTGGAATACAGGGACCTGCTGAGCAAGCCCTGGGAGTTCACCCTGTGGGTGGAGGTGACGGAGGACTGGGAGTTCCCGGTGTATTTCCGGTAGGGAGCTACCGGGAGGGGATAAACCCCTCCCCTACCTCGTTGGCACGAAGTGCTCGATGTCCAGGATGCTGCCCTTGCGCTTGCCCTTGGGCTTGAAGACCGCCTTGACCGGCATGCCGATGTAGACGTCCTCGGGCTCGACCTTGCCCAGCCAGTGGGTCAGGCCGCCGTCGGTCCCCTCCATCCGGACGAAAGCCACGATGGTCGGATCCTTGTGCCGCTCATCATAGGTCTCGTGGCAGACGGTGAAGGTCTCGACCATCCCGCGGTTGGGCACGTTTACCCATTTGCCCTCGATCCGCTCGAAGCAGCGCTCGCAGAAGATCCGCGCCGGCAGGTAGACGGCGCCGCACTCATCGCACCTGGCGCCGATGAATCGCCCCTCGTCGCGGATCTTGCCGAAGAACACCTCTCCGGCCCGGCCGGCGGTGTAGACGTAGTTCATCGGGATCTTGCCCGGCCAGTATTTGGCGTCGGGCCTGTTTTCGATGCGTTCGATCAAAGCCATCTCGCTGTCCTCCTAGCGCCGCTTCTTCCCGGCGGTCTTCTTCTTCTTGGCGGCGGCCTTCTTCGCAGCCCGGCGCACGGGCTTGAAGTACAGGATGTCGGTCACCGAGCCCTCGCGCTCCGCCTCGGGCTTCCAGACCGCCTTGACTCTCATGCCGATGTGGATTTCCCAGGGGTCCACCTCGTTCAGGTGGTGAAGGATGCCCATTCCCGGCGAGGCCCCGTCGATCTCGATCACCGCCGGTGTGAATGGCCGCACGCCGCCCTCGATGTCCAGCCGGCCGGCCTTCCAGTCCACGTAGGAGACGCAGAAGGTGTTGACCGTGCCGGTGTCCCTGGTGAAGACCCATTCATCCGTCGGCCGCCAGCAGAGCTCGCAGAACATCCGCGGCGGCAGCATGACGCGGTCGCACTTGCGACAACGCTTGCCGATTATGCGGCCGTTTGCGAACTCGGCCAGGTAGCGACCGATGGCCGGGCCGTTGTCCCAGGCGTACTCGAGCCTGGGGTTCCAGGCGGCGGTGATCACCTTGCCGCCCACCACGTCCTTGCGCTTGAGAGGCTTTACGGTCGCCTCGATCATCTTTTTCGTAACCGGTCTGTCCATGGCTCGTCTCCGGAGTTAGTTGCGCATTACGACCACGGTGCCGACCTGCATCAGGTCGCCCCAGGCCTGGGCCACGCCGGTCCTGGGCTTGCCGGGCACCTGCCGCGCGCCCGCCTCGCCGCGCAGCTGCCAGAACAGCTCGGCGCACTTCATCAGCCCGGCCGCGGCTATCGGGTTGCCCACGCCCAGCAGACCGCCGGAGGGACACACCGGCAGGTTGCCGTCGCGCCGGGTCACTCCGTCCAGCAGCATGCGGACCGACTCTCCCCGCTTGCACAGCATCAGGCCTTCGATGTGGTGCAGCTCCTTGTAGGTGAAGGGATCGTACGGCTCGGCGATGTGGATCTCCTTCTCGGGCTCCTTGATGCCGGCCATCTCGTAGGCCTTGCGTGCGGCCACTTCCACGTAGTCGGGGTAGTACAGGTCGCGGGTGGTCCAGTAGGCCGAGTCCAGCGCATAGCCCACCCCGTCTACCCAGATCGGTTTTTCGGTCACCCTGCGGGCCACGTGCTCGGCGGCCAGCACCAGGGCCACGGCGCCGTCGCTGGTGGGGCTGACGTCGAGGCGGTTGACCGGCCAGGCCATGACCTCCGAGTCGAGCACGTCTTGAACCGTGATCTTCGCGCCCAGCTGGGCCGAGGGATGGTCAAGGGCATTGCCCTTGTTCTTGACCGCCACCTGGGCGATCTCTTCCTTGGTGTACCCGTGGGCGTTCATGAAGCGGTTCATCTCGATCGCGAAGATCCACAACAGGGTGGGCATCAGCGGCTGCTCGGTGGTGTGGTCGAAGATGGTCAGGAACGCGCCCGCCGGGTGCGGGAACGCGCTTGACATCTTCTCCTCGGCCACCACCAGGCAGGTGTCGAACATGCCCGAGGCCACGTGCTGCCAGCCGTGGATGATGCTCATCACGCCGGTGCCGCCGCCCACGTAGTTCCTCATGACCGGCTTTCCAAAGCCACCGCTGCCTTCGGCCAGCACCTCGCCGTTCATGTGGAACCCGTCGAACGCGTCCGGGGCGGTGCCGATGGACACGCAGTCCATCTGGGAAAGGCTCATCTCGCAGGAGTCGAGCGCCATCTTCGACGCCTGAAAGGACAACTCCCCGCAGGTCTCCTGTGCGAAACGAGCGAATTTAGTGATTCCGGCTCCTACGACGGCTACTTTACGGTATCCCATGCCTCATGCCTCCTGAGATTCATCGCCCAGCACCACGACCGCGCAGGTGGTGGTCGGCACACCGCGCCAGCCGGCGGCCAGGCCCACGTGTACGTCCTCGAGCTGGTTCTGGCCCGCTTCGCCGCGGATCTGGGTTGCGACCTCGAGCACCTTCTGGCCGCCGTCCAGCTCGAACAGGTGGCCGCCGCCCAGGCTGCCGCCCGATACGTTGACCGGCAGGTCACCCTCGGGACCGGCCAGGCCCATCTCCACGAACTGGCCGGCGCCGCCCCGGCCGCACAGACCCAGCGCCTCCATGTGCATGAGCTGCTTGTAGGAGTACTCGTCGTTGATCTCGGCGAAGTCGATCGCGGTCGCCGGGGTGTCGATGCCGGCCATGCGGTACGCCCGCTCGGCCGCCAGCCGCATGCCCACGGCGTCGTCCCAGGTGCGGCTGTCCAGCGAGGTGGTCTCGGTCGACCAGCCCACCCCGAGGATCCAGACCGGCTCGCGATCGAGGCTCCTGGCACGCTCCTCGGTGGCCAATACGCAGACCACCGCGCCGTCGGCGTGCCGGGCGATGTCCAGCCGGGTCAGCGGCGTGGCGACCGGCTCGGACCCGAGCACGTCTTCCAGCTCCAGGTCGCAGCCGTGCGCCGCGCGCGGGTTGGAAAGCGCGGCCCGCCGGTTGTCGACCACGACCCGGGCGCACTGCTCGCGGGTGGTTCCCGTGGCCCACAGGTAGCGTCTCATCTCCATGGCCGCGATGGCGTGGTGGCTCTCCCCCAGGGGCCGCCAGGTGAACGGGTCGGTGGCCATCGTTACCAGGTCGCCCTTGGTGATCATGTTGGACGCCTTGCTCAGGCCCTGGACCACGACCAGGTCGGCGTAGCCCGACTGGATGATCATCCAGGCGTTGGCCAGCGACTGGATGTAGTCGCCGGGAACCGAGTGGCAGGACTTGAGCACTGCGCCGAGCTGGTCCGGAGCGTACTCGTCGGCGATGCTGTAGCCCTCGAAGAAGTCCTCGGAGGTGGCCACGAACGCGCCGACCTGCTTGGGCTCGATGCCCGCGTCGAGGTACGCCTTGGTGGCCGCCTCGTAGGTCAGTTCCCGGTAGGAGACGTCGGGGGTCGTGGCCCTGAATCCCGTCGTCCCTATTCCAACGATGCCAACTCTCTTGTCCATCATCGGCCTCCGTCTTGGGGTTTTTTGGGTTGGCTTCCGATTGTCTATTTCTCCGGCCGGGTCGGCGAGCGCCGGGCCAGCAGGCTGATCTGGGCGAACCAGGCCGAGCCGTAGACCACGAACAGTGCCGTGGAGGCCTTGAACACATCCCAGGAGACGTCCTCGGCCAGGACGGCCACCAGGGCGGCGATGAGCGAGCCCATCCCGACCAGGCCGCAGATCAGGGCGTTGAAGCCGCTGTAGAGCCGGGCCACGGCCGGGGATTTTTCGGTGTTTGTGCGCCTGGTGATGAACCAGACGTGGAGGCCGTACACCAGCCCGCCGGCCAGGATCAGGGCCGCGCAGGCGCGCAGCATGTGCCAGCGGGCCTCCTCGTCCATCAGGCCGTGGAGCAGGCAGAACTGGGCAGCCAGGATCACGTGGTAGCCGAGGGTCCGGAAGTAATACAGCAAGGTCTTGAGGCCCAACTGGGGATCGGCCGGGCCGTTCTCGCGGTACGTGCGCCAGCGTACGATCAGGTAGATGGCCGGGGCCAGGGGCATGAGGATGTAGAAGAACCAGCTCATGCCGGGGTAGAGGAACGCGAACGCCATGTCCATGTGAGGGCTCCAGAAGAGGGCTATGCTGCACTATTCGATCGGAATCTGCATCTCGGACACCAGCTTCTCGGCCGGGGTCTGCATGGGGTTGTGATGGGTGACCTGGCGCATGGCACCGGTCGCCTTGAGCTTGCGCCTGGCCAGCTCCCCCATCAGCTTCCTGGCCAGCTCGCCGGATTTCTTGGAATAATCCCCCAGCCCGTACATGGCCAGCACCTTGGTCGGGGCCAGGCCCTTGATCGTAAAATCCCCCTCCTTGGCGGGCTCGGCCGGGGCCTTGGCTGCGACCGGCAAGCACACCTCGGTCAGGTACTCCTCGGGGGTCTTGGCCGCGGGCGGCGCCTTGAGGTAGATCATGATCGGCGCGCCCATGGGAGTGAGCTTCTTCCGGCCGATGAAGCCCATCAGTTTCGGTATGCTGGCCCCGATCTTCGAGAACTCGCCCTTCACGGTGTGGCAGGCCAGGGTGGAAGCGCCGGCTGTCTTTTCCAGGGTGGTGCCGTTGGCCACCTGCAGCGGCTCGATGAACAGGTCCGGATCCACCGGGCCGCAGTGGAACTCGCCGTACTTCTCCTCGACCACCTTATTGCCCTCGAAGCTGACGACCGTATCGCGGGCCATCTTTACTCCGCAGTCCGTGTGGTAGTGCGACACGTCGATGACATAGGTGCCCTTCCGGCCGTACATCTCACCCGGGAAGACGGCCCGCTCGAGCAGGTGGGTCTCCGGGTCGAAGACCAGCTTGCCCTCGCCGCCAAGCCCGGGCTTGCTTATGGTCAGGCTGGGGTGGGGCTTGCCGTCGATCGCGGTCTTTCCGCCGGCGAGCTTCCAGTCGCCCTCCTTCAGCGGCCACAGCTGTGCGGTCCGCTCGTAAATCGAGAATTCGCGTTGAGCCTTGCGCTCCTGCTCGGGGCAGGAGTTCACCACCGGCCCGGTCCGCATCCAGCAGTTGCGCTCGCCGTGGACCATGGCCATGCGACCGCCGTCGTGCATGGTGATGTCCATGCGTACCTCGCCCTGGTGGTAGGTGCTGGTGGCCTCGTAGGGCATGCCCATGTAAGTACCTTTGGAGCTGGCGGTCCAGGCCGTTACACGCTTGAGCTTCGCAAGACCGCCGTGGGCGGTGATGGCGGAGTCCAGGATCCTGGCCGCCTCGGCCGAGACGGCCATGTCGACCGGCGGTTGCTTGCCCTTGTCGGCCGGCGGCTTGGGTTGCGGCTTGTCCTTGGTCTCGCAGGCCCCCAGGGCGAGCGAGACGGAGATCACAAGAGTCCAACGTATGGCTCGCAGAAACATGTCTTCCCCTCCTGTTTGTTTCAGACCATTGCCGTACAGCGACCGGCGCGGAATGTCAACCCGAATGACTCGGATATTCGCTCACGTGGCTGCAAACGCGCCGTGTTCGTAGAAGTGATCGAGCAGGCGGTCCTTCTCCTCGAACCTGGCGTTCAGCCAGGCCGCCAGGTCGTCGTCGGATACGGGCATCCGGCTCATCTCGAAGCGCCGCACGTGCAGGTGGGCCACCCGTGAAAGACCCTTGACGTACTGCCACAGGCTGGGGACTCCCCTTTCGTAGCCGATGGTGATGTCGTAGACCGCGTCCACGTGGGAGCGCAGGCCCTGCACCGAGGCGACGAAGCCCTTGGTGCGCGGCAGGAGCAGGTGGGTCAGGGGTGCGAGGCCGTGCTCTCGAGCGTACCGGCGGCTACTTTCGATCTTGTCCGGGCCGACCCTGGTTCCCTCGGGGAAGGACACCAGCCACATGGGCACCCGGTCGCGGATGAAGCTTGCGAAGGTGGCCGCGATGGAGGCGCGGTCCGCGGTCCAGTCGCGCTTGACGAAGACGCTGTCGATCAGCACCATGGCCCAGCCCAGCACTGGCACGTACTTGATCGAGTCCTTGGCGAACCACTTCATGTCGCCAAGCCGGTGCTTGGAGCGGGCGTAGAACATCAGGAAGGTGATGTCCGCCATCTGCTGGTGGTTGGTCACCACGACGGCGTTCTCCCCGACCGGCACCTCGTCGCCGGTGACCTCGATCCGGGTCCCGTGCACCAGGCGGGCGGCCTGCACGCACCAGCCCCACCAGGTGTCCGCCACCCAGCGGTTGAGCCGCCGGAAGGTTTGCAGTGAGAACGGCTTGATCACCAGGCTCAGCGTCTGGCCGGCGTTGAGGATCACCAGGGTCGAGCCCAGGAAGACCATCGCGGGCGCGATCCGCGCCAGGCCGGCGAGGTTCTCGGACGGGGACGGGTTCTCGAGCGGTGGCAGAGGCATGGGGACTGTTCATATCAGATTTACTTTTGCTTTGAAAAGCTAATTTGATACGACCGTACCCAGATGCGGGAAATCCTCAAGAGCACCAGCCGGTCGTTCTACCTGAGCCTGCGCTTCCTGCCGGCCGCCACGCGGGAGCAGATCGGGCTGGCCTACCTGCTGGCCCGGGCGGCGGACACCATCGCCGACACCCGCTCGGTGCCGGTGGACGAGCGCCTGGACTGGCTGGTCGCCTTCCGCGAGCGGCTGCGCGATCCCGGCCGGAAGCGGATCCTCGGGGTCCGGGACAGCCTGGGAGAGCAGGGCCAGACGGAAGGCGAGCGCCGGCTGATCGGGCGCATGGCCGAGCTGTTCCGCGCCTTCGACCGGCTCGCGCCCGGCGACCGCGAGCGGACCGCCCGGGTGCTGGAGGTCATCGTCGAGGGCATGATCCTGGAGCGGACCTGGTTCCCGGGCGAGAGCGCCGCCGCCCTGCGCGCCATCCCCTCGGCCGAAGACCTGGACCGCTACTGCTTCCACGTGGCCGGGGTGGTCGGCGAGTACTGGACCGCCATGCACGCGGCCCACCTGCCGTCCCTGCGCAACAAGGCCCGCAAGATGAAACCCCTCGGCGTCCGGTTCGGCAAGGGCCTGCAGATGGTCAACGTCCTGCGCGACATCCCGGCCGACCTGCGGCGCGGGCGCTGCTACTTGCCGTCCCCCGACCTCGAGCGGCTGGGGATCCGGCCCGCCGAGCTCCTCGACGCCGGCAGCCTCGTGCGGGTGCGCCCGCTGCTCACCGAGCTGATCAAGCGCGCTTTTTCGGACCTTCAAGCCGGCTGGCAGTACGTGCTTTCCATCCCGACAACCCAGCCGCGCCTGCGGCTGTGCTGCGCCTGGCCGCTTTTGATCGGCCTGCGCACCCTGGGCCTTCTCGATCGCTCGGAGAACCCACTCGATCCGGGCACAATACAAAAAATCTCCCGCACCGAGGTCTATTGGCTGGTGGCCGAGTCAACGCTCCGCTGCTGGTCCAACACCGCCCTTGACGTTCTCTGGCACCGGCTGGCGCGCCGCTGGGCTTGACATGAGGTGACTTCGGCATCAGAATCGTTCGCATTGTTCGACAATACTCAAGGAGAATGACGATGAACAGATTTCTGATCCTTACCTCGGTCCTGGTACTGGCGGTGGTTCTCTACGCTCCGGCGGCCCTTGCCTGCGGACACGGTCAGGGCAAGGGACACGGGATGGCACTGTGTTCGGGCAAGCTGGCCAAGCTGAAGCTGACCGCGGCCCAGGAGAAGCAGCTGGCCGATCTACGACTGGCTGAGAAGAAGAAGGCCGCACCTGCCCGGGCCGAGCTCGAGATCAAGCGGGCCGAGCTGAAGGTGATCTGGCAGGCGGAGAACCCGAGCCGCAAGGACATCCTGGCCAAGAAGGCCGAGATGGAACCCATCCGCCGCAGAATCCACGAGGCCAAGGTGGACTTCCGCCTGGGCCTGCTGAAGATCCTCAACGCCGAGCAGAAGAAGATGGTGCGTCACTGGTTTGCAAAGGGTCACGGCCACGGCAAGGGCCACGGCGGGGGCAAAGGTCATCATGAATGTACATGTGGTGGCCACGGGAAAGGTCACAAGTAGGGATCTCGTCGGAGCGGCCGCCCCTCTCCAGGAGGGCTTTGGATGAAGTCGCCGAGGAGGCTGTTGACGTTAGTTTCCTGCTGTCTTGCAATCGTGGTCCTGGCAGGTGTCGGATATTCATGTGGCTCAGGAGACGGGGACAGCAGTCACGCAGGGAGCTGTACGATGCAGGTCGGATGTATCGACTACACAGGGTATGAGTGGACCGCAAGCAAGGTACAGGAGCGATGTGGCGGAGGTGCCGATTCCACGTATTCGCCCTCCGCCTGTCCGACCGAAGACCTGGTCGGCAGTTGTGTCTCTGACGAGGGTGGGCCCGACGAGTACATCTTCCGTTTCTACGCACCCGTTTTCGACACCGCCTCGGCCGAGGAGGCCTGTCTGTCCGGCGGAGACGGAACCTGGGTTCCCGCACCGTAGCCATGAGAATGGTCCGATTTATCTCCAGGTGCCGGTCAGGACGAAGCCGGACCAGTAGGCGGGGTACTAGAAGAAAATTGACACACCCGTACCGCCTTGATATTTTGAAATAAAGGACTCAATGCCATGGACGAGCAATCATGCGAGCCCGTTTTGGTAGCAAGGGAGCCATCCGTGCGATGGCCTGCCGACCTTCCCGATGGAAAGGGCCCCTCCGCAGAGGAGCACCTGGACTACCTGAACCGCATTCTGAGGATCATCCGTGAACGAGATCCCGCTACTTCAAGCACTGAATGACTCTGTTGAAGTTCTTGAAGGACTTGGCTTCCGTTACGCGCTGATCGGCGGACTCCGCGAGCTACTGAAACGTCTGTCAAGAGCCATCAGGAACCCTTGAGCAGCAGCCAGACAAGAACCCTCTTGACCGCTACTTTGCATCCTTCCATCACCGCCAGGTGCCGGTCAGGACGAAGCCGGACCAGTAGGCGGGGTGGGGGTAGTAGCGGCGGACTATGGCCTGGGCCTCGCGCAGGGCCCGGACGGGGGGGTACTTGCGGAGGTTGCGGTAGAAGCGTTTCATCAGGACCGCGGTGGCCACGTCGCTGACGCGCCAGAGGCTGGAGAGGATCGCGCCGGCGCCGGCTGCTAGGAAGGCGCGGTTGAAGCCGATGATCTCGTCGCCGCGTTTGAGCTTGCCCAGGCCGGTCTGGCAGGCGGACAGGGTCACCAGGCGGGCGGACAGGGGCAGCGAGAAGACCTCCATGGCGGTCAGGTCGCCGTCATGGCCGTCGCCGGGCGCCAGCTTGATGGCGGAGAACAGCGGGCTGTCGGGGTCGAAGGTGCCGTGGGAGGCCAGGTGGACGTACTCGCTTGCGCCCATCATACTGCGGACCAGCGCCTCGGTTGCCTTCCCGCCCACGTACACGTCGCCCGGCTGCTCGTAGCCGACGGCCCGGGCCTCATGCTCGGCGAACGGCAGGTCGAGGGTCGGGTCGCCCAGGTCCGGGTTGCCCACCGCCAGAAGCCCGCCGGCCGGGCCGAAGCGCTCCTCCTCGCGGCGCAGCAGCAGCGCAAGCACGCTGGCCGAGGGGCTGACAAACAGAAAAACCTTTTCGGACCAGTAGGCGCCGTCCGCGGCCTTGAGGGCTGCGAACGGCAGGTAGTTCAGGACGTCGTGGGGAAGCACTCCGACCGAGCTCACGCCGGCCAGGTCCCCGGCCAGGGGCGCGACCAGGCCGTCGTAAAGTCGCTTCAGCTCCTCGTCGGCCGGAGTGAAGTTCTGCAAGAGGCGCCGCACCCGCGCAACCATCCTGGACAGGTCCTCGCGGGGCAGGGCCAGCTTGTGGGCGCTGATCCTTCCCGAGCGGACCACGAAGGCCAGGGTGTCCTCGGCCGTGACGTAGTAGCCGACCAGCGCCACGTCGCCGGTAAGCCGGGCGCGGATCCGCGCGGCATCGACGGGACGGACCTCGACGAAGTCGGTCAGGTCGGGGTTCTGGCTGCGCAGCTCTTCGAGCAGCTTCCGGTAGGCCGCGCGGGCTTCTTCCAGTTCGCGCTCGGCCTCGGAGACGGCCTCTCCCTCGGCCCGGCGGGCGGCCTCGGACAGCCGGACCATCTCCCGCTTGCTCTGCCGGACCCGATCGAGCAGCGACTGGTCGCCGGCGCCGCCCACTCTCAGCTGGCGGTTGGCCAGCAGGTCGAGGAACCCGCGCGCCCGCGAGCGCTCGGTGTAGGAGAACGCCTCCTCGGGTCGATTCAAGTCCAGCAGCAGGTGCACCATGTCCTCGTAGAGGTCGAACTTGTTGTCCAGAAACCCGCTCCGGAACTCCTCCACCTTCAGACCGGCACGCATCTGCTCCACCAGCTCGATGGCCTGTCCGTAGTGCTCGCGCGCCCTGACGAGCCTTCCTTCGCGCCGGGCGATCTCGCCCATCGAGCGCAGGGCCCGCCAGGCGACCTCCCGCAGGCCCAGCCTGGTGGACATCTCGTAGGCCTCGCGGGCGTGCTTTGCCGCGGTCTCGAGCCGGCCGGCGGCGATCTCCAGGCGGGACAGGCCGGCCAGGGTCTTGACCTCGTTGAAGCGGTCCTGGACCGAACGGCTCAACTTCAGCGCCTCGTCCAGGTGCTCCCGGGCCCGGTCCAGCCGGCCGCTCATCTGCTCGACGATCCCGATGTTGCGCAGATCGTAGGCCCGACCCAGGACGCTCTTGAGCCGGGCGTCGATCCGGCTCGCCCGGCCGAAGCGCTGAAGCGCCCC
>SDBT01009454.1_pt1 | contig 15813 bp, 14 predicted proteins | sample 2277101 | NCBI WGS metagenome assembly SDBT01 (sample SAMN10404973, study PRJNA504765) | marine sediment metagenome | isolation source: marine sediment core GS10_PC15, 103 cmbsf | place: Arctic Ocean: Southern Knipovich Ridge | collected 2010 | reverse complement strand
TACAAGATATTATGATATAGTTTTAAATTCAATCAGTACAAGAAATATTAAAAGAGGCACTCCATTAGAATGGAAAATGTTGGGTAAAAAAAATAATATATTATTTTTAGGATATGATAATAATAAAATTATTAATTTTTTAGAAAAAAATGGAGGAAATATACTACAAATATCAGAAAAAATAACAGTCGAATATGCTAAAAATTTTGATTTTATTATTAGTTATGGTTATAGCCATATTATTAATAAAAATATTATAAATTTATTTCCTAACAGAATTATTAATTTACATATTTCTTATTTACCATGGAATAGAGGATCAGATCCAAATTTATGGAGTTTAATAGATAATACAAAGAAAGGAGTAACAATACATTATGTAGAAGAAGGATTAGATACGGGCAATATCATTATACAAAAAGAAATAGAATTTGATTATGAAAAAGATACATTATCAACTTCATATAATAAATTAAAAGAAGAGATAGAAAATTTATTTATGGAAAACTGGGAGAGTATAAAAAATGAAACATGTAATTCATTAAAACAAGATTTAAATGAGGGAAATAATCATAAAATAATTGATAGACCTAAAAAATTAGATGAATTATTATCAAATGGTTGGAATACAAAGATAAATAAATTTTTAATTAATTATAAAAAATCAATTATAAAAAATAATTAAAATTTATATTGAAATATTAAAATATTATCATTTTCTTCTATTTTTTTAAAATTACAATTAATAAATGTTTTAATTGATGCCACATTAATAGACTTGACTTCAGCTATAATTATATCAATATTTTTATAATTATTTTTAATATATTCTAAAGATTTAGTAATAATAGGTACTGCTAATTTTTTACCTCTATATTCTGGATCTATATTAATACTTATATGATAATTATCTTTTTTTTTTACAAATGATAAAAAAGCTATCTTTCTATTATCTAATATAGCAAATAAAGGAATATTTTCAAAATATTTATCATAATATTCTCTCTTAAATTTATTCCATATCTTTTTTTCACTATTATAAAACATTTTTCTCGTTATTATATCATTACGCCAATTTATTACTAATAAACAATCTTCATCTCTCTTCTCTGCTTTTATTATATTTATCATAAATATATAATAAATATATAATAAATATATAATAAAATTAGATAATACTCCGAACTAATTCAAAACATTCTGCATATTTTAATCCTACTTTACTACCATTAACTTTAGCTAAATTTTTAACATTTTTATATGATCTTGAATGAGGATATGATCTCATTTCTTTATTATAAATTTTAAGGCAATCTATTTTTTCTTTTATATATTTTTCTATATTAAAATATATATTTCCATTAAAATTATTATATGGATTATAATCTGTTGATGAAGGTATAAAATATGAATAAATTGTTTGTTGTTTTCCATATTGAGGTCTAAATACAGTAATTGTTGCTCTATATACTAATTCATGATCAATATTTAAACAATTTCTAAAATGAGTGAAGATAATATCAGGATCGAAGTCAACATTTTTTTCGATAAATTTACATAAATCTAATAAAGGAACTGAATCTAATTTATTATCAGGAAAATCACCACATATATAAGAATCTATTCCTAATTTTTTAGTTACTTCATTTAATAAAATTGTACGATTATATTGTGTATTTCCTCTTGAAGATTCACCATCAGTAAATGTTAAAAGCTTGATGTAATTATCTTTATCACAAGAAAATTTTAAAATGGTGGCACCACAACCTAATATTTCATCATCTGGATGGGCAGCTAAGATTAATATCTTCATATATTGTTTATATCAATATTTTTTTTCTATTTTAACGTCACACAAAATATTTTCTCCATTAAATTGTGCTCTTGAAAATTTTAATATATAATTACCTATTTCAATATAAGGATCTGGATAATCTATTCTATCTAACATTCTAATGTAATTATATATTTTCTCTATACTTATTTCATCTTGGAATGGAATATTATTATTATTTCGTCTTTTATATATTTTTTCATTATTTATATTTATTTGTTCTCGTGGTACTAAATTATTATCAATTATATCACATATAATTTCAAATGTTAAAATCATAATTGTTGACCATATATCAAATAAATTTCCTTGTAATGTTATATCTCTAGAAGTATATATTGGTCCAGCATCTATTTTATTATTCATTTTTAAAGCATTAATTTTTGAAGATATAATATCATCCAAAATTTGATTTTGAATCGGACTTCCACCCTTTCCATATGGTAAATTGGCAGTGTGTATATTAATACATTCAATTTTTTCTACAATATTTTTTGGAATAATATATGACCAATGAAAGAAAAATATTTTATATGGATTATTATCACATAAATAATGATTTAATTGATCTTTAGTTGTTATATAAATAAAATTAGAATATTTATTTGATAGATATTCAAATAATTTATCAGAAAAATAATTCTTCTTAGATACTAATAAATACATTAAAATATATTTATATTTTAATTATATTTTTTTATTATAATTTTTTAACTATCTAAAAAATATTTTATTATGTTAATCTTCTAAAATCACTATGCATTACATCTCCTATTAAATTTTCTTTAATTTTATTATCTATTATTAATTTATAAAGATAATTAAAGACATCTTCTACACATGATAAATAATAATCTATATTTTCTTTATTATGACTGTAACTTAAATATAAAACATTTTTTGCTAATATATTTCTCTCTAACATTTTTTGGATATATAATGTCTTTATCTCTAAATTATTATCATAATTAAAATTAAATGTTGTCAACGCTGGTATTCCTATAATTGTTATATCGATCTGTGTCTTTTTCGCTATATCTTTCAATCTGTTCTGAAAATATTGACCCAATTTATTAATATAGTTACCAACATCCAATCTCTTGTGTTTGTTAATCAATGCTATGGCTGAACTAAATCCTATATCTTCTGTCCAATATGTACTACTTATAAATGTATCTTCAGCACAACTCATAATATTTCTTCTACCAATTACTACACCTATTGGATATCCATTGCTAATTGCTTTACCGAAAATAGCCATATCTGGTTCAATATTATATAATAAATGTATCCCACCTGTATTCAAACGGAAACCAGATGTTATCTCATCAAAAATTAGTATTATATTATTTTTTGTTGCTAATTCTCTAATATTTTGTAAGAAATTATCTTTGAATTCTATATTTCTAATTGGTTCCATAATGATGGTACCGATATCATGTTGTTTCATAATTTCTTCTAAATCTTTTATATTATTATATCTAAATGGGAAAACTGTATTTTTTAAACCTTTTGGAACACCATTTGGTTTCAATCCTGTTAATAAATGTTCACCTAATTCATTATCATTATTTAAATTAGCTGATAAATACCAATCATGCCATCCATGATATCCACAAAAAGCTATTTTATCTTTTTTAGAAGCAGTTCTGGCAATACGAACAGCAACTGTACATGCTTCACCTCCAGATCGAGTATATCTTACCATATCAGCCCAAGGATGTAATTCACATAATAATTTACTTAATTCTACTTCTGTTGGACAATTTAAAGTTGATATGTTACCTCTATCAATAGAATTATGTACTGCACAATTTATATCACTGTCAGCATAACCTAAAATACATGCACCAATACCCATATAAGAAAAATCTAATAATTTTTTACCATCTAATGTAACAACTTCAATACCGTGTGCTTTTTGATAATATGCGGGCCATAATTTAGGTAAAAACATTTCTGGTCTTTTACTTAATAATTGAGTTCCACCAGGAATAATATTAATTGCTTCTTGATATAATTTTTGACCAATATTATCACTAATTAGATTATATTTTAAAGTTGATGAATTATTATTAAGATAATCTAAAACATCATATATATTAAAATTTTTATTTATGGGATACAAATTTTCAAATATATTACTGATAATTCTATAATCATACAATGTATCTAAACTTAAATGTAAATTCTCAAAATCTAAATTTTTATATTCTTTATATAATGGTATTTCATATAAATTTAATTTATAATTTCTTATAAAATATCTATTAATATCTTGTCTATCCTTCATATCTGTCACATTTTTATATAAATCTTTAAGTGATTCAAAATTATATATCTCTATGTCAAAACCATCGGGAAAACCAGATGGATATTGAGATTTTCCAAAATATTTCATCATAAAATATTTATAATTATTTTTTAAATAAATGTCAATCATATTGTCCAATAAATTAGAATCTAATAATGGACAATCTGATGTACAACGTATAATTATATCTGTGTTATTTATTAATGCAGTTTGATAATATCTATCCAAGACATCATTCTCTGAACCTCTATAACATTTAATATCTCTATCCCTACATATTTGATATATTTCATCATCTGATGATGCTGTTGTTGTTGCTATAATAAAATCAAATTTATTTTTTACATTATTAATTCTATCAATGATATGATCTAATACAGTTTTATTATATAATTTTAATAAAATTTTTTTAGGTAAACGTGAAGAATTACATCTAACTTGTAAAATTAGTGTTATTTTTTTCATATATTATATAATATATATATTTATATGAAACTTATATTTGGTACTGTTCAAATTGGATTAAATTATGGAATTACTAATACAACAGGTAAACCAAGTAGAATAGAAGCATTGGAAATTTTATATTATTGTATTAATAATGGAATAGATACATTTGATACAGCCCAATTATATGGAGATAGTGAAAATATTATTGGTGACATTATAGAAAAATATCCAAATATAAAAGTTATTACAAAATTATCTCTAAATGATAATATTGATAATATCGATAATTTAATCAATACATCATTGATAAATTTAAAAAAAGACTATATTGATATATTATTACTCCATAATTTTAAACATTATGATACATCTATATGGCATTATTTAGTTAATAAATATTATAATAATATTATCAAAAATTTAGGTGTAAGTGTATATTATGTAAATGAAGCGATTATAGCCTTACAAGATGTGAATATAACATATATCCAAATACCTTTTAATTTTTTAGATAAACAATGGTTAAATCAAGATTTTATAAATTTAATAAAAAAAAGAAATATTAAAATATTATGTCGTAGTATATTTTTACAAGGAATATTATTAACTGATGATTCTAATAAATGGCCAAAAATAGAAAATATAAATCCTCAAAATTATATTAATAAAATAAATTATTTAGTTAAATTATTTAAATTTAATAATAAAATACAATTATGTATATCATTTGTTAAATCATTTGATTGGATAGATGGTATAATATTTGGAGCAGAAACATTAGATCAAGTTAAAGATAATATATCTAATTTTAATATTAGAAAATTAGAAGATCATGAATTAATTCATTTTAATATTTTTAATAATATTCCTCATCAATTAATTAATCCATCATTGTGGTAATCTAGTAAAAAATATATTATAAAAATATTATATATAAATATTATATATGATTAATAATAATGAATTAGAAACTATTTTTAATATTAAATTTAAATCTTTACCATTATTACCAATTGGTCTTGAAGATTTTGGAGGTGGAATCATAGATAATGATTTAATTATTACATGTGGATTTGGTGGTAATTTTAGAAGACAAACAAAACCACCGTATTGGAAATCATATGATCAAAGATTTTTTTATAATAAAACATACAAATTAGAACTTAATAATACAGAACAAGGATTTAAAGAAATAATTAATTTTCCAGGGAATGCAAGACAGAAAATTGGATGTATAGTTGTGAATAATAAGTTATATGCATGGGGAGGATTAAGTTATAAACCATGTAAGAAAATAACAAAACAAAATATTAACTCTAAAAAGACAGATACAACTTGTTATCGAGACGGATATAAATTATCTAAAAATAATGGATCATATAGTTGGTCAAAATTACCTGATTTACCAGAAAATATAACTGGATTCTCAATAACAAATTATAATAATAAAATTTATATATTTGGTGGATGTGATTATTATGATTCATCATTTAATACATGGACAGATAGAAATGCAAAAATAGAATTTTTTGGTTCACGTTTATTTATGATTGATACTCAAAATATTGAACAAGGATGGCAATATATTGGATATGCTCAAGATGAAAATAATATTAAATGTACTCCTAGAATGAATCATATTGGTACACATGTTAATGGAAATATATATATATTAGGTGGAGGTACAGGGAGAATGCATGGTAAATGTTTTTATAGTACAGTGGATAATTGGATATATAATATAGAGAAAAATAGTTGGAGAAGATTAATTGATTGTCCCAGTTCACAAACTAATTGGAGAAATGCAATAGTATATAAGAATAGATATATTATTTTGGTAGGAGGAGTATTACATAATGGTGCATCTACACCTGAAAGTAAAAGAAATAGACAAGTTATAGATATTAATAAAAATATAATATCTTCTTATGGGATAATACGACAAAAACATAATGAAATATATTTAGATGAATATCATAAAACTTATCAAATACCAAATAATGGTAAAACTAAAATTCCAATTATAGTTAAGGGAAAAATTATTACTAAAGAATTAGATTTAAATTCTCAAATGTGTGGGGATATAATAGTATTTGATACTATAGATGAAAAATTCTTTAGAATTGATAGTTATGATGATGATAAAATACCATTACCAATTAATAATAATATACCCTTTGTCGAAATTTTTGGTAATAAATTAATTATTTTAGGTGGAGAATTAGATTATGGAATATATGATAATATTGTTTTTAAAGGTTGTACAGATATGACAATAATTGGTGAAATAATATAATAAAAATATTTATATATAATATTAAATGAATAAATTAGAACAATATGTAATCAATAAAAATATATCCAATGATAAAATAGATGAAATAAATAATATTATTAAAGAATTTAACATTAAAAATAAAGATAAAGTTATAAATTATATAATTAATAATGATTTAAAGATGAATGATTTTAAAAATAATGATATAAAATTAGATACATTTTTTAATATAATAAATAATCATCATTTAAATGATTCTATTTCTAAAATAATTGGATTAATATCAGATAAATATGATTTTAGTCAAGAAATTGGAATATTTGGTAAATATGATCCAATATTAATTGAAAAAGCAGTAACAAATATTAATAAAAATGGTTATTATATTTTTGATCATAAATTAAATAATAATTTTTGTCAAAATATTATAAATCAAATTAATGAATTTAAATACTTTAGCAAACTTGCAAATAAAACTATACAAGGCATCAATATCGATAATCCTATAGCCCCAACATGTTGGATTGCAGATCAAAGTAACATAGTTAATATTCCAGAAATTCAAGAATTAATTACTGATCCAAATATATTATCTATTTGTCAAGAATATCTACAAACAATTCCAATTAATAGTCAAACAAATTTATGGTATTCTGTAAAATTTGATAAAATTAAAGATCAAACTCAAAAATATCATCAAGATTATGACGATGTTAAATTTATAAAATTATTCATATATTTAACAGATGTGACATCAAAAACAGGTCCTCACACATATATTCAAGGATCACGTATAAATAGAAAAATACCCAAAAATTATAGGGTTTCTAAAAGATTAGAAGAAGATTATGTAAAAAAAAATTATCCAAATGATATTAGAGAATTTACTGGCCAAAAAGGAACGATAATATTTGAAGATACTAATGGATTTCATAAAGGTAAATCAGTAGAAGAAGGATATAGAATTATATTACAATTGGAATTTACAGCATCATTATTATGGACAAATGAAAAAATATTACAAACACAAAATATTAAATTTGATAAAATAGATTTTATAAATAAATTTAGTAAAATATATATTAAATATTTATAAATATTTATTTATTTTCATTCTAATAATCTTATTATCTATAATTTCATATATTTTAAAATTTAAATTTAAATACAATTTTAATGCACGACTATTCTGAAAATGCAAACCTAATATTATTTCACTTATATCAAATTTATTGAAACTGTAATCTATAATTAATTTTAATGCTTCATATCCTACTTTTTTACCCCAATAATCTTTATTACCTATCATAATACCAACTTCTGCTATTTTATTTTTCCAATCTATTGGTTCTAATTTAATATTGCCAATATGTTTCCCATTGTTTATATCAAAAATTCCAAATAATATACAATTTATATCACCATTTTTATCATTAATATATTTTATTAATTTATCTATATTAGTTTCATGTGTTTCTAAATATTGAGTCACATCATTATCATTTAACCATGAACAATACTCTTCTGTAGCATCATTTTGAGTTAATTTCCTTAGATATATCTTTTCTGTATTTAAAGTATTAAATTGTAACATATAATTATTATAAATATATTTATAATATTTTAACTAATTCATTTATCATATTATCAAATTCTAAATTTATTATCTGATCTTCTACTATTATTTCATTATAATTATTTATATAATATATTAAACTATCATAATTAATATTATTATAATGTCCAATATATTTTATAATATCAATTTTATCTAAATTTTTAGCAATATTAATCTGATTATCTGCAACTGTTATAGCTATTGTCGGTATTTTTAAATATAGTCTTTCATATATTGAAGAACCCGTTGCACCAATACATAAATCAGTTTTATTCAATAATTCAGCCATATTATCTACTGAATAATAAATATTAAAATTAATTAATTGTTTATTTTTAATATTATCATAATTTTTATTTGATGCACCCACGATAATATCAAATATTATATCATTAAAATTTTTAATTTTATTTTTATTTTTAATAATATTATCTATAATTTTTTCTGTTATATTATGAATATCACTTCCCCAAAATGATATGTTAATTCTAATTTTTAATTCATCATTTATTAATTTATCATTTATTAATGTATGAGTTATTAATTTATTATTTATTGATTTTATTTTTTTAAAATTTTCATTTAAAATAACATATTGTAGACCTAAAAATATTTTACAATCTTTTGGAACTAAATTTACATAAGGGTTCTCAAAATATAAATTCTGATCCAATAAATAATCACAATTATGTTCACGATTGGATATATCATCTATGACTAAAATTTTATTAATATATGGTCTAATTTTTATTTCCCATTTATAATCTATACTATAATGATCTATAATTAATAAATTAACATTCCATATATTATCATTTATTAATTTAATAATATCATTACAATCATTTTCCCATATGGTACCTAACCAAGTATTATGATCTAATGTAGTATTAATTTTTAAGGGTAAAATAATGGTATGAAATGACTCTAAAATTTTAGATATAATATTTCCATCATGGTTTCGACATATAAAATTAATATTATCATATTTATTTAAAAATTTACATAAATTTAAACATCTCATGACATGTCCTATTCCAATTTTATAACCACTGTCAACTCTTACTAAAATCATAAATATTATTTATATTAAATTATTTTTTTATTTTAATAATATATAAACCTACTTTATTTATCCAATATTTATTTCTTTTATCACATGATTCTTCATGATCTAATATAATCATATCTATATTATTTTTTAAATATTTAGATATCCAAAGATGTGTAACAATATTTGTTCTAGCAATGGATGTTAATATTTTATAATCTATGCAATCATCACTTATTAAAATACCACCATCTTTAAGTACTCGAATAACTTCACTTAAAGATTTTCTAATATTATTGGATTTATTAAAAGTATTTTTTTGATAATAACAATCAAATGAATTATCATCAAATGGAATATTATTCATATCTCCTTTAACTGTTAAATTACTATCATTTGTAAAAAGATCTAATCCTATAGTATTTTTAAATCCTAAAGTATTTCTAAAAAATAATATTTCATTATCATATCGAGGACCTACGGCTAATATATGTGAATCTTTATTAAGATATTTATTTAAAATATTAATTTTGATATCACCCCATCTATTTTTTAGTTGATTTCTATCCCAAAAATCTTTTCTATTAATTTTAATATTATCATTAGATGTAGTTTTTCTAATAGAATATAATTTTTGTAAATTTAAAACATTCTCATTTTTATTATCATTATTATCAATTTTCCATTTATAAGTATTAATTATACTACTGACTGTCTTATTATTTATTATGCTTGGTATAAAATTATTAATATTTATTTTGTTTTGTGAACATAAATTTAATAAAATATTCGTTATGTCTTCCAAACTATTAAAAATATAATTATTCTTCTTTAATTCACTTTTTAAATCATTAAATAACTCAAATTTATTATTATCTACTGAATCAATATTATATTCTTCTTGTAATATATGATGAAAATTATGTATATCAGTATAATCATAACATATAACCTTATCATAAAAATTAAAAATCTGTTTTAGAATATTTTCTAATATATTCATATATAGTATTATAAGATAAATATTTTAATCATTATGTATTAATATATTTTTTCCAAATTATTAGTGTACCTTTACCATTAAAATATTTAATAACTTTTAATATATCTATTTTTTTCTCATTTTTTAGTTTTTGTAATATAGACCATAAATTAGTATTATACTTAACTCTTATACATCTTTTTTTTTCAATAATATCTTTTTTAATATCATCATCATTATTATCATCATTATTATCATCATTATTATCATTAAAACTACAGTGATAATTATTGATTTGCCATCCAATTGGTTCCAAATGAAATCCTTTTACTTTATTAAATCTTTCAAGAATTTGCAAAAATACTTTTATAGATATATTTTTAATTTGTTCTATTGAATATGTAGAATATACAAATACATCACTGTTTTTTTCAATCATTGAAAAATCTGGATTATAATAATTAAAAAAAAAAGATTTAATCTGATTATTCATTATATAACTAAAATATTGAGTTATATTTCTTCCATATGTAGTATATTCCAGTGCATATATATCTTTTTCTATTCCATTATTTATTAAATTTACTGCATATCTTCCCCATCCAGAACCAAGATCTATTATTACATCACCTTCAATATTATTAATTAACATCTTAATAATTGGGTCATAATTTAAAACTCTATCTTTACACTCTTTTTTACATATAATTTCGAACAATAGTTTTGGATCTACATATCTATTATTATGAATGATATTATTTTGTATGATATTTTTTAAATATATCCATAATTTTGACCAATAATTATTATAATTTATATAAATTTTATTATTAATAACATCATCATTATTATTATTTTCTATTAAATCTATTATTTCCATTAATAATATACTAAATATTTTAATTTATATAATTTATATATTTAAAAAACTAACTTATTTTATAATATATGGACATAATTATACAAGCTAGAACCACTTCTACTCGACTTCCACAAAAAGTTATAAAAAAATTACATAATAATATTGGATTATTAGAATTAGAAATATTAAGACTTAAATTTTGTAAAAATATTCGTCATATTATATTAGCAATTACTATTAATAAAACTGATGATGTTTTAGAAGAATTAGCAAATCAATTAAATATTAAATGTTTTAGAGGTAATGAAAATAATGTATTAGAAAGATATTATCTTGCAGCTAAAAATTTTAATTGTGTAAATATTATTCGCATTACTGGCGATTGTCCTTTTATGGATTATAAATTAATTGATAAAATGATTGATAAATATTATGAAGGAGAATATGAATATTTAACAAATATCTTAAATGTTAAAGAAAGAACCTATCCACGTGGATTGGATATAGAAATATATTCATTTAAATTATTAGAAGAAACTTATAATAATGTAGATGATGATTTCAATAAAGAACATGTAACGACGTATATAAGAGATAATTATAAAATGTATAAATATTATAATTATCAAAATGATAAAGATTACAGTGAATATAGAGTTACAGTTGATACAATAGAAGATTTTAATTTAATATATAAATTATATGAAATATTAGATAGAATAGATTTTGAGATGATTGATTATATTAATATATTAAATAATGTAAATGGAATATATAATATTAATAAAAATATCATACAAAAATATATTAATAAATATTAAATTATATTATGAAAATTACATATCCATTTTTTGATTATAGTTTATTTGAGAATTTTCATAATAAATTAAATATTAGACTTAATGTACCAAAATTTAATAATATTATTTTTAAAAATACAACACCTATTGAAGGAATGTGGACAAATTATTTTAATGTAATAAAAAATAAAAATAATGATATTATAATATTTTATAGAGCTGTACCAGATACAAATAAAGGAATAACTGATTATAAAAAAGAATTTACATGTTTATTAGAAAGTAAAGATGGTATAAATTTTTCTAAAAATAATTATAACCATAAATATAATGTTATTTACAATAAGAAAAATGGTATTTCTCATAACTTTTTTGTATTATATAATCATAATCATTTAGATAAATATTTAGCTATTGGTGGTATTTTAGGTAATGATAAAATAAAAAAAATAAATTTTGTAGATGGTATATATTTATTAGAGTCATTTGATAATATTAAATGGAAAAAAGTAAGTAAAATAATAGATAAAGATAATTCACTCAAACAACAATATGGAACATATTTTGATTCATTAAATTGTTTAATATATCATACATTTTATAAAAAATATTATATATATGCTAGATATAATATAATAAGAAATAATAGAAAATGTCAAATGTTTATTTATAATGATAATAATTTTAAAGTAATAAATAATTATGTTTTGACATTTGATAAAATTTATCAAAATATTTATGCACCAAATGTGATGCAATATCCTAATTCAGTATATTTTATTTCTACAGCTATAATTCAGATTAATAAAGTTTATAAAACGCAAAGAAGTTTATTATTAATAAGTCAAGATGGAATTAATTGGAAAACATTATCAGAAAATTGGTTAAAATTAAAATATCAATATTATGTTACACCACATATAATTGAGATAGATAATGAATTTTATATTTATGTGAATAATGTAAAAAAACAAGTTCTTGAACTATGGAAGATAGAAAAAGATAGAATAAGTGGTATTGAAAATAATACATTAAATGATAAATCTTTAATTACAAAACAATTCTATTTAATTGATAATAATATTATATTAAATTTTAAAACATTTGCTACTGGATATGTAATATTGAATTTCTTAGATAATGAAAAAAATATAATATTGAGTAGTTTAAAATTATCAGGTAATCATATCAATTATAACTTTAATCCTAATTATTATGAAAATAATATTAATTATATCGAAATTATATTAAATAATGCCATCATATATTCTTTAACATTAAATATCAAAAATATTATCTAAAATATTATCTAAAAATATTATCTAAATATTATAGAATGAATAATATATATTTTGATCAAAAATTTCATTCATCTTCTCATCAACCTCTCATTCCATCTTATCTTTCAATTAATATTAATAATATTAAAAATATTATAAACATTGATATTGGTCGGCAACTATTTATTGATGATTATTTAATAGACACATTTTTAAATATAAATAAATTATTCCATCAAACTGTAATTATTAAAGAACCTATCTTATATCCAGAATTTCCATTTGAAGGTAATATGACTGCACCATTAATGGATGCAGTATTATATGATCCATTACAAAAAGAATTTATTTTATGGTATATAGCAGATTCAAATGTACCACATTGTTTATGTATTGCCAAATCAAATGATGGTATAAAATGGTATAAACCGTATTTACCAAATAATATATTTAATAATATTGAACCATGTTGTCAAAAATGTTCTAATAAAAAAAGTGGTCATAATTCTATCGCAGCATTTAAAGGATGTAAAAGAGGTAAAGGACGTGGTTCAGGTTCAATCATATTAGATATGAAAGAAAAAGATTTAAATAAAAGATTCAAGATGTTTTATGGAGCATTGGGTGAAATTAGAATATATTATTCGAAAAATGGTATAAATTGGTATTCTGATAATTTTAAAGGAGGGAATGTTGGTGGTTCACCTTGGTATACATCTTATAATCCATTTAATAAAAAATATATTTTTACCATGAGAGATAATCTTCCTCATATAAAATTAACTAGAATTATCAGATATAAAGAAGTTGAGAATTTAAATGAAAAATGGCCAATTTGGTTCACAACTAGAAGTTATGGTGCTGAAGGTTCTAAAAAATATAATCCATTATATCCATATTATTGGTGTATGGCAGATAAATATGATAAATTAAAAATTAAATGCAACAGAATACCAGGTATTTATGCAGCACATATGGTTCCATACGAAAGTCTGATGCTTAATCTTATGTCAGTATATAGTGGAGGAGAAGGTATTAAAAAAAGTTTAGATATACATATAGGATTTAGTCGTGATGGATTTAATTATACACGTCAGGAAGAAGATAGAAAAGCATTTATTAAGGAAGAAAAGAATATATCTTATTTAGTTCCGACAGGTGGTAATATATTGATAAAAGATGAGAAAATATTTATATATTTCATAGCTAAAAAATATATTAAAGATAAACATATTATGAATACACATGTAGCAACATTAAGAAGAGATGGTTTTTGTAGTTTATATTCAGAAAATGGTTATATAATAACAAAATTATTAGAATATACTGGTAAATATTTATTTTGTAATTTTACTGGTAAATTACAAATAGAATTATTAGATAAAGATAATCAAATAATTGAAGAATATAATATAGAAAATTTTAATACATTAGATGGAGATTATACTAAAAAAATTATGATGTGGAATAATAATAATATGATACCTATCAATAAAAATATTAAATTAAAATTTTATCTATATAATTGTCATCTATATTCATTTTGGATTAGTCAATCTATACAAGGTGAAAGTTTAGGTTATATTGGAAATGGTGGTCCCAATTATAATTCTTATCAAGATAATGATAAATATAATATATATGAATTAAATAATGAAATAATTTATAGTAAAATTCAATATATTATAAAAGATAATAAAAATATTGAAAAAATGATAATTAAAGATCTATTAATAAATAATATTATTGATAAAAAAGATGATGTATATATTAATGGTAATAATGTTATCCAAAAATTAATATGCAAAGATAATGAAATAATAGAATTTATATTAGAAGATAATATTAAACAAATATATAATGTTAAATTATTATTGTGATATTTTTTTAAATTTTATTTAATGAAGATGATATAGTGCAAAAAATAGAACTCTCTTTTAAATATTCTATTTTTAATATGATTTTTAAAATATAATTATATATCAAAATATGATGAGATATAATACTCTCTTTAAGTACTCCTTTTTTTATTCAATATGATTTCTAAAATATATATCAAAATATGATGAGAAAAGTAAATAATTAATTGTTGAAATATAATACTCTCTTTAAGTACTCTTTTTTATTTAATATTATTTTTAAAATATATATATCAAAATATGATGAGAAAAGTAAATAATTAATTGATGAGATATAATACTCTCTTTAAGTACTCTTTTTTATTTAATATGATTTTTAAAATATATATATCAAAATAAAAAATAAATAATTAATTGTTGAAATATAATACTCTCTTTAAGTACTATTTTTTATTCAATATTATTTTTAAAATATATATATTAAT
>SDBT01009453.1_pt1 | contig 15814 bp, 15 predicted proteins | sample 2277101 | NCBI WGS metagenome assembly SDBT01 (sample SAMN10404973, study PRJNA504765) | marine sediment metagenome | isolation source: marine sediment core GS10_PC15, 103 cmbsf | place: Arctic Ocean: Southern Knipovich Ridge | collected 2010 | reverse complement strand
AATAAGGAATTTCAAAAAAACAGGATACAATTGAGGCTGTCCAATAACCCTACAATTATAACAAGAAAATACAAAAAAGTAAAATTTAGAATTTACATAAATATCTAAATATGTTATATTATTGCCTGAGAGGGAATGCAAGATGAATAATTTCAGAGAATACAACCAGGCAAAAGGGGTTTTCAGACCAATAGTTCCGAATGACTTATTGGAACCGGAACATCCGGCGCGGGTTATAGATAGAGTAGTAGAACTGATCGATTTAGAGGTTATCTATGATGAGTATAAGGAAGAAGGCAATCCGCCGTATCATCCAAAGATGATGCTAAAGGTATTATTTTATAGTTATTACACAGGGATAATGAGCAGTCGGAAGATGTGGAAAGGCTTGAAGGACAGGGCTGATTATATATTTCTATCAGGGGATCAGGTACCGAACTTTCGGACTATAAACAATTTTCGGACGAGGCATATGGAGGTACTGCCTGATATATTTACACAGATAGTGCATTTATGTGTGAAGTTAGGGATGGTAGAGTTTGAGCATTTAGCGATAGATGGGGAGAAGGTACATGCGAATGCGAGTTACCACAGGAGCAAGAACAAGAAGCGGCTTGAGAAATCATACGATAGGGTGAGGGAAGGAATAGAGAAGCTGCTTGAGCGGGAGGTGAATGAAGATTTCACGGAGGAGAAGAAGGGGGAGAGAATAAAGAAGTTAAGGAAGCAGGAGAAGGAATTGCTGGGGCTGAAGAGGGAACTTGAAATAATGAATGATGAGAAGGCGACGATAAACATGACGGACGAAGAGGCACCAGTGATGAGGCATAAGGATGGGAGGAGTTTACCGAGTTACAATCATCAAAGTGCAGTTGATGGAACATACGGAGTTACATGTGCTGTTAAATCTGAAGTTGAGCCTGATAAGGCAGATGATCTTCTTGAGTTAGTAGATAAAGCGAAAGAGAACACTGGGATGAAGCACGAGAATGTAACAGCGGACTCGGCATTCTGTGATTATGAGACGTTGCAGGAAGTTGAAGAAGAGAGGGAAGAGAACTTTCTTTTACCTGACAAGAGATTTGAGACAGCAGAAAAGGACAATGGGACAAAGGGGAAGTATGACAGCAGTCATTTTGAGGCAGGTGAAGATGGGGTAATCATTTGTCCTGAAGGGCAAGCTATGAAATTGAAAACGGTGACCAGTTATGAAGATGGACATACATTAAGTATTTACGAGGGGACAGGATGTGGGGGTTGTATTTTTCATGATAAATGTACAAAAGGTAAAAACAGGACGATAGCTATTGACAGCCGGGAGCCATATCGAGAGATAATGCGGGAGAAGTTAAGGAGTGATAATGGGAGGGAAGTCTACATGGCTCGACAAGGGATAGTTGAACCTGTACATGGAGATGATCAGAAGAACAAGGGATGGAGGCAACATCATTTGAGGGGGCTTGCGAAGGCCTCGCTTGAGTTTATGCTGATACGTATCGGGTCTAATTTAGGAAAGATAGCGAGGTATAGGGCACTGGAGTTGCTTCTTATGCCGGTTTCAACACCGATTTAAGGAATCGGTTTGGATATGAGAAGGTAAGAACAGGGAATAGCTGACTTGAGGACCTGTTTTAGATATTTTGATTAATAGAATAGAATATTTAATGCTGCTGAGGATGATAAATTATTTGATATTATAGAAAGCAGGTTGTTTTTTTCGTTTTACTGGGAAACGACTAAATTCTAAACGGGTTGTTGGACAGCCTCAATTACTTTTATTTTATGTTGCAAAATGGCCGAGTGCGTGATTTTTATTATTATGATAAAAAGTAGTAAGGATATTAGATCCATGTCTTTTACCCAAAGAAGGACACAAGCCCTAAAGATTATTAACTAAAGATCGTTAAAATTAAAATGGAGTTTGAAATTTTTTTTACTTTCCCTGCACTCCAAACAGGGTGTTATCAGAGTGTAAGATGTTCGATTGAAGGGAGCAGATATGAGTATTAAACGAGATATAAGCGAAACAGGGAAAAAAAATAGAAGGGTAAAAAATAAAAGGGGATAAGATGCCTTTAGATGAGAAATCTTTTATTCCTTTGTACCATCAACTGGCTGAAGAGTTAAGAGGGGATATCGAAAGCGGAGAATGGCCCCCTCATTCACTTATTGCCTCTGAAGCGGAGCTGTGTGAAACGTATAGGGTGAGCAGGGGGACCGTGAGACAGGCTCTGTCCCGGCTCGTTCAGGAGGGGCTTTTGTATAGGAAACAGGGGAAGGGAACCTTTGTAGCTGAGGCCAAGACAACGCAGCAGTTAAGCAGTTTTCATAGTATAGTCCATGATATGAAGGGGAGGGGGTTAAAGCCGTTCTCCCTTATTTTACAGAATGAAAAAATTAAGCCCGGCTCGCATGTGAGGAAGATCCTTGGATTAAGGGAAGGAGAGATGGTGTATAAGGTCATTGGTTTAAAGTTAGGTGAAAAACACCCCATCACTCTGGAGACAACCTATCTGGTTGAGAGGTTTTTCCAGGGACTTGATAAGATCAGTAAAGAGGAAATGATCAAAGTTCCACTCTATGATATTATCAGTGAAAAATACATGGTAAAGATAACCGGGATAGAGGAAACCTTTGAACCTGTTCTTACGGATGAATATGAGGCGCAGGAGCTTCAATTTCCTCCCGGTTCTCTGGCTCTTGTTGTGAAGCGTATAACCTATACAACCGATGAAGTCCCTTTTGAGTTTAGAACGATTGTTGTAAGGAGTGAGGATTATAAATATCTGGTCAAGTTTATCTACGGCGCAGGTACGCTGGATTTGCAGCTTTAAGCAGAAGGGATGTTATTTCTGGTTGAGCCGCCAGAGTTCCTTTCAGATGTGGAATTTTGTGAAGGCACCAAAATAAAATAAAACAAGGAGAAGGGAAATGGCAAAGAATGAAGTAAGATGCGTCTACTTTTTTCAGTTTGATGAAGTACGGTATGATCACTTATCTGTGTATGGATACCACCGAAAGCAAAAAAACTGTGATAGTATTGCAAAGGATGGAGTTGCATTCAAGCAGATGATTTCAGGGAGCTCTTATACAGGGGCAGCAACACCGGTAATGCATTCGGGATTGATTGGCCCGCATACTGGAGTGAGAGACCCCTTTATGGTTATGACCGTACCTCGTGTTCAGGAGTATCTCAAGAAGGCTGGTTTTGCAACGCAGGGATGTATGAGCCAGAGTGTTGCTGGATCCGGGATTGGCATGAACGTGGGTTTTGACACGTTTATTGAACCAACCGACCCCAATGCCCCGGATACCTGGGGTGATGGTGTCGAGCACTGGAAGGCGCTCGGGGTTAATGTAGATGGGAGGTTTCATGCAAAACCGGTAGGGAGACGGTATGTTGATGAGAACCTTGAGTTTATAAAGAAAAACAAAGATAAAAAGTTCTATTTGTACAATCAATTTTATGAAACTCATACAGGTTCGGAAGAGTATCTAGTGAAGTCGGGTCGGATAAAAGAAGGAGTGATGGCTGAAAACTCGTATTATGATGCTAAGATAAAGCTGGCTGATGAAGAAGTAATCGGAAGTGTAATTGAAGCACTTAAAACCTACGGGTTGTATGATGATGCGATTATTATTATTACGGGCGATCACGGTACTACTCTGAGACGAGAATGCTGGCCCCTGGGAGATTACATCTACGATCCGGTGGACGTTGGTGAATTGGACAATACACACTCGAGTCTTTACGATGTCGATCTCAAGGTTCCTTTTATAATTAAGGCACCGAATCTTCCTCCGGATGCAATTGGAAAAATAATTGATGGGCAGGTACGGGCCATTGATATGGTTCCAACAATACTTGACCTGGTTGGATTTCCGAAAGAAGATATTAGTCCTTCAATGGATGGAGTAAGTCTTGTTGAAAGTATAAAAAATGGTAGAGGTCATGGGAAACGCGCCTATTCAGAGACGGTATGGTCTGCGTATGGGATGGGTTCGCGTCAGAGTCTCAGGGAGGAAAATTGGAAGTATATTCGCTATCTCTCATCAATGTATGAGGAATTTTTTGATTTAAAAAAAGACCCTCTTGAGCAGAATAATCTGATTGACAGGCTGAAATTCCATGCACCGAAATGGTTAAAGCAGCTTCGAGAGGAATTACACCAGAATCTGATAGCTGAACCCAAGGGTATAATTCGATCGGAGATGCCGGAGGAAGAGAAAAAAGCCATTGAAGAGCGTTTAAAAAGACTTGGCTATGTTACTGATTCCAAATAAAATGAAAAGCCAAAATTAGGAGATTTTATATAAAACATTTCTACTGTTTTATCCATTAACAATGAAATAAGGAGGTTTTTTATGGCGATTAAATTAAAGGAAAAACCAATCTTCGTGATTGGCGCGGAAAGGTCCGGAACCACGCTTGTGATGGCCATGATAGGATGCCATCCAAGAATAGCTGTCCCTGAAGTCGCATGGTACTATCCCCGGTTTCGGCCCTATCTATACACCTACGGGGACTTAAAGGACGATAAAAACTTCTTCACTCTGGCAGATGAGATGATATTCGGCCTTAAGACGCCCTTTTTCGGGCTGGATGTAAACCCTAAAGAAACCACTGTAGAAATCCGCTCAGGGATAAAGGAGCGGAGTTTTGCCGGGATCTACTGCGCAATAGTGGAGTGGTACGCGCGGAAAACCGGTAACAAGCCGCGATGGGGAGAAAAAACACCCCATAACCTGTTCTTTGTCAAAGAAATAAAAGAGGATTTTCCTAACGCGCAGTTTATTTTTATTACAAGGGATGGTAGAGACGCCTGTACTGATTATCTAAATTCCGCATTCGGGCCGACAAATATCTTCTGTGCTGCAAACAGCTGGAAACTGTGTCAGAATGCGGTAAAGTCCTGGAGGAAAAGGCTCAGCTCGTCAGAATGGATGGACATTAAATATGAAACTCTGGTGACAGAACCTGAAACAATTCTGAAACAGACCTGTGATTTCATCGGCGAAGAGTACAGTCCTTCCATGCTGGAATTTCACAAAACTGATCTTGCTAAAAGGCGCGGGGCCACCCGTGACCATAAGCCTCTTGGAAGTCCTGTGAGTGACAAATATTTAGGTATTTATAAAGAGTTTCTCAGCTTGAGGGAGCAACGGATCTTTGCCACTGTAGCGGAGAAGGAATTAGAAGATGCTGGTTACACTTCAGATGCCGGGCCAATAGAGATAAGTGCGGATGACGAAGCTTTATTTCGGGAGCATGACGGTCGAATAAGGGCTGCCACACTTGATGCACCGGAAGGACACATAATTTATGAAAGCTACAACGACTGGCTTATCGATCAACGTGAGAAAAGGAAAAAGATGGGAATCTGGAAAGAATCTGATGTCCCCAAACAGTTCCCCATAGGTGATCCTAATGAGGAATTAGTAATGGGGCAGCGCGCCTGGAGGAAATGGAAGGACTATCTTTGCATTAAAAGACAGTATACCGGCCCTGGAGCGTTATAATACCTCATTATAAGTTTATATTGTATAGGTTTATATTGCAGAAAAAATCTTTTTACCCAAAGGAGGGTTAAAATGGAGATGAGTAACGAGAATGCTTCAAAATGGGTTCATCAAATTATCGGTCCGCTGCTTTTCATAATTGCTCTTTTCATACCAATTTTCGGACCTGTGCAGGCGAGGATCGGCTTTGGCATCCTTATCTGGATGGTTTACTGGTGGGTTACCGTAGCTGTTGATATTAAGGTAACCTGCCTGGTGCCCCTGATTGTCGTGGCCTTCTACCAGTATATGCCCATACAGGATGTTATGAAGGCATACGCCCATAAAAATGCCTTTCTCATAATAGGGGCATCAATGGTAACCGCGGCCTGGGCACGATGGGGATTAGCAAAGAGAATATCTTTAAGATTCCTCTTAATGTTCGGGAATAAGGTGCGCTCCCAGATGATCGCATGGTTTCTCCTCTGCGGTTTTATCAGCTTCATTCTGGGAAATACGCCGGTAGGGGCTATTTTCGCGCCTATAGCGGCAGCATCGCTCCTTTACGCGGGATATGCGACATATGAACAGAGATACAAAAGCAAGGCTGCTTCAAACATTCTCATTGCAGTAGCGTGGGGGGCCTCAGTTGGAGGCATGGCAACACCTCTTGGAGGTGGCCAGGCTGTTGTAACCTGGGCCCATATGCAGGAATATCTGGGACGGGAAGTATTTTTTATCGACTGGACTGCCAGGATGGTTCCGATTTCACTCATCGTGATGGGTGTTATGGTTCTCTTTATGCGTTTCCTCATGAAACCCGAGGTCGACACCTTTAAAGGGAGCAAAGACTTTTACCGGAAAGAATTGACAGGGATGGGATCTATGAAGTATGAAGAAAAATTGGTCCTTTACGGATTTTTAGTCATTGTAATCCTGGCCCTTTTACGGCCGCTCTATGTTGATGCTATTAAAGGCACAGGGGCATGGTTGAAATGGGTACATCCCAATCCCCTGTTTTTTATATTTGCGGCTTTAATATTCTTCATACCATCAAGGGAGAAAAACGAAACAATACTCTCTATTCCAACTCTCGTGAAACACTTTCCTGTGGCAATACTTTTCATCTGGCCGGGAGCGGTTGCTCTGGGGAGAATCTTAACAGCCACCGGAGCAGGTGCTGTATTCGGGCAGTGGCTCGAACCATTCATACGCGCCGGTGATACTCAGGCAATCTTCGGATTTGTTATGGGATCGAACCTTCTTTCGCAATTTACGTCGGATACGGCTTCTGCAGGTGTTATGATCCCGCTTGTAATCGAGGCTTTTAAGAACTGGCATGGCCTGGAGTTCGGCTCGATCGCATTTATATGGATCGCAGGAGCTTCTCTGAGCTGGAGTTATGCGGTAGCGTCGGCAACCGGAGCGCAGGGAATAGTTGTAGGTTATGGGGCTAACATAAAACGAATGTTCACCTGGGGTTTACTTGCCGCGGTTGTTTCGATAATTGTCACAACACTCTATTTCATACTTATGATAGTTGTGTTAAAATCTAATTTTTACATCATGCCGCCAGGTATGTAAAATTTGGCTGAAACAGGTCACTTTTGGACCGTAAATCTAAGGGTTTTAATCTAAATGAGTCTACTATATTTATAACTGGGCTTTTGGGTTAAAACCCTTATTTTTAAACGAAATTAAATTTCTATCCAGGATGCGGCTCTATCTAAAAGTGACGGGAACCGCGCTTAAAAAGCAACACTCTTTAAAATAAACGCTTTTAAATCGTGAGGATAAAATATGAAATATTTCGGACACGGCAGCAAAGAGATTGTGGAACGGATAATGCCCAAGGATGAGGCCAGACAAAAAATAAAGGGGTTAAAACAGATAGCCATAAGCGGCCGATGTACCAGGGAGTGCATTAATATCGCGTACGGTTTTTTTACTCCCCTTGAAGGCTTTCTGGGAAGAGAAGATGTTGATTCTGTGTGTAATAAAATGACACTGGCCGACGGTACGCTGTGGCCTATCCCCATCATTCTGGATGTGAAAGGTGAAGAAATCAGGGATAAAAATATAAAGGCAGGGGATACCATCCTTTTAACCCATACCGGCAGGCCTCTGGCTATCCTGGATATAGAAGACATCTTTAACCTGGATAAAATGAAAATTGCGGAAGCTGTGCTGGGCACAACAGACGATAAACATCCCGGTGTAAATATGCTGAACAAGTTTGAAAATACATTCATCGGTGGCAGGGTCACTATTGTGAATCCACCGCGGTTTCAACCCCCCTTTGATAAATTCTGGTATACACCAAGACTTTTGCGTGAAAAAATTGCTGAAAAGGGATGGAAAAGAGTGGTTGCACATCAGACAAGGAACGTGCCTCACAGCGGACATGAATGGTTAATGAAAGGTGCCTGGTTTTCAGCTAACGGGGAGCTTCCTGTCGAGAAGTTGCAGACAGGAGTACTGGTTAACTGTATAATCGGGCCGAAACGCGCCGGTGACTATATCGATGAAGCTATTGTTTTATGTCATCAACAGCTTCATGATTCGGGTTATTTTAGAGATGATATACATATGGTCTCTTTTTCCCTGTGGGACATGCGCTACGCGGGGCCGAAAGAAGCGGTCTTTCACGCTATACTCAGAACCAACCTGGGGTGTACTCACCATATGTTCGGAAGGGACCATGCGGGAGTGGGAAGCTATTATGATCCCTATGACGCTCACAGGATATTTGACCGGTTTTCCGAAGAGAAGCTAAATATCAAACCGGTCCGTATACTTGAATGGTGGTACTGTCCTGTATGTGGAGAGGTAACATACTCCGGCCTGTGCGGGCATGACAAGAGCAGACAGAATTTCAGCGGTACTTTAATCAGAAGCATGCTTCAGGACAAGGTAAAACCTACCAGGCTTATCTTCAGACCCGAAGTTTATGACAAGGTAATGGAATGCGCTGATATTTACGGCTTTGGGTCTCCTTTTTGCACGGAGAAATATCTTGCTGAAAGACAGCCGGTCTTTACACTTCCACCATTGTGAGAATAGTTTGTTGCTTAAAAAAATTGATTGATAACCTGAACACGTAACACTAAACCATTATTGAAAATATTATTAAAAATGGAGAGAGGTGCTGCAATGAAAAATGTTATTCTATTTACAATTGACACATTGAGAAAAGACGTACTTGGATGTTATGGGGAGACAAATAATTCTCCTTTTATCGACTCGATTCAGGATAAATGTATCAGATTTAATAATTTGCAGGCAATTGGGCCATACACCCAGGCATCATTCCCGGGGATTCTTACCTCTTCATATTATCTCGACTATGGAAGACAAAAGAGGCTCTCACCAAAAAAGACGTTGATCTCTGAAGTGTTGAAAAAGAATGGGATTACAACAGCAGGATTTCACTCGAACCCATATATCAGTAATTTTTTTGGTTGGAATCGCGGATGGGATGTATTTTATGATTCCATGGAGGATGATGTAACGGATGAGGTTCCATATGTAAAAGGTTGTGTGATTAATAGGAAGATAGATGAATGGCTGTCCTCGTATATCAAAGGAGGAGAGTACAACAGGTTTTTTATGTGGGGTCATTATATGGATGTTCATGAACCCTATGTCCCTGAAAAAAAAGATGTTGATATGGTTGATCCTTCAATTACCCTGTATCAGAAAGAGATGTTCAATTTATTTAAAGATCCATTACTGAAAAGAGATATTTCCAACAAAGGGAAAGTAGAAATATTAAAAAAACTTTATTTTGCTCATGTCAGAGAAGTAGATAGTTATTTTGAGGAGTTCTTTAACATATTAAAAAAGCATGATATTTTAAAAAACACGGTGATTATTGTGACCTCAGACCACGGGGATGAGTTTGGAGAACATGGTGGACTTTCTCATGATGGCAAGATGTATTCAGAACTTATAAACGTCCCTTTTTTCATTTATGATTATACAAGGGATAAAGTTGAGGTATGTGATACCGTGGTGAGCAATATCGATATACCTCCGACTATAGTACAACTTTTCGGTCTCCAGTCTGAAGGTAATTTCCGCGGCAGCTCTGTGCTTCCCCTCAATGATTATCCGGAAAAAGGATGTTTTGGAGTGGCTATAGGCAAGACAAGCGCGCATGAGAAGGAGACAGATAAGCCTATATACTACTATAGAGAAAAAAATCTTAAGATCATATATAAAGAAGAGGGAGATATCTGGGAGCTCTACGATCTTAACGAAGACCCCGGGGAAATAAACAATATAATCGATAGTTCATCATCAGGAAACGAGATGAAAGAAAAGTTGAACAAAAATGTAGAAGATATCAGGAGTTAATCTGTAATATGATGAAATAAGTAAAATATTTTAATAGGAAATGGAGGTTAAGATGTTGAGTCAAGAAAGAATAGAAGAACTTGAAGGAAAGATTAAAAAAACAAAAGAAGTTTTCGAGCAGGCCTATGACAGGTTTAAGCCTGAAGCTATGAGGCTTATCTGGTCCGGGGGTAAGGATAGTACTTTAACATTGTGGATCTGTCGAGAGTTCTGTAAAGAAAACGGGCTCAAAATGCCGAAAGCCTTTACCATTGATGAGGGTGATGCTTTTGAAGAGATTGATGAAATCCTCAAGAAGTACAGTAAGGAATGGAATGTAGAACTTGATTGGGGGAGGAACGAAGACGTACTTAAGGCTGCAGGACACAAACTGAATGCAGATGTCAATGTAAAGGATTTAAACGAAAGAAACCAGGCAGAGATTAAGCGTATCGGGTTTGATCTTGAAAGATTCCCCTTTGAAGCTGAGTCTTATGTAGGAAACCATCTCATGAAGACAGTTGTATTTAACACATATATTGAAGATAATAACGTTGAAGCTGTATTTCAGGGGTTGAGGTGGGATGAACAGGTTGCAAGAAAACAGGATCCCTACTTTGAAGATGTTGAAGCAGCAGAACTAACACCTAAACACACAAGGTATAGACCTATCTTGCATTTTACGGAAAGAGATATCTGGGACACGACACTGCATTTTAAAATACCTTTCTGCCCGCTTTATAAACAGGGATATAGATCTTTAGGTGCCAAGACAACGAGTATAAAGTCAACTGATGTATCTGCATGGGAACAGGATTTAGAAAACACTGAGGAAAGGGCTGGAAGACGACAGGATAAAGAAAAGACAATGGAACGTCTAAGGAAACTGGGTTACATGTAAGAATCTTGATTTTTCCGCTATGAGAATTATTACAGAGAAAAAAAGAGGGGTATGGGTAGGGATGAAATGTAATTTTCTACCCATACACTTTTTTTAGGAGATGCGGAATTACCAATATAAGGCTGAAACACTGGTGGCGGCCGCAGGGACTTATAACAGATATAAGGATAATAGCGATTGAGGAGGAAAAAAGATGTCAGAAAAATACCCTATTAATATATGGATTAATGATGAAAGGTACGAGAAGCTGCGCCTGGCAGGACTTTCTGATATTACAGAAGACGTGCTGGCCGGGATGAGAGTGCTGAAGTTGTATTGCAAGGAAGAGCAGAAGGACGAGATTCTTAAGATCTATCCAATGGCCAAGTTTGATTCTTCGACAACGAAGAGTATTGAACTGCTGCCGCATGAGGTAAAAAATAAAATGTTCGATTTAGTAATTGATAAAAGAAGTTTAAATATTATTGATGACTTTTTAAAAATCACCCGGTAGGATTAAATGAAATTAATGGGGAAGGAATAAGTAGAGGTGATTGAAACTAAGGGGTGTATTTTCTGCAGAATAATGGAGGGGAAAAGTCCGGCGTCAATCGTTTATGAGGATAATGAGATTACAGCTTTTGAAGATATTAATCCGCAGGCCCCTATCCATATCGTGCTGGTGCCGAAAAAACATATACCGGGTGTCCGTGACCTTTCACAGAATGATGCTCATTTAATAGGGAAAATATATTTAGCTGCACAGAGGATTGCACAGGAAAAAGAAATCGAGAATGGCTTTCGTATAGTGGTAAATACAGGTGAAGATGCGGGACAATCGGTTTTTCACCTCCACTTCCACCTGCTGGGCGGAAGAAGAATGAAATGGCCGCCAGGATAATAAACAATCGAATGATTTTTGCATTATTGACCATTTTACTTCAGGTCGGTAGCTATTTTATTGTTTAAATCAATAAAAATTAACATGAGATATGGAATAAATAATGGCGATGCAGTGGATAGGAATCCTGTTTGTTTTTACATTCGTTATCGGGTTGATCGCGCCTATAGGAGGAGTCGGAGGGGGGGTATTGTTTGTCCCCCTTGCTACAGCCTTTTTCCCATTTAGTGTTGATTTCATAAGAGGGGCAGGGCTCATAATGGCCTTAACGAGTGCGTTATCTTCATCGCCGCATCTGATAAAAAAAGGGCTGGCAAACGTGAAGATACTGTCTCCCATTGTAATTGTGTCCATTATTACCTCAATAATTGGTAGTGTCGTAGGACTGTGGATTACAAATGTATTTCCTCTGGGTGAGGCATATTTTACACTGTCTTTGGGTGTTATACTGCTGTTTATTTTTATTGTAATGGTGACCTCAAAACGTGTTGAATATCCAGTGGTAGGGCGAATTGATGCCTTTTCAAAGAAACTCGGCCTGAAAGGGGAGTGGTATGAACCTTCTCTTAATACTACAGTCGAGTATGAAACAACAAACCTTCCATTTGGTATGATTACTTTTAGTGCAGTAGGATTTATTGCCGGTATGTTTGGGTTAGGTGCCGGGTGGGCTAATGTACCTGTGCTGAATCTGATTATGGGAGTTCCTATTAAAGTCTCTGTTGCCACGAGCATGGCGATTATTGCCGTGAACGATGCAGCAGCCTCCTGGGTATACATAGCAAAGGGAGCTACGCTACCTCTTATCTGTATTCCTTCGGTACTCGGCATTACTATAGGTGCACGAATAGGAGCAAAACTAGCAGAAAAAGCAAAACCTCTGTTTATAAAATATTTGGTTCTGGGTATTATGATCTTCGCTGCTATTTTAGATATTTTAAAAGGTCTTCGTGGTATGGGTATTATTTAAGAAGTTAAGGAGTGTTTTCTGTGGGGGAAATACATATTGACCCAATGAATATAATGTTTGCAAAAGTAATAAAAATATGCACCCTGGTGAGTATAGTAATTATGATAATTTTCGGGGTGCTATATCTTGCGGGAATTAATTCTTATCTTGATCCGTCGCTTGCAATGAAGCACTGGGGAAAACCTGTCTCTCAATTTTGGAAAGAAACAAAAGGGATTGAGGTAAATGATTATTCATGGTTTTTAGCACATGGAAAATATATGGATTCTCTCAGCATGATGGGTATCTCACTGCTTTGCTTAACTCCTCTTTTCAGTATAATAATTATCACGCTGCAAGCCCGTAAAGTTTATGCACTTTTATTTTTAATACTGATAGTAGAGTTAATTTTTTCTATAATAATGCCGTTTATATAGTTTATGGTTTTAAATTTATTTTATTTTTATATTCTTACTTTCTATTTAGGATGGAGGGGAAGCTTTTCCTGGCATATTAAGTTAAAAGCTTTATTGTAAATTTTATATTATAATATTAAAGGAGATATAAAATGGCAGTTATTACTATTTCGCGAACATGTGGAAGTGAGGGTGCAGAGATAGCTGGCATGGTTAGTAAAATGTAGAAATATAAGTACTTAGATAAAAATTTAATGGGCAGTGTTGCTTCTGAAATGGGTTTTGTTGAGGAAGAGATTGTTGATTTTTCGGAGGAAAGTAGTAAAGTGCGGGGTTTTCTGAGTCATGTTTTTAAGTCAGATATACGTAAAAATATACCTGTTAGGCACCCTACTCCTGGTATCAGCATTGCAGCAGACGGTTTTATGCCTTCTTATTTTTTGTCAGAAAAAATGTATGAAACTCGTAGTAAAATGATGACACAGAACATTATTCAATCTGTTTCCAAAAAGGGAAACATTGTAATCCTGGGCCGCGGTGGACAGGCAATTCTCGAAGATATGCCCGGTATTCTACATGTAAGGATAGAGGCCCCTCTAACATCATGCAGGCAGCGAATCCAGGAAGAAAAAAACCTCAGTCCTGAGGAGGCAAAAAAATTTATTAATAATTCTAACGAGAGTGCAGCACGATATTTAAAAAAATTATATGATGTTGACTGGAGCGATCAACTGCTGTATCACCTGATTATTAATACTGGAAGGTTTGGTGTTGAATCGGCAGCAAAGATCATCATCAATGCAGTTAGCCAGCTTTAAACCTTATCATCTGCATAGAATACAGTATCCTGGTATATATTTTTGAAAAATACAGGATACTATAACAGGAAAGAGGATTTTTAATATAAGAAAATAAAACATGAATACCATACTATTCAATCATTTAGATACTGTTGACAAGTTAATTGACAAACTAAATGATGCAGCGGTTCAGAAGAGTTTACTACTTATACACATTTATTGGACGGGTTGCCCTGCGTGCAGTCCTGATGCACCCCTCACAAATGGTATACATAAATTAAGGGAAAAATATGATTTTATGGAGGGAGAGATATCCCCTGGCGGGAATCCGGGTCTGTTGATTATCAATATCCTGAAACTGCTGGCTACAGGATCTTTCGTGAGATGGTTCAGTGCAAGCCTCAACAGCTTGGAGGATACCGCGAAGTTGAAAGCTACCCTGTTCCGCCGTGGGATCGTCCCCATTTCCCCCAGCTCTTCTTCCTCAATAGCCGCTTTTTTAATACAGAACACCTGTTTTCACGGCCAAACGAGGATCTACAGATGGAGGCCCTGGAATCAACGGTAAAGTGTATAGTGAGCGCCAAGCAGCCAAAAACCTGTTTTCATTATTCTCGTCCCTCTTTACCTCCAGGATGTAAAAGCTCCGGGTAATATATCAGAAATTTCTTACAATGATTCTGTTCATTAAAAGTGGAAATATTAAAGAACGGGGATGATAAATGGAAGAAAATACTAATTTAAAAAACTTGCCTGATTTTAGATTTAATTTGGAAGAAATTGCTGGAGCAGTTGGAGATTATGCAACATTAATTCCTATTATCCTTGGAGTGGCTTTAGTTTCAAATATTAATTTAGGGCACATATTACTTTGTTTTAGTATATGGTATATTTTCACTGGTATATATTACAAACTGCCTGTACCAGTAGAACCTATGAAAGCAATTGGAGTAATAGTTATAGCAGAAGGCCTGAGCAGCGGGGAGGTTGTTGCTTCAGGAGTAATCCTGGGAACCTTTTTCTTAATCTTTGGGTTCTGTAAGGGCATGAAGTTTATACAGGGGAAAATTCCCCGTAGTGTTATTAGAGGTATACAGCTGGGCCTGGCATTACTTTTGGTTAAAACATCAATTAATTTTATTATTAAAGATTATACTATCGCCCTGATCTGTATAATTATTGTTATTATATTTTTTGTGGCTGCTAAATTAAGCAAAATACCTGATATTTCTGCACTATTTATTCTGCTCATTGGTATAATTGTTGGTTTTACCAAGTCCGGTATTCCACATATAAGCATTATATCACTACCAAAGATTATTATACCGACAATTCATGATTTTTTAAATGGCGGGTGGTTATTAGCAATTCCTCAGGCACCTTTGACTTTAACGAATGCAATACTTGCCACCAGTCTATTAATGAAAGATCTGTTTCATAGAGATGTCGATCCGGATAAACTATCAATAACCATTGGGCTCATGACGCTCACATCTGTTCCTTTTGGGGGATTTCCAATGTGCCATGGGTCAGGGGGTCTTGCGGCACAGTATAGATTCGGAGCGCGGACCGGAGGGTCAAATATCATAAGTGGATTGATATTGTTACCTATTGCTCTCTTTTTTGCTGGTCCCGAGTTTATTAAGGTTATACCTGTTGGTATATTTGGGGCGCTATTATTTTTTATTGCAATTGAATTGGGAAAACATAGTGTGAAAACAGATTCTTATATCGTGACCGGCATTACAGGGATATTAGCTTTGGTGCTTAATATAACTGTTGCTTTCATTGCAGGGATGATATGTGCTTATGTATTACCACACATACAAAAACGTTTAAGTGGGAAAACAGCCACAAAATTATAGAACTGAAAGGTTAGGCAGCAAGAACGCTGCTTCGATCAAATGCTTAGTGCTTCGTGTAGGGTACACCGATAGCCGCTGGCGGAGTTGATTTTCCTATGACGCCGGCAAGCACTACCATGGTAATGACGTAGGGGAGCATCCAGAGAAACTGTGGTGGAATAGGAAT
>SDBT01009452.1_pt1 | contig 15815 bp, 16 predicted proteins | sample 2277101 | NCBI WGS metagenome assembly SDBT01 (sample SAMN10404973, study PRJNA504765) | marine sediment metagenome | isolation source: marine sediment core GS10_PC15, 103 cmbsf | place: Arctic Ocean: Southern Knipovich Ridge | collected 2010 | reverse complement strand
GACCGGCTCCGGCGTCACCAAGGCCCCCGACTACTGCTTCCGCGTCGGACTGACGCGTAAGTTTTTCCTGGAAACCAAACGCCCTTCGGTCAAAGCTAGATCCTTTTGAATAATATTACGTTCATCCTGAAACAACTCTAGTTTTTCTTCCAGCCCCTGGCACTGGTGCCGAATTTCAAGAATCTCATTATCGCGAAATTGGCCCTTGATCACTTCTTGTTCGCCCTTAAATTTCTTAATCTTTCCCTCCAACTGATTGGCTTTTGTTTCTAAGTCATTCTTTTGTAAAGAAAGTTCTTTAAAAAGACGACTAAACCACATTTTAAGAAGCTCTTTTAATCTTGCTTTAACCTCCTCTTTTTTCTTTACCTTATTAGCTCTTATTTTGAGACTGCGAAGCCGAGGACTAATTTCTTTGATTAAATCAGCCACTCTTTCTAAATTGCCAAGAGCAGCATTGAGTCTTCTTCGTGACTGATCCTTCTTTAGTTGATAAATCTTTACCCCAGCTGCTTCTTCAAAAAAATCTCTACGCTCACTCGGAGTAAGTCTTAGTATCATATCCACCATACCCTGATTAATAATTGAGTAATTCTTAAGACTGACTCCAGATTTCGCTAAAAGTTCAGTGATGTCTCTTAAGCGCACCCGAGAACCATTAAGAAGGTACTCGCTTTGACCATTTCTAAAAAACTTTCTCATCAGGATAACTTCTTGCCAATCAACCGGAAGCTGACCACGGCTGTTATCTAGAACTAAACTAACCGAAGCAAGCCCAGCCCGAGACTTTTTATCACTGCCGGCAAAAATTACGTCTTCGCTTCTCTTGGTTCTTAACGCTTTTAGGCTTTGTTCTCCTAAAACCCAACGGACCGAATCAACAATATTAGATTTCCCGCAGCCATTGGGACCAACAATGGCCGTAACACCCTGATTGAAAGTCAGGGAGGTGTTTTGGGCAAACGATTTAAAGCCCGAAAGCTCTAATCTCTTTAAATACATATACTATCATTTTACCATCTTTGATATTTAAAATCAAAGAGCCGACCCTTTTTAGAATCGGCTATTTTTTTAAGAAGATGGATATCACAAAAACTCTAAGACAATATCTTTATTAGTCATTTAAGGCCTCTATTATTTCTTGGCTGATTTTTTCTACTGCCTCTACTGGATCCTTTGCTTGGGTAATGGCCCGACCAATAACCAGATAATCTGCACCACGCTGTATTGCTTTAAAAGGGGTATTGATTCTTTTTTGATCATCATTCTTTTTATAAAACTCTGGTCTAATGCCTGGTGTGACAACAATTGTCTTCTGACCTCGCTTGAGATCAAGCTTCTGGCAGGCGCTTCTGACACATTTAATTTCTCCAGCAGAACAGATTATGCCCTTGCAGCCAGCCCTGGTGGCAAAAAAAGCTAAATCGGCAACTATATCTTTTATTGGTCTATCAACTCCCGATTCTTTTTGCAGCATTTTTTGCTCATGACTAGTAAGAATTGTCACCCCCAACATTAAGGGAGGATTCTTTGCTAGCGAAAGTACTTGAGCAGCTGCTTTAATCATCTCACTTCCACCCAGAGCATGTACTGTAAACATATTTACATTATGAGTCAATAATGCTTCAACATGATTAGCTACCGTCTGAGGGATGTCATAGAATTTCAGATCTAAAAACAGCTTGCCGTACTTTCCTAATCGAACCAAAACAACCGGCCCCCAACGAGTGAAAAGGCTATTGGCCTTAAATCCCCAAACTTTACCTTTTAACTTGCGAGCTAAACCCACAGCTTTTTCATCAGTTAATCCATCTAAAGCCACAATAATCTTATTTCCTTTCATTGCTGCCCTCCCAATCTAACATAGTAAGTAATGCCATTCTAATGGGCACACCATAACCAGCCTGACGAAGGAATATAACTCGAGGATGCCCTTCCACCTCTGGCCGAATTTCCTGTTCTTCCTTATCAATAGGCATCGGATGACCAATCAAGGTTCCTTTTTTCTCTGTTAATCTTATAATCTCTTTATCAACTACGTATTTCTTCTTGTTTTTTCGGTAATCACTTTTTTGTCCATCATCTAGAATCCGATTCTTTTGAATCCTGGTTGCATAGATAAAATCTACCAAAGAAGCGACCTCTCTTAAGTCTGAGAGTTCTTGAAATTGAGTATGATGTTTTACTAAATAATCTTTAATATCCTGTTTCATTCTTAGTGATTTTGGAGCAACAAAATAAATTTTTACACCTTTGTACTTACTAAGGAGATAGGAAAGTGAACGAACTGTCCGGCCATTAGCTAAGTCTCCAACCATAGCAATTGCCAGCCCATCAATACGGTCCCACTCCTTCTGAATGGTATATAAATCTAGTAATGCTTGAGTCGGATGCTGACCAGGTCCATCACCAGCATTAATTATAGGAATAGCTGAAACTTTAGCTGCTCTTTTGGCCGCACCTATCTCATGATGCCTTAAAACTATTGCGTCAGCGTAACGACAATGAAAATAACCACGACCACTTATTACTTGGATTGTATGTTCAAGAGTCTCTCCTTTTGCCGCCGAAGAAAATTTTTCCGCATTTTCACTACCGATAACATTGCCTCCTAAACGATACATCGCAGCCCCAAAAGAAAAACGCGTCCTAGTGCTTTCTTCTTTATAAAAGAGGGAACAGAGTATCTTTCCCTCAAGCGTTGCAAAAGGAGGAGCATACCCTTGTTTTAAATATTCTTCCATTAGCTCCGCTTGCTCAAAAACCTCTTTTATACTTTTTCTTGTGAACTGCTGGGCCTCAATAATATGCTTGAACCTATTCATCCAAACCTCCTTTATTAATTTTTCAAAGTACTACCAACCTTTTTTCTTAAGCGCTTTTTTTGCTGCATCTTCTTGGGCAATTTGTTTAGAGGGGCCCTCTCCATGCGCCACCAGCTTTTTCTCTAAAAACACGCCAATGACAAAATGTTTGGCGTGGTCTGGTCCCGACTCTTTTAAAACTTCATAGGTGGGGGTGATGCCAGCTCGTTCCTGCGCTCCTTCTTGAAACTTACTTTTTGGATCCTGATATAATTTTTCTTTTAATATTTGAGGTAGTTCCTTTAAAATATTTTTTTGGATAAACTTGGCTACAGATTTTAGTCCCCGATCAAGAAAAATTGCCCCAATAACTGCTTCCAAAGTATTAGCTAAAAGACACTGACGCGCCCGACCAACATCCTTTGTCTCCCCTCGGCTCAAAAACAAAAATTCATTAATTCCCAGGTCTCCGGCAATTTTAGCCAACATCTTGGCATTAACTAAAGCAGCTCGCCAGTTGGTTAATTCTCCTTCCGGGTTTGGGTACTTATTAAAAAGGTTCTCAGTAACAACCAGTTCTAAAACAGCATCCCCTAAAAACTCCAACCTTTCATTATGATCCAGACGAAATTTGGGATGTTCATTTAAATAAGAACGGTGAATAAGGGCTTGGCGTAAGAAATCTTCATTCTTGAACGTTACGTCAAGTTTTTCTTCTAGTTTAGAAAGATCTTTCATACAACAACAAACAACGAACAATGACCAATGAACAAAAATTCATTCATTGGTCAGTATCCACTGTTATTTTAATCCCAAGTAAATTAATTGCTTTATTGAATATTTTTTCTATATCTTTATATCTTTTGAGTTTTAAAACTTCATCCAGCTTAAACCACTTTGCTTCCTGAATGCCGAGGCTCTTCCCTACCTTTATTTTAGAATCAGTAGTCTCTACCAAGAAATAGGTTACTTTCCTTTTCACTAATCCAATTTTCGGCTCTCGAGCGGTATATTCTATCTCACCCAGTTGATCAATTATTTTTGTATTTCCTAGCCCTATTTCTTCTTTTATTTCCCTTAAAATAGTTTCCTTTTCTTTTTCTCCTTTTTCTACATGACCTTTAGAAAATGTCCAATAACCATATATATCATGAATCAAAGCAAACTGATAATCATTTTTAGTTTGCTTATAGACAATAGCTCCGGCTAACTCTTCGACTTTTCTCTCGTCTTTTCCTTCATCCTTCCCTGGCTCTCCCATTTGGCGATAGATTGTTCCCAAGACTCCGTTAATAAATTTACCCGAGGATTCTCCACCAAAAGTTTTGGCCAGCTCAATTGCTTCATTGATAGCTACTTTAGGTGGGACTGAAATTCTCGAGCCAAACAGTAATTCATAGATACCGATTCTTAAAACATTTCTGTCAACAATACTGATTTGCTCAATTGGCCATTCTGGCGCTCCTTTTTCAATAATGGCATTAATCTTTTTAAGATGCTCTATAACTCCACAAGCAAGCTCATAAACAAATTCACTATCCTCTACACCAGAGGCAATTTTTTCAACATTGCGCTGAATAATCTTCTTTAGGAGCTTTTTATCTTTTTCTCTAAAATCCCACTCGTAAAGAGACTGCATAGCGATAGAACGAAGTAGGTGTCTGTTGGCCATATTAGCTTATTAACTTATTAGCTTTTGCGTGACAAGTCTTCCATACTTAAAGGTTTTTTATCTTTTCTCTCTTCTTTTGCTTCTTTCTTTTCTCTCTTTCTTTCTTGCTTTTCTTTTTTCTTTCTTTCTCTTTTGTTAAGTTTTGCTAAAACATCTACCATCTCTCGGCCGGCATAATAGCCGCAATAAGGACAAACCCGGTGAGGCAAAATAAACCGGCCGCATTTAGCACACTTGACTAAACCGGTCTTTTTAAGCGCGTGATGAGAACGCCTTTTGTTTCTTCTTGATTGAGTATGTCTTTGTTTTGGTACACCCATGATAAAAAATAAAAAAATCTAATAAACAATTTGAATTTATTCGTTTTGAATTATACAGGTAAATGAAAAATTAATCAAGCTCTCTTCACTGGACTAAAAGAATATCGATGTATTTTGCAGGGACCGTGAATTTTAAGCATTTTAAAATGTAGTTTTGTGCCGTAGCCTTTGTGCTGGCTAAAGCCGTATTGGGGATATTTTTTGTGAAGACGAATCATTAGTCTGTCTCGAGTTACTTTGGCAATAATTGAGCTAGCGGCCACTGAAAAAACTTTGCTGTCTGCTTTTTTTATTGACTTTTGGGGGATATCTAAATCAACCTTTATATTTCCATCTAAAATCAAAAAGTTTAAATTACAGAAAGTAGTTTTTTGTAACTTTCTTTCTAAATTTATTACCGCTCTTTTCATGGCTAATTTTGTTGCCTCCAAAATATTAATTCTATCAATTACCTTCTCCGAAACCTTTCCTATTCCCCATTTTACCTGAAGGAAATTTTTTAAAATTTCGTAAACTTCTTCTCTTTTTCTAGCACTCAATTGCTTTGAATCTTTTACCAATCTTTTTAGAACTTTGAATTCGGGATTTCTGATCACTATGGCAGCGGCCATCACTGGCCCAGCTAAACTACCACGCCCGACTTCATCAACCCCAGCTATCACCCGATAGCCTTTTTTTATTAATTTTTTCTCCTGGCTAAGAGTTGGGGTAATCATCATATTTTAATTATACCACTCTTTTTACTCAATGTCTCTTGTAAACTGAGGTTAAATCAGTTAAGGTAAAAATGGATCCTTAAAAACTAGGGGGGATAATAATGAAATATAGGAAGAAGTTGACAATGTTGGCATTGGCAGTAATTTTTGTTTTAAGCTGTGGGGCTTCTCTTTTTTCGGCGACAGTACCAGAAATTTCCCAACAAGAAGAACAAGGGGTTGTTATCACCTCAAACACCTTTGTCAAAATTGCCCAAGAAGCAAAGAATTTTGTGGTAAGTATCCTGGTAATTACAAAAAGGGGAACCTTCGGGATAAGAACACAAGGAATTGGCTCTGGAATAATCATTGATGAAGAAGGTTATATTCTAACAAACAATCATGTAATTGAAGAAGCTGAAAAAATCATGGTTATGCTTGATGGCCAAAGATACGAAGCGCTAGTAATTGGCAGTGACCTACTTACTGATGTAGCTTTAATAAAAATTGAGCCAAAGGAAAAATTAATCCCCGCTCTCTTAGGTGATTCCGATAAAGTAAAAATTGGAGAGTGGGTAGTGGCTGTCGGCTCCCCTTTAGGACTCCATTTAACCGTAACTCATGGCATCGTTAGTGCCAAAAGACAAGACCTTGGAATCTCGAGTGAGCCTCTCTCTGTATATCTTATCCAAACCGACGTACCAATTAATCCGGGAAGTAGCGGCGGACCACTACTTAATCTTAAAGGAGAAGTGATTGGAATTAATAGTGTTAAGATAAGTCAAATAGGAATCGAAGGGATTGGGTTTGCCATACCTATCAACGTAGTGAAGGCTATCTTACCAGCCTTAAAAAAATACGGCAGAGTAATAAGAAATGACTCTGAAAGTGAAGATTGAAAAATAAAAATATTAACGACCCAATTAAAATTGGGTCGTTTTGCATTAAATTTTTAGAATGCTATAATAGAAACATCATGCATTTTACTCACTTACATGTCCATAGTCATTACAGTCTTCTTGATGGGATGGCTAAAATTGACGAGTTGATAGCTAAGGCTAAAGAGTTGGACATGGAATCCCTCGCCTTAACCGACCACGGCAACCTTCATGGAGCAGTGGAATTTTTTAAAAAAGCAAAAGCAGCCGGCATCAAACCAATTATTGGTTCTGAGGTATATCTGGCTGCTGAGTCAATGAGCTTGAGACGACCAAATATTGATGACAAGCAATATCATCTGGTGCTTTTAGTTAAAAATAAGACCGGTTACGAAAACCTTGTTAAGCTTGTTACTTCTGCCCACCTAGACGGATTTTATTACAGGCCAAGAATCGACCATAAACTTCTTGAAAAACACACCGAAGGTCTGATCGGACTTTCTGCTTGTCTTAAGGGAGATATTCCTCAAGCTATTCTTGACGGCAATCAAAATAAGGCCGAGAAATTGGCTATTTTTTATTCTAGAATTTTTGGTAAAGAGAATTTTTATTTAGAAATTCAGAAGCATCCCAACTTAAAAGACCAGAATTTTGTTAATAAAAAAATAATCGCTCTTGGGAAAAAATTCCACATTCCCCTGGTTGCTACTTGTGATGTTCATTATCTTAACCCGGAGGACAACATCGCTCAAGACGTGCTTCTTTGTATCGGTACCAATAAAAAAGTAGCCGAAATTGATCGCCTCTCCATGCTTGATAATGATCTTTCACTTCGCCCTACCCAGCGAATGATAGATGATTTTCGGGACTTCCCCCAAGCAATTAAAAATACCCAAAAAGTTGCCCAGAAGTGCAATTTTGAATTTGAATTAGGAAAAACCAAACTTCCTCATTTCGAAGTGCCAACAGGATATGATCCCAATAGTTTCTTAAAAAAATTATGTTTGGAGGGTTTAAAAGAGCGCTATGGGAAGACTCCTTCAAAAGAAATCCTTAAGCGTATAGAATATGAACTTTCAATAATCAAAAAGACTGGCTTTGCTTCATATTTCTTAATTGTCCAAGATTTTGTCAATTGGGCAAAATCCAAAAAAATCGCTGTTGGTCCTGGGAGGGGTTCAGCTGCCGGAAGTATTATTTCTTATCTCTTAAACATCACTGACGTCGATCCGATAAAATATAATTTACTCTTTGAGCGATTCTTAAACCCCGAAAGAATTGGTATGCCTGATATTGATTTGGATTTCGCCGATATAAGACGTGATGAAGTAATTAATTATGTAGCCTTAAAATACGGCAAGGATCATGTCGCTCAAATCATCACTTTTGGCACTATGGCCGCCCGGCAAGCAATAAGAGATGTTGGAAGAGTTCTTGGATGTTCCTACAGTTTGTGTGACCAAATCGCTAAAATGATTCCGATAGGCTTTACTCTTGACCAGGCGATAAGTAATATTCCGGAATTGCGCCGGACCTACGAAGAAGATCCTGAAGCAAAGAAACTTATTGAAGGAGCAAAGAAGTTAGAGGGAGTAGCCAGACACGCCTCCACCCATGCTGCTGGAATAGTTATTAGCAGCCAAAACTTAAACTCTCTGGTGCCAAGACAACACCCTACTCAAAATGACCAGGCAATTGTCACCCAATACGAAATGTACTCTATTGAAGATTTGGGACTTCTTAAAATCGACCTCCTGGGACTTAAGACGCTGACTGTCTTAGAAAACACCATAGAATTAATAAAGCATACTAAAGGAAAAGAAATCAATATTCAAAATATTCCGCTAGACGACAATGAAACCTTTAAACTCTTTCAAAAAGGACAAACTACCGGTACATTTCAATTCGGAGAAGAAGGCGTAAAGGGGAATCTTAAAAAATTAATCCCGACTCGCCTAGACGACCTTATCGCTATGACGGCTCTTTATCGGCCGGGCCCAATAGCTTGGATTCCAGATTTTATCGCCAGAAAACATGGCTTAAAGGCTATTGAATATATCCATCCAAAATTAAAACCAATCCTTGAAACAACCTATGGCATAGCCGTCTATCAAGAACAAATCCTGGAAATCGCTAAGGAAATTGCGGGGTTTTCTTTGGGAGAAGCGGATGTTCTAAGAAAAGCTGTGGGTAAAAAAATTAGGAAGCTCCTTCAGAAACAAAAAGAAAAATTTATAAAAGGCGCGGTAGCTAGAGGAATTTCTCAAGGCATTGCTCAAGAAATATTCTCTTTTATTGAACCCTTTGCTGGCTATGGCTTTAACCGAGCCCATGCCACCTGCTACGCCTTGATGGGATATCAAACCGCCTATCTTAAGACTCACTTTCCCTGCTGTTTCATGGCTGCTCTAATGACTTCTGACCAGGGGAATATGGACAAGATTGCTACTGAAGTTGGAGAGTGTAAAGCAATGGGTATTGAAGTTCTTCCGCCAGACATAAATGAAAGTTTTGAAAATTTCACCGTAGTTGATCCCACCACTCTCCGTTTTGGTCTAGCAGCTATTAAAAACGTAGGACACAATGTAGTAAAAGCCATTATTGAAGAAAGAAAAGCCAATGGAGAGTTCCAATCTATTGATAACTTAATAGAAAGAGTGACTTCTACTAGCCTTAATAAAAAATCACTAGAAAGCTTGATTAAATGCGGGGCCCTTGATAGATTTGAAGAAAGAAATAAGCTTCTGGCAAACTTAGATTGTTTCTTAGAATATAACCGAGAAATTCAAAAAGAAAGAAAAAATGGCCAAGCCAGTCTTTTCGGCAACCTTCCTAAGGAAAGTGCTCCTGGATTAAGACTAAAAGAAGCAAGCCCTACTCCTAAGAACGAACGACTTTCTTGGGAAAGGGAATTGCTCGGACTTTATGTTTCCGAACACCCTCTTTCAGAATTCTCTGATTACTTAAGCAAACATTCTATTTCTTGCGACAAATTAAATCCACAGCTGGTCGGCCAAAGCATTAGAATTGGTGGAATTATCAATAAAATTAAAAAAATAATTACTCGTAATCAAAAACAAATGCTTTTTGTTGAATTAAAAGACTTAACCAGTAAAATAGAAGTATTGGTATTCCCAACTATCTTGGAAAGAAACCCGGCTATTTGGAAGGAAGATAAAATTGTTTTGGTTAAGGGTAAGATTTCAGACAAAGACGGTTCATTTAAACTGCTTTGCGATGAAGTTAAAGAACTTACTAAATCACAAACTATAAACTATGAAACAATCTAAACTAGACACAATTCGCCACTCAACTGCTCACCTTATGGCCTCGGCAGTTCAAGAACTCTTTAAAGGAGTCAAGTTTGGTATTGGACCAGCGATTGAAAATGGTTTTTATTATGATTTTGATTTAGGGCAAACTTTAACTCCTGAAGATTTGCCGAAAATTGAGAAAAAGATGAAACATATTATTAGGCAGAATCTTACTTTTAAGAAGCATAATATTTCAAAAACAGAGGCAAAAAAAATATTCAAAGACCAACCGTATAAACTGGAGTTAATTAAAGATTTGTCAGGCAAGACCGTCTCAATTTATCAAAATGGTGACTTTGTAGATTTGTGCGCCGGACCTCATGTTAAATCTATGAAAGAAATAAATCCTAATGCTTTTAAGCTGACAAAAATTGCCGGCGCTTATTGGAAGGGAAATGAGAAAAACCCAATGCTAACCAGAATTTATGGGGTTACTTTTGAAACTAAAAAAGAGCTAGACGAGTATCTTAAAAATGTTGAAGAGGCCGAAAAAAGAGACCACCGTGTTTTGGGCCAAAAATTAGGTATATATTCATTTGACGAAGAAGTAGGGCCCGGTTTAATTTTGTGGCATCCAAAAGGCGCACTACTCAGAGAGATAATCAGGCAATACTGGGTTGGCGAGCATCTAAAAGAAGGTTATCAGCTAGTCGAAACCCCTCACATTGGCAGGTTAAAACTCTGGCAGACTTCGGGGCACACCGACTTTTTTAATGAAGATATGTATGGACCAATGAAAGTTGAAGAAGATCTTTACCAATTAAGACCAATGAATTGTCCCTTCCATGTTAAAATTTATAACTCTCAAATTCACAGTTATCGTGACTTACCGATACGTTTTGCGGAGTGGGGTCAAGTTTATCGCTGTGAAAGATCAGGAGTTCTGCATGGTTTAATCCGACCACGGGGGTTTACTCAAGACGACGCTCATATAGTCTGTACTAAAGAACAATTTAAGGATGAATTAGATAAAGTCGTAAAATTTGCGAGGAAGATGCTTGCTGATTTTGGCTTAAAAGATTATGGAATTTATCTAAGCGTTCGGGATCCTAAAAATAAAAAGAAATATATTGGCAATGACAAAAATTGGAATTTCGCTGAAAAAACTCTGGAAGAGGTGCTTAAAAATAATAAATTAAAATACATTCGTGATGTTGGAGAAGCTAAATTTTATGGACCAGCTATTGATATTAAAATAAAAGATGCTATTGGCAGAGAATGGCAATGCACAACCCTGCAATTGGATATGAATTTACCCGAGCGTTTTAAAATGGTCTATATCGACGACAAGGGTAAAAAGCAAACTCCAATTATGCTCCACCGAACACTGCTTGGAGGTGTTTGCCGGTTTATCGCTCTGCTTTTAGAGCATTATGCTGGAGCTTTGCCTTTATGGTTGGCTCCAGAACAAATTTGGGTAATTCCGGTTGGCTCGCGGCATGAAAAATATGCCAGCCAGGTCAGTAAAAAACTAGAAGACGAAGGTTATAGATCAAAGGTAAAAGAGAAAAACGAAACTGTTTCTAAAAAAATCCGCCAGGGAGAACTGCAAAAAATCCCTTACATATTAGTAGTTGGAGATAAAGAAGAAAAAGCAAAATCAGTACGAGTACGTAACCGTAAAAGAGGTGATATTGGAGAGACAAGCTTGGATAAATTTATAGATAAAATTACAAAGGAAATCAACAACAAAAAGTAAAAATGCAGGAAGTTGGTCTTCCTGGATAGTCAAAAACAGTCCTTTACAGGGCTGTTTTTCTATTGTAGAATAATACCTATGAAAAGGTACTATCTTATTACCTACGGATGCCTAATGAATCATTCGGATAGTGAGCGGATTGCTTCGAGACTGGAAAATGCAGGATACTCACCCACCTCAGATGAGAGTAAGGCGGATTTAGTAGTGATTAATGTTTGCTCGGTAAGGCAGAGAGCAATAGACAGAGTTGTCGGTAAAATTAAAAATTTTGCCAAATTAAAAGTTAAAAATAAAAAATTAAAAGTTATTTTAACGGGATGCATCTTGGAAAAAGATAAGAAAAAATTAAAAAAACAAGTTGATGAAATTTGGCCAACTACCAATTTAGAAATTAAGCCACACTGCCACAATAAGTTCTCTGCTTATCTACCGGTTATGACCGGCTGCGATAATTTTTGCAGTTATTGTGTGGTGCCTTACGTGAGAGGAAGAGAGTATTCAAAACCGGCAAAAGAGATAATTGAAGAAGTAAAAGATTTGATTAAGGAAGGATATAAAGAAATAACGTTATTGGGGCAGAATGTTAACAGCTATCGAGGAAATCTCAAAGCTCAAATCTCAAAAGTCAAAACCACAACTCAAAAGTCAAAACCTGAAGTGATCGATTTTCCGAAACTTTTAAAAATGGTTAATGATATTGAGGGAAATTTTTGGTTGAGATTTGTGACTAGCCATCCAAAGGATATGAGTGATAGATTAATTGATGCGGTAGCTAATTACGAAAAGGTTTGTCAGTATATTCATCTGCCAATACAGTCTGGGGATGATAAAATCTTGGAAAAGATGAATCGGGGGTATACTGCAAAAGAGTATCTTGGACTAGTTAAAAAAATCAGAACTAAAATTCCCAATGCAGCAATCTCAACCGATGCTATTGTCGGCTTTCCCGGCGAGACTAAAAAGCAATTTGAAAATACGGCAAAACTCTTTAAAAAAGTTGGTTTTGATATGGCCTATATTGCTCAATATTCCCCTCGTGCCGAAACAGCAGCGGCAAAATTAAAAGATAATGTACCGCACCAAGAAAAAAAACGAAGAAAAGAAGTCTTAACAGAAATATTAAGAAAAACAGCGTTGGAAAATAATAAAAAATATATCGGACAAACAGTAAAAATTTTAGTGGAATCAAATCAAAGAGGAAAAACGCGGAGTTTTAAAAATGTAAAATTTGAATCAACTAAAGATTTAATTGGTGGGTTTGTTAAAATAAAAATTACCAAGGCAACACCCTGGGGACTAAAAGGAGAATTGATAAAATAAAAAAGGCCGTAATTAAACGACCTTATTAATATTTTTTTATTATTTTTGCTCTTTTTCTAAATCATTAGGACGAATTCCTTCTTCAAGCCAATGTTCTAATATTTCAGAAGCAATCTTACCAATCACTTTTATCTTAGCAGCCTTTACTTTAGGCAATAAAGAGTATTTTCTCTGACTAAAACTCTTTTCCCAGGCCTCTTTCGCCGTTTTTATAGCTATGTCAGTCAACATCTCTACATCCATCAAACTTAGCGCCATCTGTTTTTCTCCTTTTTATTAAAGTACTTATTAAAAATTTAACATATTTAAATGAGGCCGTCAATTGTTTCTGGCGACCCCATTTTATTTATTTTCCTTGGCTTCTTCAGTCAGTTCCACTTTTACCCTCCTTAAGTATTAAGTATTTTGTGGACAAGCGGATACTTATACTCCCCTGTTCCTTCTTCTTTTTCATTCTCTATCCTCTCTATATGCTCCAGCACCGCTTGATCCCAAGGAATGCAGTGCCTGCCACAATAGCAATACTTTTTGCTTTTGTAGATATGACATTGCTCCCTTTTTACCATGCCCTGATGAACTTCCAACCTAATCTTAGACTGATCGGCCAAGGAGCCATCCTTATTCACCGCAGGACCGTCGAGGGTTTTATTTAAGTAGACACCCTCATCTAATTTATCACAAATTCTCTGAGCCATTTGTCTCACCTCCTTCAATTTTATTTGCTCAGTATCTTATTACAATAATAACATATAATTAAAATAATGTCAATAGCAAAATAAAAAGTGCCTATGTTTAAAATTAATTACCATAGACACTTTAAAGAATTTTTTCTACTATATAACTAAATGCATCTTTAAACCACGATAGCCATGTCGGGCTTGTGTAAATCAAACCAACCATATAAAATACTTTTACCGCATTCCCAGCAAATATAGGCCAAATAGCATGAGGAATCTTTTTGAATTTCGCTGCCGCTATTGTAGCCGCACTGACATAGGGAATATAAGGAACAAGATTAAAAACAAACAATATTAAATATTTATGTCTGCCCATAGTTTTTGCTATTCTCTTGCCCCATTTAGTTGAAACTTTTTCGGATTTCTTCTGCCACCAAGCATACAAACCTAAAAAAAACCTTACAATACGCTTTCTTCTAAAAGTGGGTCTTTCAATCTTTGAGGTAAAAAATCTTTTCCAGGCTCGAGATACCCCCCTAGAAATTCCATAACTTACTATTATCAGAATAGTAGAAGCTAACAGCAATACTAAAAAAGTATAAACCCATGTATCACCTGCCCTCCACCGTCCAATTACAGCAACGTCTGTGTAAGTCCAGGTGAGCAACCAGTTTAACCAATACCATAAGGCATTCATCCCTTACCTCCGTTAATTTTAAAATAACAATTTACTTATTTATTATACCCTTTTTAAAAACTTATATCAATGGAAAAGCAAGAAAAACTAATAGTCGTCTTGGGTCCAACCGCTTCAGGAAAATCTGAAATAGGGGTAAGACTGGCTCGCAAATTTAACGGCGAAGTCATTTCGGCTGATTCACGCCAGGTCTATATTGGAATGGATTTTGGAACAGGGAAAATCACTAAAAAGGAAATGAAAGGTATTCCCCACCACCTTCTAGATATCGCCTCTCCTAAAAGAAAATTCACCGTGGCTCAATACCAGAAGAAAGCAATTGATGCTATCGGAAAAATACATGAAAATTATAAAGTTCCAATTCTTATTGGAGGAACCGGTTTTTATATTGACGCTGTAATAAAAGGTCAATCTTTCCCCAAAATAAAACCAGATTGGAAACTAAGAACAAAGCTTGAAAAGCTAAAAACTGAAGAGCTGTTCAATAGATTAAAAAAAATAGACCCCCGAAGAGCTCGAACAATTGACAATAAAAATCGCCGTCGGTTAATCCGAGCACTGGAAATTATAACTATAACCAAAAAACCAATACCAGCACTTAAAGAAAAACAACCTCTTTTTGATACCTTAATATTAGGAATAAAAAAGAAGCCTCAAGAAATAAAAAAATTGATAAAAAATCGACTCTTGAAAAGACTAGAAGAGGGAATGATTAATGAGGTTAGAAGATTAAGAAGAGCCGGAGTTTCCTGGAAACGATTAGAAGAGTTTGGCTTAGAATATCGTTGGGTTGGCCGCTGGCTCCAAAGAAAAATCACTTACCAAGAAATGCTTACCAGCCTCCAAAAAGAAATTGAACACTACGCTAAGCGCCAGATGACTTGGTTTAAGCGTAATAAAAAAACCCATTGGGTTAAAAACTACAAAGAAGCTAAAATTTTAGCCCGTCAATTTCTCTCTTAAAATCTTGGCCACAACCTGGGGGTTAGCTTTCCCTTTCGTTTCCCTCATCACCTGCCCTACCAAGAACTGTAAAGCCATTTGTTTTCCACCCTTATAGTCAGTTACCGGTTTAGAATTTTCTTTTATTACCTTATCCACCGCTTTGGCTAATTCTTTTCCATCACTTACTTGTCTTAAATCTTTTTGATCAAGAATAATTGAAGGGTCGGTTCCAGTTTTAAACATTTCAGCCAAGAGCGCTTGAGCGGCACTGCTTGAAATTTCTCCCTGATGGATTAACTTTATAAACTCGGCAAAATTTTCTTGGCTTATCTTTACCTGGCTAATATCTTTACTTGATTTGAAAAGCAGTTTTTGGAGTTCGGTAATAATATAGTTAGCACTAAGCTTTACTAGTTTTTGCTCATCCCTTTTAGACACCTTTCCTTTTTGAGCCTTCAGCCAAGATTTTAGCTCGGTTATTGCTTGTTCAAAATAATCCGCCAACGCTTTATTAGTCACTAAAGTCTGGATGTCGCTCTCTGGAAGCTTATACTCTTTCTCAAACCTCTTGCGTCTTGCTTGCGGCAGCTCAGGCAGGGCTTTTTTTATTAAATTAATCTCTTTTGAATTAAATTTTAAAGGGGGTAGATCTTGTTCGGTAAAATAGTGGTAATCGTGTGCCTCTTCTTTGGTTGGCTGTGATATGGGTACGCACCTGGTTTCATCCGAATGTATTGTTAGTTGTCTTATTTGTTTCTTATTCTCCAAATATACTTTTTATCTGTTAATTTATG
>SDBT01009451.1_pt1 | contig 15815 bp, 15 predicted proteins | sample 2277101 | NCBI WGS metagenome assembly SDBT01 (sample SAMN10404973, study PRJNA504765) | marine sediment metagenome | isolation source: marine sediment core GS10_PC15, 103 cmbsf | place: Arctic Ocean: Southern Knipovich Ridge | collected 2010 | reverse complement strand
CTTGTGATTCAGGGCAGCGAAAATAAAGTGATAGCTAACGCGCTCGCGGATGTCCAGCAGGGCATGTTAAAAGGTGAGGGCTTATCCCGGCCAATGTCCAAGAACGCCATTTTCTTGCCGATGATGGTGCAAATGGTTAAGGTGGGCGAAGAGACCGGCAACCTAGATACTTCTCTATTTGCCGTGGCTCAAAACTACGAGACGGAAGTCCAGGATAAAACCCGCGCCCTTATCGCACTCATTCAACCGGTAATGACACTGGGTATAGCGGTGGTAGTGGGCTTTATTGCTTTATCGTTAGTATCAGCCATGTATTCTGTGTACGGGCAGACATTCTAGCCAGCGGACAAAGAGCTAGCTGATTACTCAGGAGAATAATGATGCATCTGTGCCGGATATTAAAATTAATAAGGTCTACCATGCGCGGCACGTCAGGAATGGCGTTTATTGAAACGCTGGTGGCTCTGGTTGTTCTGGGCGCAGTTTCAGTTGCCTTCCTCAGTGGACTGGCGACAACTTCCAAGGCTTCCATGATAGTTGACGAGCAAACCACTGCCGAAAGCCTGGCTCGAAGCCAGATGGAGTGGGTAAAGAAGATTTCTTATACCTATGAGGCAACTGAATATTCCCCTCAACCAATTTCCAGTAGTGATGACTACATTGGCTATTCCGCCTCAATTGCTGCCGAGCGGTTACATGTCCCGGATGATGGTATCCAGAAGGTAACAGTTATCATTACGCATTACGACAAAGAGGTGATTGAACTGGTGGGTTATAAGGTGGATAGATGATACGTAGCGAGAAAGGCCTTTCGACAATCGAGCTGATAGTGGCTTGCGCCATCATCGGCTTGATAGGTAGTGCCGCCTCAATGACCATATTCCAGGTACTTAACGTGACGGCGCGCAGCAACGACTACATGACAACTACCAGCCAGATACAGAACGCCGGCTTCTGGATTAGCCGGGATGCTCAGATGACGGAGAATGTAACCACTTTGAACCTGAGCGGCACAGATTTTTTAGTCCTGGATTGGAATGAATTAGATGAAAGCGATAATACCACCACCCATTCCGTAACGTACTTTTTTGAAGAACTAACCGATGGCATTGGTAATCTTAAGCGAAATCACTGGAGCAGTACTGGAGCAAATTCGGAAGTTTTGGTAGCTAAATATATTTCTTATGACCCGGCTGACCCGGTTAATACCAGTAATGCCAGTTTCCAGAACCCGACGCTGGCTTTAAAACTAATCTCTATCTTTGGAGATACCAGTGAAACCAGGGAATATAATATTAGCCGCCGCACCAACTTCTAACCGATAAGGAGCGGGATGATAAGAATTCTAAAGCAATTAATAAAGAGCCAAGCGGGGCAGGCTCTACCTATTGTTTTATCCCTGATGGTATTAGGGGGGCTGACAATTACCCCAAGTCTAAACTATGCTGCTACCAGCCTCAAGGCGAGTCAGGGCCATAAAGAGAAGACAGCTGAGTTTTACAGTGCTGATGCCGGGATAGAACATGCCAGCTGGCGTTTACTCTACGAATCAGTTTTCACTGAATCAATGACCGAGCAAAACCCATCGGTGGAGTACTCTATTAACGAAAACGGCGAGAACGTAACTATTGTGGTTACCAGAATCGCCGGGTTGGCAGGAGACACGTTGACACTGAATGTAGACTATGTGATTCCCGCTGGTCATCAGCTGGAGCTAAGGGTCGTCGTTTTTGAAGATGACCACATGCACTTCGCCTATGATACCAATGTGTATAATGCCTGGCTTCAAATGCCGGTTGCTGAGGGAAACCCGACTTACTACCTGCATAATAATCCGATTCCACCCGTGGATGATACCGATGCCCAGGCAGGTCTTATAATGGACGAGGATGATCCGATAGCGACTACTTTGTATAACTATGACCAGAATTACGACTCCAGTCCCGGCAGGAGCATAGAGGAGAGTGATGGAGGACCGGACGGCCTTGAATTAAAGGAATACCAGAACTGGCTTACCGACCCTTATCCCGAAGATACCTACTTTCAAGGGACAGTAGTCTTAAATCTATTTATCGCTCCGGACGGGTTTAACTTTGAAAACGAGGGTGAATTCAGGGTGTACCTCAGGGACTATGAGCCTGCAGGTGGTACCTACACCGAGATTACCAGCGCTGATTATGTGGTTGACGAGGAAGAATGGGTGCAATTTTGGCAACCGACAGCTCGGGAAGGAAAGTACTATATAACCGCATCCACCAGCGACATTCAGTTGGAAGCGATGGTTGCGCTGGGCTTCGGCTACCTGGTAGTCCAATCCTTCACGTATGGAGCAGGGGGATAGACCTATGAAACTGGGAAAAGCAAGCTGGTTAATTCTTGGCGCCGGTATTTTTGTTATCGCATTTGGCAGTCTGGGTGCCATTAATTCTCAGCGGTTGCAGGAGCAGCGCCAGCTAAACGAAGAACTGGCCATAGTCGAAGTGAGACTAAACAAGCTTCAGTTGGAGGAACTTTCTTCTAACAAGGAAAGTCTGGAGATGCAACTGGAGCAAACGATTTCACAATTTGAAGCTGCCAAAGCGACACTCACCCAGCCAACCATAGCCATTGACGTCAGCGACAACCTGTATCGCATTGCCGGGGCTGCTGGCGTGGAAATAACCGAAATCAGCTCAACGGGATTAATGAATGGTGACCTGGAGGGGATTACCACCTCCGTTCTTCCGTTTACCACGACGGTTGAGGGAAACGTATCTAATCTGATTAATTTTGTCACCAGATTGAATGCTGACTTTATGACCGGCGTCGTCAAATCAGTGGAAATTACATCTCCTAACGCAACCAGTTCAAACGCAACCAGCTCTAACACAACCGGTGAAGATAAACCACAGGCTAATATCCGCCTGGTTGTTCATACCTATCAAGGTGATTAAATATGGCAAAAAAGATTGTTACTTTATATATCAATGATAGCAGCCTTCGCCTGCTTGTCACGCGTGGCAAGCGGGTAAAGAAATGGGGTGTTCTGCCGTTAGAGCCGGGCCTGATCATAGGTAATATGATTATTAAACAGACAGAAGTCGCTGACAGGGTAAAACAACTGTTTAAATCCCAGAAGATACGAACGAAGAAGGTCGTAGTTGGTGTGAGCGGACTTCACTGTCTTTCCCGACCGCTTATCCTGCCTGAATTACCCAGGGCAATGCTGGCCGAAGCAGTGATAAGAGAGGCGAAAAGAGTCCTGCCGGTGCCGCCGGAACAACTCTATATTTCATGGCAGACTATCCCGTCCCCGGAGGGGAGAATTGGAGTCTTCCTGGTTGCCATACCGCGACAGATTACCGATGCCCTGTTCAAGACACTGGCTCAGGCAGGACTCACGCCGTATCTTCTGGATATAAAACCCCTTGCCCTGGTCAGAATGATAAAGGAACCGACCGCAATAATCGTTGACGTCCAGCCGGACGAATTTGACATTGTAATCATGGCTGATGGCATTCCCCAGCCGGTTCGCACGATACCGCTACCCAGCGGAGCACTATCACCGAAAAAGAAATTAATAAATGTAAAGGAGGAGCTTAGCCGGACTATTGAATTCTATAATTCCAATAATCCGGAAAAGCCCCTCACCCCGGATACACCTTTATTTGCCTCCGGAGAACTGGCTGATGTGCCGGAGTTACACCAGCACCTGAAAAATGCGTTTGAATACCCTGTTTTACCGCTGCCATCACCATTGAAACTGCCTGAGGTAATGGGCTCAACGTATTACATGGTCAACACCGGTTTGGTCCTTAAAGTGCTGTCATCGGGAAAAGAGGCGGGGGCTTCCCTGGTAAACGTAAATGCCCTGCCCGATATCTACCTGCCGGAGCAGTTTTCTTTAATCAGAATAGCGGCAATTCCCGGCGTCGTTGTTATCATTGGCGCACTCGTCCTGCTGTTATTTATCGTGCAGGAGGCTTCGGCTAACCTTACGATAGTACGCAACCATCTTGACAATACCAACCTTATCCTTCAACAGCGGCAAGAAAATAAAAAGGAATTAACGGAGAGTATCGCCGTGCTGGAAGAGAAAATTGCGGCGGCGGAGGTATCCCGCGACAATTTCACGGCAGCAATCGACAGCCTTGACAGGCAGGGTGATGTAATTAATGGTGATTTAATAACAACTACCGACAGCCTGATGGGTGGTATAAGTCTCACTAAAATTAACCATCTTAACAATACTTTAACGATAATGGGCGAGTCACCCGGTGAAATGGAGGTATTATCATACGCCAGGACTCTGGACGCCAGTGACCGGTTTTCCGAGATTATTATTGCCAATATCAAAACCGTTAAAGAACGAGACGGAGTAGATTTTATTTTAGTTCTCAAAATAAGGGAGTAGCTTTAATGGATATTTTCCCGCTGGTTCAATTAGCCAAAACAAAGGGTGCATCTGATTTACACCTCGTAGTTTCCAGTCCACCGTTACTCCGCATCAATGGTCGGCTGGAGCCGCTGACCGGCACGCCGCCATTAACGGTCGAAGATATAGAACAGGCTTTCAACCAGATAACCACGGAGGAAGAAAGAGCCGATTTCCACAAGCGGCTGGAGCTGGACTTTGGCTATACGGTAGCGGATGTTGGCCGACTGCGGTGCAATGCGGCGATGCAGCGCGGTACGATTAGCCTTGTTATTCGCCTGCTGCCCTCGGTTATTCCTACCCTTGACGAACTCGGATTACCCGATGTATGTAAAGAACTGGTGCTCAAACCTCGCGGGCTGATAGTGGTTAGCGGGCCTACCGGCAGTGGTAAATCCACCACACTGGCAGCTATGATTGATTATCTGAACAGGGTAGAGCACCGCCGCGTGGTTACCATAGAGGACCCGATAGAATATATTTATTGCAACCAGAAATGCACCATCACACAGCGGGAGCTTGGCAGCGATACCCTCTCTTTTGCCGAGGCGCTGAAGCATGTCCTGAGGCAAGACCCGAACGCTATTCTTGTCGGCGAGATGAGAGACCTGGAGACGGCAGCCGCCGCGCTGTCAGTAGCTGAAACCGGGCATCTTGTATTGACCACCGGTCATGCCCCGAGTGCCGCACAGGCTATTGAGCGAATTATTGACCTGTTTCCCCCACACGAGCGTCATCTGTCTCAGACAAGGTTGGCATCTCTACTGCTCGGCGTCCTTTGCCAGGAACTGGTCCCCAAAGCCGACGGCTCCGGAAGGGTGGCGGCGGTCGAAATTATGCTGGCTAACCCGGCGGTAAGAAACCTGATCAGGGAAGGTAAAACTTTTCAGCTGCCCAATACGATAAGCATGCATGCTCATCTGGGAATGAAGCTGCTTGACCACGCACTGGTCAGCCTTTACCGCAGCGGAGCAATCAACAAGGAAACCGTATTTGCTTTCTGCAACGACCATGATGAAGTGGCAAAACTCATCGGAAACGCCGAAACCCCCTCACACAGTGTCCCGGATTCAACTCCCAGCTACCTGGATGATTTTAACACCAGATAAGCGCACGGTTGATTTCATGCCGGTTCCGGTGGACTGCATATTATACAAAAAAAGAAAAGCCTACCAGGGAAATCCTCTCTGACAGGCTTTTCTTAATTATATTATTATAGCTGGTTCCGGTTTAATTCTTAAGTCTTACTTAAGGCTGCTACATTATGGTATCAACTGAGTGACCGTTCCGTCAACCGTGAAAGCGTAAGTACATCCGCTTTTGACACTGGTGCCGTTCAGACCGGCCATGTAGTCGCTGAGATAGATAGTACCGCTGGCATCGGTTGCTTCTACGCCATGCAGGTCTCCCGTCAAGGCAACTGGCGCGTTGGTTACGTTACCACTGGTGCTGTCGGCCAGCATAGCCATGGTTGCCGTCTGGACATTATGCAACTCAACCTCATAGGACTCGGATTTGCCCTTGCCGATGAACTTACCGACATTGGGGATGGCTACGGCAGCCAGCACACCCAGGATAGCGACCACCACCAACAGCTCGATCAATGTGAAACCCTTTTCACCATACCGGAACTGCCTGAAGAATTTTTTCACTGTTTGCCTCCTTATTGTATCGACAATATTTTTATCCCTAATAAAAGCTTATCATAGTCAAACCGCAGGTCAATGAGTTATTAGTAATGGTTCGGTATGAGAATATAGTCCTGCATGACGCCTCCCATAAACCCTGCACTTCTTAGCTTTTGTTGACTGGCGGAAGAAAAGAAGGCAGAATGTAATGAAATGGAAATCACACTTACCATCATCTTTGCCTTATTCGGCACCGCCATCGGTAGTTTCCTTAATGTCTGCATGGACCGTTTGCCGGCGGGAAAGTCGCTGATTTACCCATCCTCCCGCTGTGATACCTGCCAGCATTCATTATCCCCCAGAGACCTCATTCCGGTGGTAAGCTACCTGTGGATACGGGGGCGGTGCCGTTACTGCCGCACGCGCGTTCCCCGGCGCTCATTGTTAGTGGAAATCGCCAGTGGATTTCTGTTTGCCTTTACTTTCTGGTATTACGGCATTAGCGTTGAACTCTTTATTGTCACCTTTTACTGCTATCTTTTTATCCTGATTATCGTAATCGACCTGGAGCATCAGCTGATTCTGAATAAGGTAATTTTTCCGGCATCAGTGGTAACCCTGGCGCTTCTCGCTATAAATTCCTTTTTGCCTGAACCCGGCCTTTTAAGTAACATTATTTTCCTGCCCGCACCAAAAATCCTCAGTGGTATCATTGGCGGAGCCATCGGTTTTGTCTTTTTATTAATTCCGATGCTCATCTATTCGAAAGGGATGGGGGCCGGCGATGTCAAACTGGCGGGTCTGATAGGTATGGTTACCGGTGTCCCGCTGGTATTTATTGCGCTATTTATCGGAGTATTTTCCGGAGGAATCGTTGCTATTATGCTCTTATTGTTAAAAATAAAGGGGCGGAAGGACGCCATACCTTACGGCGCTTTTCTCGGACTTGGCCCCATAGTAACGCTCTTCTGGGGAAATGATATCCTGCTCTGGTATCTGGGCTTGTTTTAGCCTTTATGGCGAAACTTTCTTCACCATATGTTCAAAAAGCCTGCCGGACTATTGACAGTCTCCCCGGCGGACAGTACAATAGTTCTATACAATTAGTACTGTATGATAGTTCTATGATAAGCAATGAAGTAAGTAACCGGACGACGGTAAGCAGGCGGCGTTCCAATATTGAAATAATCGCCGATATGCTGAAGATAGGCGAAAACGGCGCCGGCAAGACCAAGATAATGTACAATGCCAACATGAGCTACAGTCAGATACAGAAGTACCTCAGATTTTTGGTGGGTCAGGGCTTTATCGACAGGGTGGAGGTAGAGAACACAGCGGTAACATACCAGCTGACGGAGAGCGGTTCGAAGCTACTTGACACAATAAATAACCTGATAGAAATGCTCGGACTAACCGAGAACGATAAATTCTAATAATTCAGTCGCATTAACCTTAGTGGAAAACCTGAGGAAACGTCACCCTCAGGTTTTATTTATTGAAGCGGTATAATATTTGGCTGAACCACTCCCTCTTTTGCCAGGCCCCGTTAACTATTTATGTAACTTCTAATCAGGCTACCTTAATCAAACCTTAATCAAACCTTTATGGAATTTTTATTATTTTTTATGCGTTGCTTTATATTCACGTGTTACAGTTAGTTTGTAAATAAAACTGGATGCAATAACAACCGCATACGCACAGGCAAGATTAAGGGGTCATAAAGTGACACAAAAGAGGACTTTGATACTTGATGAAGACGACCTGATTATGGTCGTTAAGAAAGATGTCGTTCAACAGGTGGATGAAAATCGCGGTGAAATGAACCGCTCGGAGTTCGTTAACTTTCTTATTCAGAACCAGTTGAAGCAATACTATAGCAACCAAAACTACGTAGACAAGGAAGAATTCCACCAGTTTTCCCAGACAATGAAAGAGCTTCTCCGCAATTTCCTTGATTTTTTCCTCACCTATATGTTAACAATCGGCCAGCAACCGCATGAAAAAAGATTCGCCGAGTTGAATGAGCAATTACAGGCTCTGGATAATCTGGATGGAGATGTGGAAACCTCCTGACATAGCCCGCCATTTCACCCCCCCCCTGTATCCGGTCAACCCACTTTCGTGCGTAATAGAACTATGTTCTAGAACACAATCACTTCCCAAACCGGCTAATCTAGCTTAGTCTTTTCCTGTGACTAAATTTCGCCATATGGCAAAGGGTTAGTTTGGGAGGGAGTAAGTGCCAAAAGCGGTTGAGCTTTTACGTCAGGGCAGAAATGAGGAACTCTGGCAGATGTGTTGCGGTTTTACCGCGCTCACCCTTGAGCAATTCATGTCTATCCAGAAACGTCTGCTGCTGGAACAACTAGAGTTATTAAAACAGTGTGCGCTTGGTGACAAGATTATGCGCGGGGTGAAGCCGGAGACAGTCGAAGAATTCCGGCAACAGGTACCGTTAACTACCTATGAAGATTATTGCCCCGAGCTTTTAGGAAAAAAAGAGGGCACATTACCGGCAAAACCGGCAATGTGGGTACGCACCTCCGGCAGGTCCGGTGAGTACCCCTGTAGATGGGCGCCGATGACTCCGGCATTCTCTCAGGAAATGAGTACGATAATGTACGGCCTCGGTATCTTATCCAGTTGTCAGGAGCGTGGTAATACCTCCAATCTACCTGAGTATCCCAGGATCGTTTACACAGTAGCGCCCAGACCTTATGTGTCCGGTGCCATGGCAAGTATGCTGGTACAGCAGACTCCCGTATACCACATGCCAGCTTTAGAAGAAGCTGAAGAACTATCTTTTGAAGACAGGGTTAAACTAAGTTTTAAACAAGCCCTATCCCAGGGAATCGATTACTTCTTCGGATTGTCTCTGGTGCTGGCGGCAATTGGTGATAAATTCACGGAGTCATCAGGTAAATTAGATATTCATTCCCTGATTTCTCAACCCAGGGCGCTGCTTCGCCTGACCAGGGGACTGATTAAGAGCAAGCTGGCAAGGCGAAAGATGCTACCCAAAGACCTGTGGTCAGTCAAGGGGATTATCAGCAGTGGGCTTGACAGCTGGGTTTACAAGGACAAGATAAAAAGACTCTGGGGCAGGTATCCCCTGGATGTATATTCCAGCACCGAAGGCGGTATTATCGCCACGCAGACCTGGGATTATGATACCATGACCTTCATCCCTAATCTTAATTTTCTGGAGTTTATACCGGAAGGGGAACACTTTAAGTGGCAGATGGACCGGAGTTACCAGCCCAGGACACTCCTGCTTGACGAGGTAGAAGCCGGCGAGAACTACGAGTTAATTATCACCAACTTTCACGGCGGTGCCATGGTGAGATATAGAATCGGTGATATGGTAAAAATAACTTCACTGCGGAATGAGAAGCTGGGCATTGATATCCCGCAAATGGTCTTTGAAAGGCGAGCTGATGGCTTGCTCAATTTCGTGGTCATCCAGCTGACGGAAAAGATAATCTGGCAAGCCATAGAAAGAACCGGGATTGCTTACGCAGATTGGACAGCTTATAAAAAACCGGGGGAACCAGTACTACATCTACTTATTGAAACTAAAAATAGTTACCGGGGCAGCGCCGCAGATATAGCGGCAGCCGTCCAGCAGCAGATTTTAGAGCCAGATAATGCCGATAATTCAACGTCAGGGACTCTCGAAGATTTAACGGAGATGTTTGATTTCAATGTTGAGGCCACCCTGCTACCTCCAGGTGCCTTTGCCCGCTACACTGCCCAAAAACAAGCGGAAGGCGCGGACCTGGCTCATATAAAGCCACCCCACCTTAACCCTTCAGACGAGGTACTTGCACTACTACTGGGTAAACCGGTTGAGGTTGAAGCTGAGAGTGAAGCGGTGATGGTTCACTAGTACCTTAGTCTCCCCTACCTTCGTTTGATTACTTTAGTTTAGCTTGACAGTACCCGCACTTTAGTGGATAATTTCACGTATAATGAGTATCCAAGCTTTACTTCCCCTGATTGCCACTCTCGCTTATATACCACTGCTGGCTACTACGATTAATAGCCGTCCCTGGCAGAGGCGGCATATATATTTCATATTGTTCTTGGTCCCGGCAATGCTGTGGAGCCTTGTTGACTACTTCTTCCGCAGCAACTTCTTTCCGGAACATAATCTTCTCCTGTTTAAACTAATTCTTATCGTCTACTCCGTAATGGCAATACAGTTCCACTGCTTTCTCTCTTCTTTCTACACTCCAGGGCAGAAGAGATGGTTACCATTTGCCTATGGTTCCCTGGCTGTGTTTATCATTCTGGTAATGCTGGGGTATGTTACTGAAAGCGTTACTGTCATCGGCGACAAGCTCTACCCCAGTTATAGTTACGGTATCATCTTCTTACTTGTCTCCCTTCTAATATTAACTGGCAGGAATTTTTACGCTTTCGGGAAGAGGCTGCGGATTCTGAATAATCCGGTAATCTACAATCAGATCATCATTCTGATGCTCGGTCTCTTTGTTCTGGTGATATTTACTTTCACCGCACTCCTCCCCTGGGGTAGAGAATACCCGATAAGCCATTTCGGGAACCTCATGAACGCCTTTATTCTCACCTATGCCACCATCAAGCATCAGTTAGTGGATATCAGAGTTGTTTTGCGGCGTGGGACGGCATTTCTGAGCCTGGGACTTATTGGCGCTACCAGCTACTGGATTTTACTCAACCTTTTTCATCTTGTATTTAACTTTGAACTTAACTTAACGGCTACGGCGGTAGCTACTGTGGCTGCCATCGTCGTCGCCATCTTTATTTATAGACTGCGTAACACCCTTTTTACCGGGGTAAGCCGGGTTTTGCAGGGGGAAAGCTATGATTACCGCCGGCAATTATATGATTTTGCCGACAAGATACATAATGTTTTCAGCCTTAAAGAACAGGGTGGGGAATTACTGGCACTGGTTACCAGGGCAGTCGGCTGTAAGAAGGCATGTCTTCTCTTTCCAGAGACCGGCAGTGAAGATTTCGTCTCACAGGTTATTGAACCTGAAGAGAAGAGTAACTCTTTGTTCAATCTCAAACTTGGAGGATATAATCCTATCGTAGAATATCTAAGGCGTGAACAAAAACCTTTAACGAGGGAGAATATACATATTCTGCCCGAATTTCGCAGTCTATGGGATAGGGAAAAGCAAGAAATTGAGTCCAAAATGATAGAAATATTTATGCCTTTGATAAGTCGTGACAAGTTAATAGGTATTCTGGTAGTGGATAGAAAGCAATCCGGCAGATATTCACTCGAGGATTTAAATTTACTGGAGGATATCACCACCCGCGTGGCGGTAAGTATGGAAAAGGAATACCTGCGAGAACAACTCAGGGAACGTGAAGAAGAGCTGTCGGTAATAAACCGCTCAAGTATGATTATAACCTCAAGCCTGGATATACAGGAAATATACGACAGCTTTGTTAAAGAGCTAAAGAAGGTGGTTGATGTCAGCTGGGCGGCAATTGTTATAGTTGAAGAGAATGACCTTTATTATCAGGGGTTATTTACTGATGTGAAGCCAATCCGGAAGGTAGGGGAGCGAGTACCAATTAAAGACTCGGCTACGGAATGGGTGGTTACTCACAGAAAAACTCTTATTGAGTCCGACCTGTCTAAGGAAACCCGGTTCCCCAGTGGGAAAGACCATCTCAAGCAGGGACTACGCACAATTGTCTACCTGCCCTTAATGGTCAAGGGTGAAATTATCGGAACTTTAGCTGTATCCAGCAGCAAACCGAATGCATATAACCAGAGGCAGATAATGCTTCTTGAGCAGCTTGCTTCCCAGATAGCCATGCCGGTTAAGAATTCCCGACTTTATGCCGAGGCTGAAGAAAAGGCTCGTATCGACGAACTTACCGGTTTATTGAATCGCCGTTCTCTGGATGAAATGATCGCCAGTGAAATCGGCCGGCATTCTCGCTATGGCGGATTGTTCTCAATAATCATCCTTGACCTTGATTCTTTCAAAGCGTTTAATGACGGCTACGGGCACCTGGCCGGTGATAAGCTCCTCAGGCAAATCGGTAGTATCATTAAAGGCGCCATAAGAACCGCCGACCAGGCTTTTCGGTATGGTGGGGATGAATTCGCCGTTCTTCTGCCGCAGACCCCCATTAGTGATGCCAGCCAGGTGGCGGAAAGAGTGCGTAAACAATTAGTGGTAAAGGCTAAAGCCGGTCGGATAAAAATTACTGCCAGCCTTGGAATAGCCAGCTGGCCGGCGGATGGTATCGGCCCAAGCGAGATTCTGGCTGCGGCTGACGCGGCGCTCTATCATTGCAAACGAAACGGCGGTAATCAAATTCACTGTGCCTCAGGAACTTTACTGCATCTGGGCGACGTTGAGGTTAGTTTATGGAGTGATGATGATACTGGAGCTTTAAGCGCTATTTATGCCATGGCAGCAACCATAGATAGCCGTGATCATTACACCCGTGCTCATTCGAATTTGGTAAGCAAATATGCTTTAGCGATGGGGGAAATTCTTAAACTGGAATCACTGGAAATAAGCAGGCTGGAAACCTGCGCCATGCTACATGACATCGGCAAGATTGGTATTAGCAATGAAATCCTTAATAAGCCGAGTGAGTTAAATACCGACGAATGGGAAGTGATTAAAACTCACCCGCAGCTGGGAGCAACTATTGCCAGTCGCTGTCATCAACTGACTCCCTGTATCACCGGTATTCTGCACCATCACGAGAATTATGACGGCACCGGTTATCCTAAAAAACTAAAAGGAGAAGAGATACCTTTAGAAGCCCGTATTCTGTCGATAGCTGATGCCTATGCCGCCATGATAATGCAACGGCCTTACTCCAACGCCCTGTCTCACGAGAGTGCGCTGGAGGAAATAAAACTAGGTGCCGGTAAACAGTTCGACCCTAATCTGGTTGACGTTTTCCTCTCTATCGTTAAAGCTGTTACGCCGCCGTCTCAGGAAAGAATAAAAGGAGGTGAGATCGCTTAAAGCCAGCTCTCGCAAAGCCTGGTTTTAACAATACTCATGAATAAGATACAAGTACTCGTCGTTAGTAAGCAATCCCTGTTTCGAGAAGGAATAGAGCATTTACTCTCGGGTATGGAAGATATGGAAATATCACGGATTGACGAGGTTAGTGGCGAAATGCTACATGCCATTGATACTATAGCACCCGACGTCGCCCTGGTGGATATTGACGGCCCGGCGGATAGTGGCCTGACGTTAGCCCGTAATATAAGACAGCGTTCACCCAACGTTGGTGTGATTCTCCTCACTTCTACTCCTAATGATGGGCAACTCTTCCAGGCGCTTAAAGCTCAAGCCGTAGCCTATATCAGCAAGGAAATCACCGCCGATCAGCTGGTTAGTACCATCAGGCGTGTCGCTGGTGGTGAGCACCCCATAAATGAAAGCCTGACGACCCGGCCTAAGGTAGCCGAGCAGGTACTGCACCAGTTTCAGGAACTCTCCTGGCGCAGCGAATCACAAGCCTTCATCTCACCGACCACTCCGAGGGAGACGGAAATCCTGAAATATATTGCTCAGGGTTATCTTAATAAACAGATTGCCGCCGAACTTGGTATCAGCGAACAAACCATAAAAAATCACGTTACCTCAATCCTGCGTAAACTGAATGCCAATGCGCGCACGGAAGCGGTAGTGGTCGCCATAAAGCAGGGGCTTATCTCTCTTTAGACCGATAAACCCACCATTCAACTCTACTCATAGGATAAGCTATTACAACACCTATCCAAGGTCATATCAGAAAACGCCAAATTTCCTCGATAATAACTGCTTTGTTCATCCAACGGGCTATGTTAGAATAACTTCAGGAAGTGTAAGAGGAACGTCATTGGCAAGCAGTCTGATAACCGAGCAGCTGAAACAACTGCCGAACCGTCCCGGTGTCTATTTCATGAAGGATGCCGGGGGAAATACTTTATACGTAGGTAAGGCAGCCAATCTCCGCCACCGGGTAAGGTCTTATTTCAGCGCCGGACAAAAATTATCCCCGAAATTACGGCGGATGGTAGCCCGGATGACTGAGCTTGATTTCCTCATTACCGACTCTGAACAGGAAGCGCTTATCCTTGAGCTAAATTTAATAAAAAAATATCACCCTCACTACAACGTGAGGCTTAAAGATGATAAAACCTTCCCTTACCTTAAGATAAGCACCTATGAGGATTGGCCCCGGGTTTACGTCACGCGGCGCCGGGAACAGGATGGGGGACGCTATTTCGGACCGTTTGCCAGTGCCAAATCAGTACGCCAGACCCTTAAAATATTAAAGGGAATCTTCCCTTTCCGTTTTTGCTCAAAACGTATCACCGGTAATGATTCCCGACCCTGCCTTGATTATCATGTTGGAAACTGCCTTGCTCCCTGCATCGGTGCCGTCAGCCCGGAGGAATACTCCGAATTAATAAGGGAGGTAATCTTCTTTCTGGAAGGGAAGCAGGAAAAAGTAATTCAGGAACTTGAACTCAAAATGAATAGCGCCGCCGAAGCACTGGATTATGAAAAGGCGGCTCTGTTCCGGGACCAGGTCCAGGCGATACACAAGGTTATTGAAGGGCAGAAAATTGCCGCCAGGGTTATGGGCGAGCAGGATGTTATCGCCTTTACTCAGGACGGGGACCAGGCTTATGTTCAGGTTTTCTTTATCCGCAACCATAAACTAATCGGGCGGGAAAGCTTTGTTTTACAGGGTACCCGGCATGAAGAGCCATCGCAAATCATGACCAGCTTTGTCAAGCAGTTTTACGACTCCAGTACATATGTGCCTCCAGCATTACTGTTACAGTACCCGCTGGAGGAAATGGCGGTAATTAAGGGCTGGCTTCGGGATAAGAGGGGGGCAAGGGTTGATATTCAGGTCCCGCAGCGTGGCAACAAAAAGCAGCTGGTGAACCTCGTCATCGAAAATACCAGACAGGGACTGGAACAGCTTAAGATTAAACAGCTGGTTACTTCAAAATCCCTGGATGCCGCATTAGCGGAAATAAGAAAAGAACTGAGATTAAACAAACTCCCTCTTTATATCGAGGCGTATGACATCTCAAACATACAGGGAACCGCGGCGGTAGGCAGCATGGTGGTCTTTGAAAAGGGAAAGCCAAAACCGGCGCATTATAAACGCTTTAGAATCAAAACCGTCACCGGCGCTGACGATTATGCCATGCTTCGCGAAGTACTCAAGCGGCGATTCCACCGTCTTAAAAAGGATGATTCTACCGCCGGCACCTGGGCAAACATGCCCGACCTCCTTCTTATTGACGGCGGCAAGGGACAGCTAAATGCCGCCATTTCCGCATTGGGTGAAGCCGGAACCGATTTCATACCGGTCGCCAGTCTGGCCAAGGCGAACGAGGAAATATTCATTCCGCGGAAGGCAAAACCCATTATTCTGCCCCGGTCTTCCCCGGGCCTTCAGTTACTCCAGCGCCTCAGAGATGAGGCACACCGCTTCGCCCTGGCTTACTTCACCAAGGTACGCCAGCGGAAAACCTTCACTTCAGCACTTGATTCCGTCCCGGGAGTCGGGCCCAGGCGCAAGCGCGCCCTGCTCCGGCAGTTTGGCACGGTTCAGGCAGTCAGGGAGGCGACGGTGGATGACCTTGCCACCACCAAAGGTATGACCAGGAAGCAGGCGAAAACGATAAAGGAGTATTTATAACCGACCATGCCAGCTAATTTAACACCACAATACCTTGAAGCCGAAAGGAACTTCCGGGCGGCGAAAAGCCCCCTGGAAAAGAT
>SDBT01009450.1_pt1 | contig 15816 bp, 21 predicted proteins | sample 2277101 | NCBI WGS metagenome assembly SDBT01 (sample SAMN10404973, study PRJNA504765) | marine sediment metagenome | isolation source: marine sediment core GS10_PC15, 103 cmbsf | place: Arctic Ocean: Southern Knipovich Ridge | collected 2010 | reverse complement strand
TACACGGTGCTTGACGTGTCCCCTCCGATTCCCATCGCGAACCGTACGCAGATCTATCTTCAGCAGGGAGTCACCGGGTCGCTGCTACTTCACTTTCCGCAGCTGGCCCTGGTAAATACCCGCACCACCAAGCTCGTGGCCCTGGCCACCGGCTTCAGGAGAGTTCGCGGGGGAGCGTCACTCCTCACCATGGATGAGGCCGCCTTCAATACGGCCAAGATGCTAGAACACGCGATGGGGCTCGACGTCATGCTGGTGCACCGGCCCCACGCCAGGGACAACTGGATGACTGAAAAGGAACTTGGCTTCGGCCTACTGGACAACCCCACTCCAATACGGTGTATCGCCATCGGGCACGTGAAGGCGGGCCAGAGGTTTACCCGTGACGGGTGGCCCCCGTTCGTGGAGCTTGTCGGAGGCGTGTGGACCGTGGTGATGACTGATGATTAAGGTAACCAAGCTGGCCGACAAGATGACCCCCAGCGACTTCACGGAGTACCTGCTCCAACACGCGGCGCTGACCGAGCACTACACCCCTGGACAGATTCTGCTGCGGGATCCACTCACACGAGGCTTTAGGCGAGTGCTTGACGGCTTCGACAACAACGGATACGTGGTGGCCCTGATCGTTGATCACCTGCTGGTGGCAGGCTGGCCGAGTGATGGCTACGGTATCTCCGAGAGCATGTTGACGGTCGGGGTCTTTGACTATGCCCTTCGGACCATGGGTGGCAGCAGGCAGGAGTGGATGTACCTCTACTACTCCCGCTTTCGCGAGACCGCGGAGGAGCGTGACTTTTTCACGTACTACCTGGGTCACATAGAGGACTGCCGCATGGCACCTATCGGGTCACAGCCCCACGACTATCCGGACACCACGTGGGCGGGCCGGCGCACGATGGCAAACCTTCGGCTGGGGACAGCCGTCGAGACCATCAGAGGCCGCATGGGCGAGCGCGGGTCCCTGGTCGAGTGGATGTCCTTCCCCCCACCGTTTCACGACCAAGATGAGGGGGCCCGAGCGTTCCTGGCAAATCCAGACCGTAGCACCCTGCTACCATCGAGAGAGTAAATATGCTGGCTCCCGCTGACGTAGAGATCAAAGTCCTGTCATCCCTTCTGACCCTGGCTGACCTTCGCCTGATGCAGACACGCGGCCTGTCCTCTGACAGCTTCCTGTTGTACGGTGAGGTGTATGCCTACGTGCTCGAGTATGTGCACACGTACCAGGAGATGCCGCGCCCCGCTGACCTAGTGTCCCGCTTCAAGGATACCGACTCAGCAATAGACTTCGAGCAGCCCGGTAACCTCGAATACTACATTGACGAGCTGCACAAGCTGGAGCTGGCCCGCAACATCCGTATATCCATCAAGCAACACATCGGAGATCGCGGCCTTGACTTGGACCGTAACCCCGACGAGACCATGCGCCTCATCGTCCAGGATCTGGGCGGCATGAGTCACAGCCGGTCGCAGAACGTGGCCATGCTGGACCGTGACGCGCTCAGCCGGCTTCAAACCCTACAGGATCGCCAGACCGCCTCAGCTGAGGGCCGCATAATCGGCGTGCCCACCGGACTGAAGTGCTTCGACGGCTACCAGGAGGGATGGCAGCCCGGTGAGGCCGTCATGCTGATAGGACCCAAGGGATCCGGAAAGTCCTGGATGATGATGTACTTCGCGATCATCGCGTATCAGCACGGACTGAAGGTGCTGTTCTTCTCGCCGGAAATGTCATGGGAGGAGTGCGCCCTGAGGTTCGACGTTATGCTGGCCCGGCAGTTCTATGATAACTTCCTGACTCACACCGAGCTGAAGACCGGCATAAACGCTGACATTGACCAGTACCGCGCGTGGCTGGAGAAGCTGACTGACCGCGCAGACTTCATGTGCGTGGACAGCGTGGATGACGTCGGCTTCACGTTGACCGGGATGATCAGCATGATGGACGAGTTCCACCCGGACCTCGTGGTGCTGGACGGTATTCACCTGGTAAAGGATGCCCATGGCGTGTCTGACTGGTCAATCATCAAGGAGACCGCTGACGGGCTCAAGTCATGGGCCCAACGCGGGAAGAACGTCACCATCTGGTCTGGACAGGTAGACCGGGAGGGCATGCGGCACGCTCACGAGCCGGTAGCCAGCGGTGCCTCAGCCGCGTATGGCAAGGCAGCGGTGGAGTCGGCCAACCGGCTCATAACCCTGGGAGCGGACTCCGACGACCCCTATCGGAGGGTGTTTAAGGTTCCGAACAACAGGTCAGGCCGCGAGTGGCACGAGAAGCAGACCCTCATCTTCGACGTGAACACCGGGCTCATCGAGCAGCAGATGGTGCAGGAGCCAGTTGCCTTTAACATCGAGGACTTTGAGAAGGAGTTCTGATGCCTAACTATGAGTTCAAGTGCAACCAGGGTCACACGTGGGTCAAGAACCGCCGAATTGACGACCGTGACGATAGCGGTCACTGCCCCGACTGCAGGAGAGAGGGTGCGCGCGTGTTCAACCCGGTGCCCATAATCTTCAAGGGCGAGGGCTTCTACACCACGGACAACCGCAAGTCAGAGAATAAGGAGTAGGAAATGTATTTACTTAAGGTCGCCGTGTTCACGGCACTACTGCTAGCAATAACCGCCTGTGGCAGTGGCGGGGTGCGCCCACTGGACCCCATACAGCTGGAATCTGTGGAGAAAGGCGCGGTTCTGGCTGTAGTGGACAACTATCGTATCTACAAGATAGAGGATGGCCGGGTGAGCTGCTACCTTGCTATTTGGCCGGGGTACGCTGATACCGCCATATCCTGTGTATCCCAATGATCTACTACTGGTTTCGCATTGGCAGAATGTCCCCAATTGTGATATAATAGAAGAGGACACATGCTAGACATCACGGTGATCCTAGACAACCTAGAGATCGAGGTCGTAACCTCCTCGGATGAGCGCGCGATCTGCGAGTGTCCGTTCACCCACCACGAGCATGACATGACCAACCCGGGGTTTCACATCCGGCCTGCTAAGGAGCAGGATGAGTGGATCTGGATATGCTTCAAGGGGTGCGGGCAGGGAGTCCTGATAGACCTGGTTCGGAAGCTGAAGGGTTTCAGTCTAAGCGAGGCGCATCACTGGCTCCTGCTCAACGGCGCGACGGTAACCAGCGACCAGCTCCTGGAACAGTTGGCGCCGCCCGTGTCCAAGAGTTTCCGGCCCATGAGTGAGGTGTTCTGGGAGGACTACGGAAGTCAGGACGCAACCAAGACCAGCCGGTACATCCTAGACCGGGGGTTCACCCCGACGACACTGAAGGCCTGGGGCTTTCGGTACGACGCGGAGGTTCCCGCCCTGGTGCTCCCCATCTATTCGCTCGACCAGGAGCTGGTGGGTGTCATACGAAGAGAGGTGGTAGATGGAGCCCAGTCTGCCAAGTATCTGTACTCACCCGGATTCGAAAAGAAGAATCACCTTTTTGGTGCAAACCGATATTCGACGGACACCGGTGAGGTGGTGTTGGTGGAAGGGCCGTTGGACTGTGTGTGGCTCCACCAGTGTGGTGTGACGTCGGCGGTTGCTCTTCTCGGCGCCGGGTGCACGACAAATCAGCGGAAATTGATCGCCAAGCTAGGGCACACGGTAACCCTGGCACTGGACAACGACTACGCAGGACAGCAGGCGATGGACTATCTTGAGAACTACCTAGGGCAGTGGTTCACGGTGTTGAGAGTGACACTGCCGAACGACGTGAAGGACGTCCAAGAGCTGCCAGCAGAGAGGGTGCGGGAGATATTCCATGCCACCGCTTGAGCGCCAGGTCTGCTACCTGCACGTGACCTTCAAGGACTCACCTCATGGAAACCTGATCAAGGTGGCGTTCAAGACCAACAAGGGGTTGGTCAACACGATGGACAACCTAACCGCGCAGTACGCCCAGAAGGGGCAGGAGGCCCAGATCGAGGTCCTCAGCGAGGAGGACGGCGACAAGATGGTCAAGAGCGCAGTGCTGACCTACCCGTTGTGGTCTGACCTGGTGGCTTCCGGCGACCTTACCCCACTGGTCTTCGAAAACTGACGACAAAATTGAGTATAATGTTAAAGGAGAACCGACATGGCACGACAACCAGCCGTACGACGACACGTATCCGAAGAGGAGTTCGAAACCGCGTGTGAAACCTGGGATCGAAAGATCCAGACGTTCGCAGGCAATCGTATCCCCTTCCTGGACTACGATGACAAGGTTCAGGAAGCCAGGATGATCCTCTACAACTGCCTCCAGCTGTTCGAAGAAGGCTTCATGTCTAAGAAGAACGGCGCGGGCAAGGGCCTCAAGACCATCTTTCATACCTACTTTCACAGCGCCCTCTCCAACCAAGCTGGCAACCTCACCGCTCGTCGCCTGATGCACAACTGCGAGCTGGCTAAGATCGTGCCCGTCTTCCGAAAGGGTGGCGAGCCCAAGCTCAAGAGCACCGGCATCCAGGAGACAAAGTGCGTGGAGAGCCCAAGCAACCTCACCTACCTCGGCGAGATGGACGTCAACTTGGAGGAGAGCAGCCGCTCGCACCTGGCAGAGCACCGGGCACTCTCCATTCCGTTTGACCCGTCGCTAGCGTTTGAGGTGGAGAGCTGGGGGTTCGTGGGAGACGAGGTAGTCTATATGCTGGGAAGGGCCATTCACCAGATTACCCTGGAGGAGACCGCAGCGTTGTTCGGTGTTACCGTGGGCAGCTTGGAGCGGGCTCAGGAGACGGCGAACGCAAAAATCTTAATACTAGCGACAGAGGAGAGGAATGACGACTAACATCGTAACAGGATTTAATTCAATGAAACGGCAGGATGCCGCGCGCAAGGAGTCTTCGTCCAGCGGTGGCGGTGACTACATCGAGTACGTGAAGCTACGGGATGATGGAGACATGGTCCTGTTTCGGCCGGTTACGGACAGCGATCCCGAGTTTGCCGAGAAGTCAGGGGCTCATCACGTGTTCATCAAGGGTGAGTTTCACAGCGTGCCGGGAACCTCCTCGCGAGGGGTGGACTTTTGGAAAGACGTGTTGTGCGGCTCGCGCTTCGACGAGGCAAAGGATGATTGGGTGGGAGAGTGCGACCTCTGCAAGAAGGAGATACGGCGCCGGACGCAGTTTTACGCGTGGGTGTACGTGTACGCCAACTACTTCCGAGCCCAGGACCCGCGGTACATTCCCGGGGACTCCAACACTGACAAGTTCAAGCGGAAGCAGGTGCGCCGCGGGCAGGACATCTTCTACAAGCAGGACGTCAACAAGTACTGCATCTGGCAGGATGGCTACTTCATGCTCGAGCTCCTGAAGGGCAAGATCGGGCAATTCGGCACCCTGTGTGACCGTGACTACATAGTCATTCGTCACGGGGTACGCAAGAACCAGAACACCCAGAGAGAGCTGGAGGCCCAGGAACGCAGCCCCATGTCACCGGAGATCATGGAAGGTTCCGCCGAGCTGCCTAGCCTGTACGACGTCGCCCTGGGCAAGACCCGGAAGTACGGCGGCGGGTCTGCCACTCAGGAGGTACCCGACGAGGTCAACCTGGCTGACATACCTGAGGATAGCATGCCCTCGGTTGAGGGCTTTGAGTCCACCCCCGAGTCGGAGGCCCTGTTCGACGAGCTTGCCGCATCCACGGATGAGGTCCCGTCCGACGAGGACTTTGACGCCATCTTCGACGAGGGTCCAGGGGTTGGCGGCCTCAACTTCGAGGATGACGTTGACTTTGACAACGTAACTCCATTGGTGGTGGGAGACGAGGATGTGGTGACTGAGCCTGAAGAGAGTCCCGTCGCAAAGGTAAAGGCCAAGAAAGGAAAGGCTGAGGAGAAGGTCGATGCCGAAGGTTAACGTCAATCTCGGGATGACCCTGTGCACCGACCCGGAGAACCGCAACTTCATCCGGGTCGGCATCGAGGCCCAGGACATTGACATCGACGGCGACGTCGAGGCTCAAGCGCAGGGGTGCCTCAAGGTGTCCATGGAGGTCATCACGATTCTTAATGACGGGCTTAAAGAAGCCGTCACCGACGTCATCATGGGGTCAGAGAAGCCAGGGCTCGTGCGGGATGCCCTGGCCGCCCATGACAGCAAGTTTACCGTCATGGGACGCGCCATGGCCCAGGCCCTAAAGCGAATCGGCAAGCTCGAGGAGAGCGAAAGTGTATAAAATAGAGGACTGTTACCGACATCAACAGGAGTTCAGTCGTGAGGTCCTGCGCGAGCGGGGATACGATCCGGATAACATCACCCGAGCACAGCTGGCTGACCTCACCATCCGCTTTTCATTCTGCATGATGGTGGAGATGAGCGAGGTGATGGGTGAGAACCAGGCAAACCTCGACTGGAAGTTTCACCGTGAGCCCACGGGAAACTATAACCCCGAGGAGGCCATCAAGGAGCTGGTGGATCACCAGAAGTACCTTTGGAACCTCTTTGGCTTGTGGGGGATTGATACCCCGGAGAAGTTCGCCGAGGTGTTTCTGAAAAAGTCCCAGGTGGTCATGGACCGTTGGGCTAACGAGAGGGAGAACCTTGCCGACAATCACAACGTCTGAACAGCTAAGCAGACTGCTGCTCCTGGTACGCAAGAGCAAGGTGGCGGTGGTTGACACCGAGACCACTGGGTTGGAGCCGTGGACGGGCGACCACATCGTAGGCATAGGCCTGTGCCTCGACTCCAGCCGTACCTTCTACCTCCCGTACCGGCACGTCCAGTGGCCTGAACCCATTGAGGGTGAGGACCCAGAACCTCCGCAGAACCTGCCCATCGACACGCTCCCCGACGTACTGAAGGCCATAGGTGAGGTTGACACCCTGGTGGGGCACAACCTCAAGTTCGACATAGCCATGATGTCTCAGGATGGCTATGTCGTTCCCACCACCCAGAAGCTCTTGGACACGATGTCGGCCGCGCGTCTGTGTGAGCCAGATCGTTACGCGAGCCTGGACCAAACCTCCCTGCTGGAGAAGCACCTGGGGGGCAATGCCGCAGCTTACGATGCCGAGTTCATCGCCGAGATGAAGACGCTGAAGCTGTCAAAGAAGCGCAAGGGTGACATGGCTAAGGCCCCCATACCGCTGGTGGGCGGTTACTGCGAGAGTGACGTCCTAGGATGTACCCAGCTTCTGGAGGTGTTCACGCAGATCATCGACAAGACGCAGCAGACCAGCCTCTGGAAGCAGGAGATCAAGACCACCCGCACCCTGTGGGAGATGGAGCGGGTTGGCATGGGCTTTGATCAGGAGTTCGGGGCCGAGATCGTCCCTGTCCTCGAAAGGAAGGTCGAGCTCCTGAAGGGAGAGGTCAACGACATCGCTGGCACCGCCCTGAACGTAGACTCGCCCCCTCAGCTACGAAAGGTGATGGAGAACCTGGGCCTCAAGTCCTTCAAGAAGGGCACGAGTGGCCCGTCATGGGACAAGGAGGTCCTGGAGGCACTCGCGCCCGGCCACCCCATGCCTGCAAAGATCCTCGAGCTGCGGTCCGTGCAGAAGGTACTGCGCACCGACATTCGGCCCCGCCTTCAGATAGGAACCCCCACCATCCACGCCCCCATCAAGTCGTACGGTGCGGTCACCGGCCGCATGTCCTCAGGCTGGCACACCCTCCCACGGGAGGGCATAATGGTCGACGGTAGGCTGGTCGCACCCAGAGACCTTATCGTTCCACGGGAGGGTTTCAAGCTCTACCTCGCGGACTACTCTCAGATGGAGATGCGGGTGTTCGCTGACTACATGGGCGACCCTGACCTCTTAACTCTAATTGAGGGTGGCGGACTTGACTATCACGCCCTGGTAGCCAAGGAGGTGTGGCAGGTTGACGAGAGTCACCCGGACTGGAAGGAGTTTCGGAGAATGGCCAAGGCCATTAACTTCGGGCTCATCTACGGCATCGGAATTAAGAAGCTGGCCCTCCAGCTGGGAGTGTCACAGGACGAGGCCAGGTCCTACAAGCAAGAGTACTTCAACCGCATGCCGCGTGCCGAGGCGTTCATCGATGGAGTTCACAGGATAGCGGAGGGACGAGGATATGTCCGCAACCGCTTCAACCGCCGATACTGGATAGACCAGCAGCGCGTGTATGTCGCGGTCAACTACCTGGTACAGGGCACCAGTGCTGACCTGATGAAGAACCGCATGATTGCCATCCAACGGTACATCGAGGAAAACGCGCTCTTGTCCCGCATCCTGCTACAGGTGCATGACGAGCTCATCTTTGAGGTCCATCACACCGAGGAGCAGTGGTTCCCGAAGAAGATCAAGGACATCCTAGAGCATCGCCTCATCACCGCCCACCTGGCCGTCGACGTCTCCATCGGAGATCCCGGCTGGGGCACCAAGATCCCACTGGAGTGGTGCGACATGAAGGGGCTCATGCATCCGACGAAAGAACACGAAGAGGTATGCGTTGCCAGTTAAGAAAGACGAGCCGATGACAGATGACGAACGACGAGCCGACATGCTGAAGGTCACGCAGGTGGCGGTAGGCACCGGGCACGGTGACCGGGTTATGCTCGGTGATGACCCCCGCCTGAAGCTGCCCACCATCTCCACCGATGTCCCAGAGCTGGACCGTATCCTAGGTGGTGGTGTGCGGCTAGGCCGCATGGGCATGGTGATTGGCGAGGCCAGCATGGGAAAGACGTTGATCACCCAGTGGGTCATAGCCGCGTTCCAGCGGCGAGGTATGCTCTGCGCGATGATTGACCCCGAGCACACCTATGATGCTGAGTGGTTTGCAAAGACTGGAGTGGATCCTGCGCGACTGATCATGCTGCGCCCTTCCTGCACCGAGCAGGCATTTGACGTGGCATGCAAGTGGGTAGAGAAAAAGATCGACCTGATCGTCATGGACTCGGTGGCCGCCCTGGTTCCCAAGATGCGCGCCGAGCACACTCTCGAGGAACGGGAGGTCATCGGCCTCGCCGCTCGCAAGCTGTCAGAAGGAATGGCCCAACTCACCAACGTCAACACCCGTACCTTTGTGCTGTTCACCAACCAACTGCGAAGCAAGGTTGGCGTGGTATACGGTAGTCCCGACACCATCCCAGGTGGCCGCGCCCAGCGGTTCTACATGACGTACATCATTCACGCCCGTAGGGCCGGGTGGATTCCTGATACCAAGGATCGTCAGGGGTACCGTCTGAAGATGCTGACCGAGAAGAACAAGCTCGCCCCGCCATTCGCGGAGAGTGAGGTTCCCTTCATGTTCGACGGTACCATCGACAACGTGGGCGGGTTGATTGAGATGATCAAGGAATTCGACGTTATCGAGCACAAGTCCGGGTACTTTAAGTGGGAGGGTGAGATCTATCATGGGTCTCAGAGGTTCAAGACCTTCCTTCAGGGTGAGCCCGAGTCCTTCGCGCGGTTGCAGACTCTAGTTCACGAGACCCTGAATGCGGTGCCCGAGTACAACGAGGAGGTTGAGATCGCCGAGGACCCTGATGACAAGGAGTATAATCTACAAGAGGGGATTTAGTTGCTGAAACCTGAGCCCAAGTACACTCTGACCGAGGGGCACCTCGCGTTGATCGAGACACTGGACGAGTTCGGTCTGGTGGTTGAGGATGAGCGCGAGTTTCCGCCCTACACCGTAGACTGCTACGTGGAAAGTCTGCACCTGGCCTTCGAGTACGACGGTCCGCACCACTCGGTTGCACGTGACAAGAAGCGCGACAAGTACCTGTTCGCCCGCTACGGGCTACCAGTGATTCGTGTGTCGGACCACTCCACCCCTGATGCCCTGGTATACAATATGTGCGAGTCCCTCCTCCAGAGCTGGAAGGACTCGGCATCTCTTAGGGAGCAATATGCAGCCCTGGGAACAGTCATCGACGCGGAGTCAACGGAATGAGCTTACAACACGGAATGCTAGGAATAACTGGCAAGCAGCCCGCTCGCAAGAGGAAGTCACCGGGAAAGACCCTGCCAATGGCGGGGAGAAAGAGCGGACACAGCGCCAGTAACGGGTTCCTCCGCGCCGAGGTAGACCGTATGCGGGAGGACACACGCCCTCTGTGGGGAGATTTAAAGGGTGCCGACTGGCACCCCCACGCGATGGGCGAGGTCTGCGACCGCAAGTCGATACTGGGGATGTACGGCTACCGTGGTGACCCTATCTCCGTGAAGCTGAGTCGTATCTTCGACATGGGTAAGGCCGTCGAGAAGATCTGGCAGGCTGACTTCCAGAAGATGGGTCTTCTCATCATGGCCAACCGGCGCAAGCGGACTGACGGCCCACCCGCCATCAACGGTGAGTGTGACGCCATCATTCGGCACCCGTACGAGCAGGGCCGCACGATCCTGGTGGAGATCAAGTCCATCAACTGCAACGGCTTCAAGGCCCTCCCACCGCTGACGCTTGACCCCGAGATGAACTACAATAACGTCATGGGGTCACAGGGGTACATCGGAGCCCGAATTCGGGGCTACATGATCCAGCTTCAGAGTTACATGGTGCTCTTCGAGCAGGAAGACGGCATGCTGTTGATGGACAACAAGTGTAATTCGGATTATAATGACTATTCTATCGCCTTTCACCCAGAACTGGTCGAGCGAAATTCCATGCGCCTGGTTCGTCTGGATGAGTTCCGAGAAAGACTCATCGTGCCACCGTGCACCTGCGGAGAGAAGCACGAGGGCCTGTGCAACTACCGCACTGACCTGGACGTCTCACTGGCGGACATGAAGAAGGTCGCGGGGGAGCTGGACATCGTATGACGCGCCTACAGAAAAGAATATCGGACTTAGAGAACAAGGAGCAGAAGCTGCAGATAGTCTGGGACATCATCACCAGCATGACTGACACCACGTTAATGACCACGGTCATGGCTGCCTGGCAAGATAAAGGGGTAAAGAATCCTCCCGTGAACGGCCAATGACGACGCAACCTGAAGTTTCCCGAGAGGGGCCAAAGCTGTGGGAACAGATAATCTCACAGGCTCGTCAGAGCCTGATTGACGCCGGTTATCCGATTCCCAAGAAGCCTTTGGCCTCTCTCGAGAGTCTTCAGCTTCCAGATGACGTGGAGGCTCTGGGAGGGGCACAGCTGGCCAACATTCTCATGCGTCTTCACGGGTGGTACGCGTATGGCACGGCACAGCTGGCCTTCGCCCGCGCGGAACTCACGGCCGTGAGTGAGTATTATGAGATTGAGCTGGGCGTGAAAATGCACTCACTCAGTATGGGCCTAGACGGGCGCCCAACCAAGGACATGCTGAAGGCTCTGGCTCTGCGGTCCAACCCGTTGAATCGCATAGCCGCCCAGAGGACGGTGCTGGACCAGCGGGTGCGTCTTACCGAGGGAATGGTCAAGAGCCTGGAGATCCAGTGCAAGGCACTAACCACGGAGCAGATACGCCGAAGCGTGGCGCAAAAAGTTGGTAGTGGAGAATACTGATGGCTAGAACAGCAGTCGGATGTCATATCTATTCCGGAGCCTTTTCCCTGGGAATGGGCAAGCACTTTGACGTGCTGGGCCAGCTCGAGGAGGGGCCATGGGGCTACAACACCACCTCGTTGAACTTCCCGGGCATACACCACCCGATGGAACGTAAGGGCTGGGAAGTCGACTACTACAAGAACCTGGTGAACGTTGTGTATGCCAATCCGCCCTGCGCGTGCTGGAGTAACATCGGCAGCAGGCTTGGGAAGGCCGACCCTCGCATCAACTTTACCTACAATGCCGCAAATTTCGCCCTCGAGGTCGAGCCTGACTTCTTCATCGTGGAGAGCGTATGTCGGGCATGGACCGCTGGCAAGGACGTGTACAAGGAAATAGCCGAGCGGTTCATCCAGAAGGGCTATGGTATCACCTATCTCCTGACAAATGCCCTCCTGCACGGTGCCCCTCAGTCTCGGGAGCGCTTCCACCTCATAGCCCACAAGCACGAGCTTCCACTGGTGCAGCCCGCGGTGCCGACAGATCCCATAAACTCCGTGATGAACTGCATCGGGTCAATAGCGCTAACCCCCACCTTTCTGGAGCCGGGTACGGACATCCTCAAGGATCCCGTACTTCCCAACCACGTGGTTCGTCCCCCCACCGAGATGGAGCTCGAGGTCTACAAGGTCCTCAAGCCGGGCGCGAACTACAACGAGACCGTGACCGGACTCCAGCAGCAGGGCATACCCGCCAAGAAGGGGCGCCTAATCAGTGGTCGTCTCTACCCTGATGCCTACTCACGGACACTGGTGGACGTCGGGTGCGTGGTGCATCCCACCGAGGATCGCCTGCTAACTCAGCGGGAGGGAGCGCGCCTGTGCACCTACCCCGATGATTTCCGGTTTGCCCCGGACAGCAAGAACAAGGAGTACGGTTCTCAGGCGTCGGATGTGACGCAGGTCGTCATCCCCCTCATGGGAGAGTTCCTAGGCAAGCTGTTTGCCGACGCCATGGACAATGAGGCTCCAGCGAAGGGAGTGCAGGAGGTCGACTGGAGGCCCATAGCTCGGCCGTTTACCCCAGGTCGCTACGCCAAGGCGATGGGCTGGAAGGACTGAGTATAATAAGGTATGACAAGTCCACGCACGGATGAAGACCTGAGAGATCAGCAGCTTCTCTACCAATTGGCTGAGGGAGAGGGGGATGCCATGGTCGAACTGTACGCGCGGTACACCAAGCTGGTCCACTATCAGGCTCGGAACATTCTCGGCAACGCTGCCTTTGCCGACGAGGTCGTGCAGGAGACGTTCTTGACCATCTGGATGAAGGCAGGCAGCTTCGACCCCGAGAAGGGCAAGGCTCGGTCCTGGATCATGACCCTAGCCCGCAACAAGGTGCTGGACCTCATTCGTTCCCACAAGCGGGGCGTGACCATTGCCAGCTCAGACGAGTACGACATCTTGGTCGAGGTAGCCGCTGACCAGCCAACCGTTTCCGAGCAGGTGATAGCCAACATAGAGGGATCAGACATCCGCGAGGCTCTGAAGGTCCTGTCTCCGATTCAGCTGGAAGTCGTCACCCTGGCCTACTTTCACGGTCTACCTCAAACGGAGATCGCGCAGCAGCTGGGCAAGCCACTGGGAACCGTCAAGACTCGGATGCGCGATGCCATTCAAAAACTAAGGGAAGAGCTTTCAGGGTCGTATGACACCGTAGGCCTCAAACCATGGAAAGGTGGGTGGTAGGAGATATATGTCCATTAGAGTAGCACTCATAGGCATGGGGAATTGTGCCTCGGCCCTGGTGCAGGGTATTTACAAGTACGCCGAGACCGAGGTCTACACCGAGATCCCGGGCATCATGCATCCCGTTATCGCGGGATATGGCATTGGCGACATCGATATAGTCGCGGCCTTTGATATTGACAAAAACAAGGTGGGCAAGGACGTATCAGAGGCCATCCTGGCTCCTCCGAACAATACCGTAAACTTTCACAAGGTGCCGCGCCTGGGCGTGATGGTCCAGAGGGGCATGACCATGGACAGTATCGGAAAGTACGTGGAGCCGCTGGTAAAGAAGTCACGTCACAGGCCAGTTGACGTGGCCCAGGTGTTGATAGACGAGAAAGTGGACGTGGTGGTCAACTACCTGCCGGTGGGAAGTGAGAACGCGGTGAAGTGGTACGTCGAGCAGGTTCTTACGGCCAAGTGCGCTTTCGTAAACTGCATGCCAGTGTTCATCGGCTCAGACGAGTCGGGGTACTGGCCAGATCGGTTCTTCAACGCAGGAGTTCCTGTCCTGGGCGATGACATCAAGTCTCAGGTGGGGGCTACCATCGTGCACCGGGTACTTACCCGGCTGTTCGAGGACCGCGGAGTGCGCATCGACAATGCCTATCAGCTGAACTTTGGCGGCAACACTGACTTCCTCAACATGTTGGACCGGGAGCGGTTGGTATCTAAGAAGATCTCCAAGACCGAGGCCGTCACCTCCCAGATGCAGGCGGTTCCGAGTGACGATGACATTCACGTAGGCCCGAGTGATCACATCCCGTGGCTTCACGACCGCAAGTGGTGCTACATCCGAATGGAGGGCACCAGCTTCGGTGACATCCCCATCAACCTCGAGCTTAAGCTGGAGGTTTGGGACAGCCCGAACTCAGCCGGGGTGGTGATCGATGCCATTCGCTGCGCCAAGCTTGGGCTTGACAGGGGGTGCAAGGGGGCACAGTTTCCCGCATCTGCCTACTTTTTCAAGCACCCGCCCGAACAGCGCACGGACGACCAGGCTCGGGATGAATTGGAGCACTGGATAAGAGATGAAGCCTGATCTAGTAGTTTTTGATCTCGACGGTACCCTGATCGACACCATGCCAGCGTACGGCCACATGGCCGTCAACCTCTTTGTCACTCATTACGGTGAGCCCTTCGAGACGGCGGTGGACAAGTACCTGGCGACGGCTGGCCGGCCATTTGTCGAGCAGCTGGAAATCATGTTCCCTGATCATCCCTCTAACCTGCTCGCTCTCTCGCAGTTCGAGACCTTCAAGGCTGACTATCAGGAGTCGATAGTGGGCTTTACCGACTCACTGGAGGCGTGCAAGTTACTGGAAAAGGCAGAGATACCGCTGGCCGTGGTGAGCAGCACCGCCCGTGCCCTCGTCACCAACCTGGTGAAGCGCTGCGAGCTGCACAGGTACATCAAATACATAACCGGATATGACAGGGACAGCCAGCTTACGAAGATGGCTCAACTAATGGTCTTTCAGGAGAAGTTCGGCGACCTCACTTTCATCGGTGACACCGCGTACGACGCCGAGATAGCCAAGGAGCTGAACATCAACTTTCTGGCCGTCACGCACACCTTCCCCAAGCAGTATTTTGAAGACCGCGGCATCAGGCACACGTACTCCATGATTCGCGCCGCAAGGATTGCAGAAAATGGTTGAGCGCTTCACGATCTCTAAAACTCCTGAAATGGCCTATGCCCACCGGCAGCAGTTCAAGGAGTTCTGTCAGCTGGAGGTTGAGACAGGGGGCCCAGACCCTCACATGGCCCTGGCTGGAGAGTTGAGTCTAGGGGTCATGGGCGCTGAGCGCGCCTGGCGCCTGGCCTGCTACATAATGCCGTATCAGGTGGCTGCTGCCACCGCCCTGTGGACCGCGTGGCCTCTTGAGAAAGTACTGCGCACTCCCGCAGACGAGATAGTGAAGTGGCTGCTGGCCAACTGGCAGGGCATGGCGATACGGCAGGAACGTCGGGTGGTCAAGGGGCCTGAAAAGTTTGGGTATGAGATAGACAACACGATAGGAACGACGCCTCAAATCAATACATGGAGGGAAAACTGGATAGAATTCTTTTTAGTTAATCGCTTGGAGTTTCAATTGAAGCTATTGGAAAGGAGGGTGGGAGATACGGAAATTCAAACAAAAGGGGAGAAGTTTATGGAGCGGTATTCCTCTTTTTTCGAAGGAGTAGAGGTGGTCCCCGCGCTATTGCATGGGGATTTGTGGAGTGGTAATACAGGAGTTGACGAAGAAGGAGAGCCGGTTATCTATGATCCTGCAGTCTATTATGGCCACCATGAAGCAGATTTTGGGATTTTGCTGATGTTTGGTGGTTTCTCACAGGAATTCCATGAGGCTTATCGGGAGTTAATACCTATGGAGCCGGGTTTTGAAGAACGCCAGCTTGGCTATCAGCTTTATCATTATCTCAATCACTACAATCTATTCGGGAGTTCCTATCGGCCGTCGTGCATGTCAATCATATCACGCTTCTCTTGAAATAAGAAATATTCCCTGCTGTAGTATACCCAATTAAAGTCAAGATTTGGTAAACAAAAATTTGGCAAAAACATTTAAGGATCGAATTCGTGCCCGTGCCCATGCCCGTGCCCATGCCCGTGCCCATGCCCGTG
>SDBT01009449.1_pt1 | contig 15816 bp, 22 predicted proteins | sample 2277101 | NCBI WGS metagenome assembly SDBT01 (sample SAMN10404973, study PRJNA504765) | marine sediment metagenome | isolation source: marine sediment core GS10_PC15, 103 cmbsf | place: Arctic Ocean: Southern Knipovich Ridge | collected 2010 | reverse complement strand
ATAACAAAGGTTAAAACCAAAGAAGAAACTAGTATTATTGCTCGATTTTTATTTATCGGTGACATAATTCAATAATATTAACCAGCCTTTCTACTCTAATCATCCCCATTGTCCCTAACATTTATGTAAACGATATACAACGTTAGGAAGTACTGATCAACTTTTTCCAAACAATATAAAAACTCTATACCGCTAACATATATGGGGGAAAATTAATACTTATTGGTTATTTAATGTTTATACTATTTTTACTATGGTAAAAATTATCGATTTTGAAAATGAAAAAGTAATTGGCATGTCAATAGATGGAAAAATAGAAACCGCTGATATTGAACTGGTTGCAACGCTTTGTGAAGAGAAGTTTAAGAAGAATGAAAAGCTCAGTATATATGTCGAGATGGAGAGTTTTAATGGAATATCACTTGAGGCATTTTTTAAGGACCTTAAATTTGGAATAAAGAATTTCGGTAAATTTGATAAGAAAGCGGTAGTTACGGATAAGTCATGGATAAAAAATCTGGGTAATTTTTCAGACAAACTGTTCGGTAGTATAGAAATTAAATGTTTTTCATTTGAAGAAAAGGATAAAGCACAAAAATGGGTAAGTGAATAGTCTATATGTCTTGCAACTCGGACTCATGTTCCTGGCAGACCTGGTCTATTTCATAATCAAACAGCACTTCCTGAGTTAATCCGCACCTGTATCCGTCCTCTTCGTCTATAAAAAAGTCACAGGTTTTACATATCCCGAAGGTGATACTCTGGTTGGAAAGCTGGAGGGATTTCAGGATATTTGTTAAAACATTCTCTGTAATTTCCATACTCCTGTCATTAAAAAAATCCTCGGAATCTTCGAATGACAATTTTTTTATTATTTCATTGGCCTGTTCTGTTAAATAAAGCTTAACAATCCTTTTGTCTTTTTTACTCTTCTGTTTTACCAGATATCCCTTGGTTTCAAGCACATTAATACTCTGTGATGTGGTACCCTTGGTATTACCCAGATACTTGGTTAAAGCCGCAGGATTATTACTATATTTGTTGCACATGGAGAGGTACATCAATACATGAAGGTGTATTGGCTGAAGCCCCAGCGGCTGAAGGAATTTTTTCTCTTCAGACCTTAATAAATTAACAATACTGTCCACAAGATTAAGAATATTTGTCAGGCTCATACCAAAATAGTATCGGATCAAAACAATCTTGACAAATTATTTTTTTATTGTTAGTATTGACTCGATACCGTATCAAACAAGGAGGTCTTCTTTAATGAAAACCAGGGCAATCTTTTACCACGCCGGATGCCCGGTATGTGTGGATGCAGAGCAGGGGCTTGCAAATTCTCTCGATCAGGAGAAGTATGAATTGGAGACGGTACATCTTGGAGAGCAGAGCAACAGGGTAAGCGAGGCTGAATCGAGCGGGGTAGAGTCCGTACCTGCACTTGTGATAGGTGAACACACTTATCATATAAATTTTGGTGCAAGTACCAATGATTTGAAAAAGTTATGAATTTAATTGCTGTATAGGCCCCATGGTTTGTACGGCAATTATTAAAATGGTGGGGGCTGGTCAAGCCCGCGGGGGGGTGGTTTTTCCCCGTATTTTCCGCCATGTCTTCTGTGTTTAAACGTTCTTTTTTTAAGAAGTTCTGCAATTACTTCCCTTTCATCCTGTTCCATCTGAAGGGCAAGTTCCTTGGTTGCCTTACCGAATTTATTCATAATCTCAGCCTGTAGGTCCTGAAGCTTCTTTATCTCTGCATCATAAGCCGATACATCGAATTCGGGTGCTGATATGATTTGATTTATATTTTTCCTTGTTTTTCTTACCTGCTTTCTTGTTTTCTTTGTTTCATTATGCAGATTACGCATTGTTTTCTTTACTAATTTAGCCTTTTCTTCCGGCAGATTATCAATTGAACGATGCATATCCGCCCTCATTTTTCTATGCTCCTTAAAATCTCCCGAGAAAGAACCTATTAATATTCCGATAAACAGAACATTCAGAACCAGTGAAACTGTTAAGAAAGCCTTTACCCTGTTACTCATAATATTCCCCCTCATCAAAAGTAATATATTCACTCAGTTCTAAAGTATTTTCACCTGTATCGGTATATGTCTCGTAAAAGAAACCAAGAGAAAAACCAAAGAGCAAAAGAAATGCCATTGTTAATGCAGGCTTTGGGATAGAAATCAGATCAAAAATACTGCTAAAAACAAAGGCATTCTCTTCTTTTACAAACTTTGGTTTTGCTGAAAGGGTTATACGTCTTTCAAAATCTGAGGTTGGGTTTTCAATACTACGTTCTGTTAGCATTGATTCAAATTCCTTTTCTTTATCAACCAGGCCCTTTAATTCCGAAGAATTCTGGTAAAGAATCAATGCCTGCTCCCTGATTGCTTCCGGCCAGGTATCAATATCAGAGCCATAAAGCTTTAAATATTCAACAAACTGTTCCCTCTTCATTTTAAACTCCCTCCCCTTTTACGAGTTTATTCCTTAAACTGGATTTTGCCCTCACAAGCAGTGACTCAAGGGCCTTTATATTTATCTCCATAATTTCTGCCGCTTCCCTGTTGCTGAACCCTTCGTAGAAACAAAGGTTTATTGCAGTCTGTTGCCTGTCGGGAAGCTCTTCAAGGCATTTATTTAATATTTCAGTGTTTTGCCTTTTCGTTACAGTTTCATCAGGTGATTCATCGCCACCCGCAATTTCCATATCATCAAGCTCAATACTGCTTTTGTTTTTCTTTTTTAAATCAAGGCAGAGATTAATCACTATCCTTGAAAACCATGTTGTAAACTTTGCATCGAAATCAGGTTTCCAGATCCCTGTATTATTCCAGAGCTTTAAGAACGCATCCTGCACAACATCTTCGGAATTATCCCTGTTGTTTAAAAACCTGAAAGCAATCCTGTAGAACCTGTTTGCGTGTCGGTTTACCAGCCCGGTAAAAGCAGATTTATCTCCGTCCTGGATTAAATGAAGCAGCTGGGGATCGGTCAGTTCGTTGGGCATTGATGAAATATTAACTGCCAGTGAAAAGATTGAAGGGTTAAAAAAATTAAAAAAGCAGGCAGATATAAAGTCTGCCTGCCTTGTATTGTTATTGTATAGTTCTATCACCACTTCTTTCTCCATGGTGTTTGCCATGTCCCTTTTTACCTTTTGGCATAATTTCCAAAAGTACTTCTCTTTCCTGTTGATTCATCTGTGATGCCAGGTCCTTTATAGCACCCGTCTTTGCAACCATCATCTGAATTTTAAGGCCCTGGAGCTGGTCTGCGTATGCCTGGTAAGCATTTGCATCAAACTCTGGTGCTGTTAGTACGTCCTTCATAGCCTGCTTAATATCCTGGGCCTGCTGTCTTAATTCCTTGTTCTTATCATGTACGCTTTCCATGGTTTCAATAACAAGTGTTTGTTTTTCATCTGGAAGTTCTGAAAACGATTCCGAATTCTGGAACTGATACCCCATTACGGTCATTGAAAATCCAAGTGTCAAAAATAGTACTGATGCCAATAGTAAATTCTTCTTCATAAGTATTGCCTCCGAAAATTATTTATTTTAAGCGTTTGGCCTTAGCTTTTATATGTTTATACGGCCCAGAATTAAAAACCCTTCGCTAAATTTTAAATCATAAGAAATGACTGTATTATGATTATATGAATAAATTCTTTCTTGTAATATTTACATTAGTTTTTTATATAGCATTAATAAGCTGTAAAGACGCACCGCATGATCTAAACACAGTAGAGAATCTTGATGCACGGCAGGGATGGAAGCTTATCGAGGAAAACAAGAACAACCCCGATTTCGTAATACTTGATGTAAGGACCCCAAAAGAATTTAATTCCGGCCATATCGAAAATGCCGCTAATATTGACTATAAGTCCAAAGATTTTAAAGAAAAAGTGGATAAACTGGATAAAAATAAAACTTATGCCTTATATTGCCGTTCAGGCAGACGGGCCGCAGCATCATCAGATATTATGGCAGAGCTTGGGTTCAAACATATTTATCAATTTGGTGGTGTAAAACAGTGGCAGGAAGCAGGATATAGTCTAACCTCGCCGGAGGGCCAATGAAAAGTTATAAACTGGTAATGCCGGAACATTTGAATCAGTTTGGGCATATATTCGGGGGAAACCTTCTCAAATGGGCCGATGAGTATGCATGGATTGCGGCCAGCCTCGACTACCCCGACTGCAAACTGGTAACTGTGGGCATGGATGAAGTCTCTTTTAAAGCAAATGTAAAAGAAGGCTCAATCCTGGAATTTGATCTTGAAAAAGTAAAAGAAGGAAATACTTCTGTACAGTATCATGTAGATGTTTACAGTAATCTTCGGAGTAATGAGAAAATTCTGATATTTGAAACCAATATCACTATGGTAAATTTAGATGAAAATGACAGGAAGAAACCCCTTCCGGCCAATAATTGAGCCGTAAAAAAACCCCAATTATTACAATTAACAAATTATCTAAACATATTTCATTCAGTATAATTTTGAGATGGCAAAAAAAATTAAGAACATAGAGTCAAACGTTAAGGATAAGCACCTGGTTGAAATCAGGCGTATGGAAATCGTGAAAGCAGCTGTTGACCTTTTTGTAAGGAAAGGCTTTCACAAAACCACCGTGAGGGAAATCGCCCAAAGGTTTGGATGGGTATTAAAGAAAAATTACACATTGGAAAGATATATAGAAATACAGAAAAGCAGCATTTTATCAAGGATATTGATCAGTCCTAACACCCCTAGCTGAGCGTACGTTCAGCTACACATACCCATATTGCTCTAATCTTGACATCTACATCATAACTATTTGTAATTATTATAGTATTATTTATATACAAGTATTCTCATTGACAATGTAATGCGATATTTATATAATGAACGTACGTTCGCTGAACTGCAATAATATCTATAAATGTTTGCTTTATTAGGGGTTATTAGATGCTGGATAAGGAAAAACTTCAAAACTCAAAGGATGACAAAGATAATTGGTATAAAAGCTATAAGGATAGCCATAAAAGAGATGTAGATTTTACAACAATATCCAATATTGATGTGCCCCCTCTTTCTACTCCTTATGATCTGCAAAATCTGGATTTTAAAAAAGAAATAGGATACCCAGGCACTTACCCCTATACACGGGGGGTGCACAACACTATGTACAGGGGAAAACTATGGACAATGAGGCAGTTTGCAGGCTTTGGTTCTCCCGAGGATACAAATAAAAGGTTTAAGTTCCTTCTTAGCCAGGGCCAGACCGGGCTTAGTGTTGCATTCGACATGCCGGCACTCATGGGTTACGATGCCGATGATCCGAGGTCCAAAAGTGAAGTTGGCAAGGAAGGTGTTTCTGTTTCTTCACTTGCAGATATGGAAACCCTGTTTGATGACATAAACTTTAACGAGATTTCAACTTCCATGACAATTAACTGCTCCGCCAGTGCAATACTTGCAATGTATATTGTTGCTGCAGAAAAAAAGGGTGTTACCTCAGACAACCTTAGAGGGACACTTCAAAATGACATGTTAAAGGAATTTATTGCGCAGAGGGAATGGATATCGGACCCTAAAAGTTCCGTTAGGGTAATTGTAGATATGATTGAGTACTGCAATAAGCATCTTCCAAAGTTCAACCCCGTTTCTATCTCCGGCTATCACATCCGTGAAGCAGGTTCCACCGCGGTTCAGGAACTGGCTTTCACACTTGCCGATGGTATATGCTATGTAGAGGAATGTGTAAAACGTGGTATGAATGTTGACGACTTTGCCCCCAGGCTTTCATTTTTCTTTAACCTTCACAATGATTTTTTTGAGGAAATTGCCAAGTTAAGAGCTGCAAGAAGGATGTGGGCAAAAATCATGAAAGAACGGTTTAAAGCTAAAAACCCAAAATCCCTGATGCTTCGAACACATTGCCAGACTGCCGGGGCCAGCCTTACAGCCCAGCAGCCTGTAAACAATGTTGTCAGGGTTGCCATACAGGCAATGGCGGGAGTACTGGGAGGTACCCAGTCTCTCCATACAAATTCAATGGATGAAACCCTTTCACTTCCCACGGAGGAATCTGTGATGGTTGCACTTAGGACTCAACAGATAATCGCTGAAGAGACGGGAGTTACAAATTCAATTGACCCGCTGGGAGGAAGTTACTTAATAGAAGAACTGACCTCAAAAATAGAACAGATGGCTTACGAATATATAGAAATAATTGATCAGCAGGGTGGCATGATAAGTTCAATTGAGAAAGGTTACCCTCATAGTGAAATAGCAGGTGCTGCATATCTTTACGAGCGGCAGGTAAACGCAGGGCAAAAGACCGTTGTGGGGGTAAATAAGTACAAACTCGACGACGAAATTTCAATTCCCACCCATCAGTTTGACGAAGGTGTAGAGGACAGCCAGATAAAAAAATTAAAGATTCTTAAAGAGTCACGTGACATGGAAAAAATAAAATATTTACTCATGGACATAAGGGATGCTGCTGTTGAGGAAAGAAACCTTATGCCCCCTATTATAGCGGCCGTAAGGGAGTACGTAACACTTGGCGAAATTTGTAACGTTTTCAGGGATACGTTTGGAATGTATAAAGACCCTGCCCATTTTTAAGAAAAATGATTAACTCAAAAACTAAATCACTGAAGATACTGATTGGAAAAGCAGGCCTCGACGGGCATGACAGGGGTGCAAAGATTGTAGCACGGGCACTTGAGGAATCAGGAATTGAGGTAATCTACACCGGGGTTCACCTTACACCCGAAATGATAGTTGAAACTACAATAGAGGAAAAGATTGATGCCATCGGTATCAGCATATTGTCCGGGGCCCATATCCATATTTTTGATGAAATTTTTAAGCTGCTTAAAAAAAATGAGTTAGAAGATATCCCGGTATTTGGTGGAGGTGTAGTACCGCAGGACGATATCGATAAACTTAAAAGTCTTGGAGTTAAAACAATCTTCCTTCCCGGCACACCGTTAGATGAAATTGTAGACTGGATTAATGAGAATATAGAACCTAGAGCAACTTAAAGAATCCCTCTTCCTTATAAGACACACCAAAAAAAACAGTACATTTAACATTTTAACCTGCATCACAGGTGTTCCGGCATCTCTGTAGATTGTTCTCTGCCCCCCTCATACAGTTTTCCTTGTTAGGTTCCTGTCCCGGGCCTGCCCATGTTTCACTGCATTCAAATTTTGAAGACTCGTACTCACGCTTACACTGAAATTCGCAGCCGGTCTCATTCTGGGCATAAACCGAAAAACCGGTAAGCAATAAAAACATCAGGGTTAGTAATATTAACTTTTTCATTATTAGCACCTCCGGTTTAAATGTAAATTCAATTTATATAAATGTGAAGAAAAACTTTATTAAGCATTTTTTTTAGACTTTTCAATCCTGAATACTATATACAAACCCGCAAAATACCAGATAGCGGTTGATATGATTGAAACGTATTTAACGGTAGACGGATAACTGAAATCCTCACCCGTTTTGCCAAAAATCGACATTAAAATCAGGACAAAAGTAATGATAAACATAATTGAAACCTGGAAGATTGAGTTAACAACCCAGGTAAAAAAGAAATAGTTCAGATAGGTCCTTAAATTACTGCTTTTTGTTACAAAATATATAATTGGAATTGCGGTAAGAGTTACTAAAAAACATATAAAAATAAATTTATAGACCATCGTTATTATCCTGGTGATGTAATGGGGACTTTAGTATACACAAGTTAGGAAAACTGAAAATGGATAAAGCTATCTATGAAGAATAATAGTAATAGATAGACTAAATCCCCGGAGAAAGAGAAGCTTGTACCTGAATATCAGGTACAAGCTGAATTTATGAGATGTATGCTCTTAAATTACTGAGGTATTACGTTCTGCGCCTGTGGGCCTTTTTCACTATCCACAACGCTGAACTCGACTTTCTGGCCTTCATCTAATGAACGATAGCCTTCTCCGCCTATCTCACTGTAATGAACAAATACATCTTTGTCATTTTCGCGCTCAATAAAACCAAACCCTTTGGTTGCATTGAACCACTTTACGGTGCCAATCTCACGTTCTGCCATTATGGCAATCCTCCTTACTTAATAATTGGATTATGCTAGTGGTTCAAAATCAATTTCAGACGTGAATCTTAATCTAGACTAGAACTACTGCAAAAACAATCTGACAATATCACAAAAAATAATATTTGTCAAAACGAGAAATTTAATATTAACAATCAGTTACCCTATAATTAACGTACAAAAAATACTAAACCCTTAACAGTGGCCATCCGTATAATTTTTTATAAAAAGTTGATGAATCGATATTATAATAATGTACAATATAAACAAATTAAAATCAGGAGAATTAATAACAATGCAATTTAAAACGAACCTGTTACTTTTAATCACAATATCCCTTGCTTTCTTTGGTGTATTTACAGTTATCGGCCAGGCTGAAGCTGAAACAACCCCAACTGTTACCGAGGTCGATTCAAAGTATGTATGCATGGTGACAAATAAGCTGTTCCCTGATGTACAAATTCCAGTGGAAGTAGCAGATAAGACTTATTACGGCTGCTGCGAAATGTGTAAGGCGCAACTTGCAAACAACCCTGAAAAGAGAATGTCCACTGACCCTGTGAGCGGAAAGTCCATAGATAAATCAGACGCCGTAATCGGGGCAACTGCAAACGGAACCGTCTATTATTTTGAAAATAAGGCAAACCTGGACAGTTACTCAAAGAATTAGTATTTAATTCTTAGTAACATCTACATTTATACAGCTGGCACTACCGAGCCTATTCTGCATGAGCTTGGCAATAGAATCCGCCTTTTCCTTGGCTTTTTCAGCCTTTTCACCGGTGTATAGTTCATCAATTGTTGTGCTGAAAAGGTAAAGCCACCTGGTAAAGTGGCCTTTTTTAAGGGAAATCTTCTTGTTTAGCTCGTGATGGACATTCATTACCTCGGGGCCCCTTTTATAAACCGGCCTTGTAAAAAGTATGGTTTCCCAGAAATCACAGATAATGGAAAGGTGTTCATCAAGGTCTATTTTAGCAATATCTGTAAATATAAAACCAATAACCTGGTCCTTCAGCATCTTCTCATAGAATTTACTAATAAGGAGTTCTATATCAGCCCGGGTTTCAATGTCTTTCATATCTAGTTTGATTTCAGCTCCTCGACAAACTCATCTTTTGGCACAAGGTAAAAAAGCTTGCCCCAATTCTTAAGTACGCCTGCATGCTGTGCTGCATCTTCACCTGTTCCCCAGAAAAGGTCAACCCTGTGGGGCCCCCTAATTGCCCCGCCGGTGTCCTGGTCCAGAACAAACCTGGAAGTTGTTACCCACGTGTTTGGCCTTGTTGAAAACTCATCGGAAAATGTAGGCTTTGGAAATTCCATAAATGCGAGTGTCCCTTTCGGGTAAAAACTCTTGTCAGTGGCTATTGTCCTGCCGTCTACAACTTCTGCCCCCGAATGAGTAACAGGCCTGCCTTCTATTTCCCTGAAAAACACATAGCTTGGGTTTTGAAAAAGGATTTTTTGCCTTTCTTCCGGAGACAGGCTCCTTAAATGTTTATCAAGTGCCTGCATAGTCATCTCTTCTTTTGGGATCTTGTGATAAAGGAGTTTCCCACTACCGACATACTGATGCCCGTTTTTTGCTGCATAACCGAGCCTTATTTCCTTTCCGTTAGTAAACCTTACGGTGCCCGAACCCTGCACCTGTAAAAAAAACGCATCCACCGGGTCTACCCATGCAAGCTCTAGCCTTTTCCCTTCAAGTACACCTTCCCCGTCTATTTCTTCCCTAGAGTAATATGGGACTATATTTTTACTTGTACCTTCATTATAAGCCGGTGTGATACGTCCCGGTATAATCGAGAGATTAGTCCTCGGGTCCAGCACCTGGTCTTTAATAGGAGACATCTTCTCAAACTGGTTTGAAAATTTGCCAAGGTGAAAATTCACAAGGTCATTGGGTGTTGCATATAGAGGCTGGGAATACTTTTCGGTTTTTCTTCTGGAACCTATTAGTACGGGTTCAAAATAAGATGTAATAAACACATCACCCCAATCGTCCTTGCCGTATACCTCGTAGAAATCGAACTTATCCTTTACAAGATTGTAGAAAGTTTCTTTTGTCAGGCCAATATTAATCTTTTCAGTCAGGTAGTACATTGAAAGTATATAATCATCCTTGCTGAGTTCCTTTGGACCGAAAGTCAGTGTTGCTGCATCAGACTGGTAAAGTATTTCAACATTTTCATTTATGCCTTCAGCGAGTTCTTTAAGGCCCAGGTCATCAGAAAGGTTCTTTGGGATACGGGTTTTTCTCATTGCCTGCTTTGCATCAGTGGCAGGGTCCCTGTCACAGGATACAAGAAATAAAAACAGGCTGGAAATACAGGCAAGTATTATTAGTTTGCGCATCAGTATAATATTACAAAGTCTTTTTATTTAAACAAAATCCCGGGACTAAAGCGTGGTCCATCCGCCGTCGATCACAAGGTCTGACCCGGTCATATATTTTGATTCATCGGAAGCGAGAAAAAGTACAGACTGTGCCACTTCCTCCGGCTCTGCCCTTCTTACGAGGGGTATCATTTCGGCTGCGATTTTATCAAGCTGCTCTTCTGCATCGGGTGGGTTTCCCATAAATTCCACATCCATCTTTGTTTTTATATAACCCGGGCAGATGGAGTTTACCCTTATGTTTTCCCCGGCATGGTCAAGAGCCATACTCTTTGTTATCTGCCTTACCGCCCCTTTTGATGCATTATAAGCCATGCAGTTTTGCATACCCACAATCCCAAGCACACTTGAATTATTGATAATAGAACCGCCGCCGTTTTTGGCCATTATAGGGACTACGAACTTACTTGTCAGATAAACTCCCTTTACATTTATGTTCATCGTCCTGTCCCATACCTCATCGGTGGTTGTTACCACTGTCCCGCCCTCAAGTATGCCGGCATTATTAAACAGGATATCTATTTTGCCGTACCTTTCGTAAAAATCATTTACCGCCTGCTCTACTTCATCTTTTTTGGAAACATCTGCTTTATAGGAGATTATATCACCCGGCCCTTCTGCTTCTAAAACAACCTTATCGAGGTTTTCCTTTGTCCTTGCCATAATGCCGACAGTTGCACCTTCCTTGCAAAAAAGAAGAGCCGTAGCTTTTCCAATACCCTCGCTGCCACCCGTGATGAATGCTGTCTTGCCCTCTAATCTCATAATAATCTCCTAAATAAAGTGAACTTTTCGGTAAATATATTTATAATAGAACTTATGAAAGTAAAAAACAAATTCATTGCTGCAACAGTCCAGGCAGCACCCGTATTTCTAAATAAGGACAAAACCATTAAAAAGGTTATAAGTCTTATGAACCAGGCTGCAAAAAAGAAGGCAGACCTTGTTGTTTTTCCCGAAGCCTTTATACCAACATATCCGTTCTGGCCCAAAGACCTCGGTTTTGGACCCGAGAAGAAAATTACTATGGACCTTCATATGGAGCTTCATAAAAACTCCGTGGAAGTTCCCGGCCCTGATACAAAAAAAATGGGGCAGGCGGCAAAAAAAGCCAGGATTAATGTCATTATCGGTGTAAATGAAAAAGAAGGGGGCACTCTTTACAACACGATACTTTATTTCTCCAAGAGCGGTGAATTAATCGGCAGGCACAGGAAACTGATGTCAATTGATAGTGAAAGATGCATCTGGGGCAACGGTACCTCGGAAGACCTTAAGGTATTCGACACCGAGCTTGGAAAAGTCAGCGGCCTTTTCTGTTATGAACACCACCTTACACTTGCAAAGTACGCGCTTTATAACCAGGGTGAACAGATTCATGCAAGCCTCTGGGGAGGGCATGGTTTTGTAAAAGACACAATGGACTTTGCATGCAAGCAGTATGCTTTTGAAGGCCAGTCCTTTGTTATTATCTCTGCTATGCATATAACAAAAGACATGATTCCCGACTCCTTTCCTTTAAAGGAACAGACACTCTGGGACTATCCCGGCGGCAGCGGTATTATAAATCCCCGCGGTCAGTATATTGCCGGGCCAGTATTTGATAAGGAAGAGATTCTGTATGCTGAAATTGATCATGACCAGATCCTAAGGGCCAAGACCGTAATTGACTGCAGCGGGCATTTTTCACGGCCGGACATATTTAACTTCGAGATAAAAGACAGTTAATACTAGCCAGACTATATGGCCGAATACTCATTTACAACCATACAGAAATTTAATTATTTATGGAAACCACTCCTCCGTATTTAATTCCTGTAAGATAAGCCATATCCCTGTTATAAGTGGTTAAATCATCAATATTGAGCTGACTCAAATGATCGTGGCTGCAGGCTCTTGCAAGCACTGTCATAAGTTCTACAGCGGCATGGAAAAAATTTGCCAAAAGCTTAGCCGATTCATCAATAATTATACGTGACCTCAAATCTTCCCGCTGGGTTGCAATACCAACCGGGCAGTTATTTGTGTGACATGCCCTCATACCCAAACAGCCTATTGCCTGAATAGCTGCATTAGAAACTGCAATAGCATCAGCGCCAAGAGCCATAGCCTTAACAAAATCCGCCGGAACTCTAAGCCCTCCGGTTATAATCAGGGTCACATTTTGATTAGAACTATCAATGTGTTTTCTCGCACGGGCTAAAGCCGGAATAGTCGGAACAGAAATATTGTCTCTAAAAATTAAAGGAGCTGCACCTGTTCCCCCGCCTCTTCCATCCAAAATTACATAGTCCACTCCAACCTCAAATGCTGCATCCAGATCTTTTTCGATATGCTGAGCAGAAAGCTTGTACCCAATAGGTATCCCACCCGTCTCTTCTCTAACCATATTGGCAAACTCGGCAATAGGATTAATACTGTCCCAATCCGGAAACCTCGCCGGAGAAATAGCAGGCTCACCCTCATTTAATTCCCTAACTTTAGCTATCTTCCCCTTAACTTTATTGCCGGGCAAGTGTCCACCCGTTCCGGTCTTAGCTCCCTGGCCGCCTTTAAAATGAAAAGCCTGACATTTCTTAACTTTATCAATCGAATAACCGAACCGTGCTGATGCCAGTTCATAAAAATATCTTGAGTTTGCGGCCTGCTCTTCAGGAAGCATTCCTCCTTCACCGCTGCAAATACCCGTTCCGGCCAATTCAGCACCCTTTGAAAGAGCTGTTTTCGCTTCTTCCGACAAGGCACCAAAACTCATATCTGAAACAAACAAGGGAATATCAAGCTTAAGTGGCTTCTTTGCATTCGGCCCTATTACAACTCCTGTTCCAACTTCTTCATCGTCTAACTTGGGTGGTTTATGAAGCTGGGCGGTAACAACTTGTATATCATCCCACTCGGGAAGATCATACCGGGGAACACCCATAGCAGAAACCTGCCCGTGATGCCCGAGCTTTGATAAACCTTCTTTGGCTAGCTGTTGAATAAATTGATAATGCGGTTCTTCATTCCCACCATGTAAATCTTTATATAAACCCTGGTATTCATCTCTGTTGTATGCCTGGGGGTTTTCCCTCTCCCAGGCCGAAATTTCATCCACGTCTACCAACACTTCATCATTTTCTATCCAAGAGCTAAATTTGTGCAGACGTTCTTTACTGTTATATGAGCTTATTCCTGTTTCAAATTCATAATCCCAACCATGTACACCACAGACTATATTCTTACCCTGAATAGAAGCATCACTCATCAGAGCTCCACGATGGGCACACCTTCCATAAAGTACTGAAACACTTTTACCATATTTAATAACTACTAAATCTACATTTGCTACAAGTGCATAAGTTGGTTTTTTATCTTCCAATTCAGACAACTCGGTAATTGCAACTTTATTCAATTTGATACCTCCATTTATTAAATCCGCCTTCTATTTTACTCGTTCCAATTCTTTTCCAAGAAAATAAGAAATAATCGTTCTTATAACAACAGCATCCAGAGAAATTAGATCTTCTGTGGCATGACTGGCCAAATTATGAACAATAATATATATGTGCCCAATTTTCAACGAATTATTTGTCAAGCCCCCATATTTAGGTCCACCCGTAGAGTTAGAGTTTAGTGACAATTGTACCAAAACGATCATACGATCAATCATTTACCTCTATACCTTGATCATATGATCGGAACCATGAAATTGCCAATAAAAAAAGGAGCAATGACCTTAATCATTGCCCCTTGGGATAATACTTATTTATCTTTAATTAACCACCATGTGAAGTAGGTTAATGAATCAATATTCATTGGTCTTGTTTCTCATTGAGACCATACTCCTTGTTGACCTCGTCATAGGTTGGCTGAATCACGTCCTTCATGTCGAGTTTGCCGCCCGAGATCAAGTCTGAATATGGAATCCTGAGACTTGGATCGGGTAATTGTGGCTTCTCGGTGGCTGGAGGTGGCCAGACGTCTTCATCAATAATCGCCATTCGCACCCGAATATCGTCCTTGGTGATGTTCCACACCATGTAGTCAATGGCTAGACTTAGAGGACCGTCGTAGGTTGTCCGGATACGATCATTAATATCCGCTGTAGTGTCAAAGTCTTTAAAGAAGTGATAGGCCACGGCCATCCGCGGTTGTATCATGCTCATCACTTTGCCAAACGCTTCAGGTGCGGTGTGGATCTGGGTACCCACAGCAAGAGCACCTTGAGGAGTGAATCTGAACTTGGTAATCATGTCCGGCACGGCGACGAAGCACTCGTGGATTGCCAGGTCAGCATTCTTCGCATACTCCGCATACCACTTGTTTGGATAGGTATCACCTCCGAACACAAATTTGAGACCATTCCACTCGAGAGTGAAACTCACAGGACCGTCCAATGCGTGGATGGCAGGGTAGGTCCGTATCGTTACGCCGTTCTCTTGATATATGATCTGATTCATGCCCTTGTAGTCAAACTCTATAACCTCGATATGGTATCCACGTGGATCGGTGATTCCCTTTCGGCCGTCAAGATCCCAGGTAAGCGCTTTCAGCAAGTGATCTATCGCATACTTTGTGCCTCTTTCCGGTGTTTCACCGCTTGGTCCCCAAACGCGTAACGGTTTCTGGCGGCCAGACAGTGCACCACCGACAAACAACGCGTCCAGATCACCGAAGTGGTCGGTATGCAGGTGGCTCAGAAAGACTTTGTCGATGTAATTGTAAGGGATCTGCATGGCCGCGATTCGCTCTGCCGATCCGGTCCCGACATCAAAAAGAAACTTGTCACCGTTCCCCAGTTCAAGTAGCCAGCACGACGCAGCTTGTTTCGGACGTGCCGTGGGCATGCCGGTGCCACAGGCAATCAACCGCATTTCGTCAGGCCGAAGGTCCTCGCTGTTAGGAGCGTAGAAATCACGATCGCGCGCTTTTACGGGGGAGAACTTCTGCTTTTTATCTTTGGCAGCTTCTGCATAGGTGACATCTATTTTCTTGATTATTTTATCTTTATAAACACCTAGACCTATACCTATTACTAATACAAGTATAAGTGATGCTATAAGATTAAAATTGATTATTTTCACGACAGCCCTCCTTAAAAATATATTTATCTTTTATAACCTCATTCTAATACTAAGAATAGGTTAAATGCAAGTGGTTTGATATATTCTAGAGCCATAGAGTTACTATATCGGTGGGAAAAAGGGGAGCCGAACTTCCTAATGATATATATGGTTTAATCAAGGTGTAATTTACAATAATTAGGGTAATGAAACTTAGTGTAAAAAGAAGGGCTAGATGATTTAAGGGAGGATTATAGAAGAATAATCGGACCA
>SDBT01009448.1_pt1 | contig 15816 bp, 4 predicted proteins | sample 2277101 | NCBI WGS metagenome assembly SDBT01 (sample SAMN10404973, study PRJNA504765) | marine sediment metagenome | isolation source: marine sediment core GS10_PC15, 103 cmbsf | place: Arctic Ocean: Southern Knipovich Ridge | collected 2010 | reverse complement strand
CAGCTAATTTTAATGATAACCTGTTATAATGATAATTTATTATTTTCTTTTGAAAATATGAATATGAAATTTTATTACGTTTCAAAAAACTTATTAATTCAAGAGTTTTAATTCTTTTCTTCTTGAAATATAAAATAATTGCTTTTCTTATGTTTGGATTATATTTATAAAGTTCATCTATTATTTCAAAAACATTGGCTATAAATTCTGCCATCAAAGTATCATTTATTCCTTTTGACTTTTTCATAGTTTTACTTCTTCTGTCATGTAATACTAATTTATTCTTTTTATGTCGTCTTTGAATATTTTTAATATTTACTTTACCTAATCCCATGATGCCTCCTGATTTTCTGTCCTTGGTGAATAATTTAAGCTATTACTAGCTAGTAATAGCTTAAATTATACATAACACTAATATAATAGCTATAATAATAAGTATAGTACAATACATATAAAGGAGTTTCTTCATTACAAAAATTAATTAAAGTTCTTAAACTTGAAACAGTTTTCATTCTTTAATACACCGATAGTTTCTTCACTATGACGCAACAGTATTCTATGATGTGTATCTTTAAATATGATCATATATGCTTTATGTTTTGTTTTAGTTTTTCTTAATACTCTACCAGTTCTCTGTATTACATTTACACTTTGTTTATCTTTGGCAGCACTATTAACCGCCAGTATAAGCACATTGACAGTAGGTATATTTTCACCTTCATCTAATATAGTAGTTGCTATTAATACACCAAATTTTCCATTTATAAAATCTTGCTTCATAGCCCTTCTACTGATTAAAGGTTCTTTGCCTGTCATACACTTAACAGAATCAAAATTACATTGTTTAAATATTTTCATTAAATTCCATACATGTTTTAAATGATTATGGCCGGTTAATATAATACATGTTTTTCCCTTATCAGCTATACGCATAGCATATTTAGCAATTAAAATATTTCTTTTCATAGAATCTATAATACCATATTTTTTAGCACTATAATAATCACCTTTAATTTTATCACATTTAGGGTCTTTTATATAGACAGTTAATTTACTTATTATACCTTTCTCTGTTAATTCTTTATTAGTGGCTTTATCAATTATATTACCAGTGGTAGCACGTAAAAGAAATATACCTGAATCTGTTCTGTAAGCAGTACCAGTAAAGCCCAATTTATATGGAGCGTTTACACAATCATAGATAATTTCTAGCCATGTTGATGATCCAGAATGATGTACTTCTTCAGCAATTAAAACTTTAATACCACGAACAAATTTATAATATCTTTTTTCATCACGTCTTTTAAGCGCCATCAAAGACTGCACTGTGGCAACTGTCACCAATTCATCTAAGTTTCTATAACCTTCTGCAAATAAACCAGTTTTAAACCAAGTGTATTCTTCAATTTCTTCTGCTGATTGCTGTGCCAAGCCTTTACGGTGTATAATGTATAATGTGGGTTTTTCTATACAATATATTATACCGCATAGTGTCAGCGTTTTACCGGCTGCTGTGGCGTGGTTTATAATACCGCGCTTTAATATTAAAGCCTTTTTTATAGCCCGTTTTTGGTGTTCCCACAACCTTTTATCTGTATTTCTAATTCTTCTTATAAAATATAAAATATGCTTTGGTTTTATATTATCATCTTTAAATAAATTTTTTAAATTATATTTAACTTTATATTTATCCATAACATGCAATACTGGTGCCAATAGACCAGTGGGCAATCTATACCAGTTTTTATCATACTTTAGAAATGCATGTTTTCTAGTTGGTGGACTATTATATGCACGTACCACATAAGAAGATTTTTTTCTTATCTTCTCTTTTATAAATCTATGCAATTTTTCTATTCTTTTATAGAAATATGCATAACTATTATCTACTTTGATTAATATTTTTTTCATACGTATAAACGCAAAAAAGGAATAAAGCTTTCAAACCTTATTCCTAGTTATTTATTATATAATTATTTTCTTTTACCAGCGGATTTCATTAAACCTTTCCAACCTTCTTCTGGATTTTCTTTTAAATTAATAAAATTAATTAATCTGGCTATTCTATTTAAATAAGTATGATTTTTTGAAATAGTTTCATGAAAATTATATGCTATATTTTCTCTTTCTTCTTCATGTTCCAAATAATATTTAACTTTGTTAGCCAAATCTTCTGGACTATCATAAGTAATTAATTCACTATCTTTACCTTGATCACATTTAAAATGTTTAAATATATCTACTCTAGAAGAATCTACTAATTGAAATTTGCCGCATAAACCCACTTCAAATAATCTAGGGTTGGGACTTTTTCCTGGGCAATTAAACCTTCTATTAGAACTACCAGCATGTGATTCCCAGAATGGATCACGATTAATATTAATTACTATTTTACTGGCATTATATAAACAAATTGCTAAATTATGTTCTATTACATTTTTCATATCTTTAAGAACATAATCATGTAAAGGACTTGTTTTATCTGCAAAAGCGGTTATACCAGCGATTAAAAATTTATAATTATTTTCTTTAACAACTGGTATAATAGCTTCTAAATAATGTTGCCTATTTGGATAAACATTGCCCATAAATAAAACATCACTTTTTATATCATCAGGCAATTGTTCGGGTTTAATAGGCATGCAAGAATAATGGCATGCACCTGTTGGCAAATATTTGGCATTAGGCACAAAATCTCTTACGCATCTTTCATTTGTAAAATAATAATCATAATTTTTTTGTGAATCAAAACTTTGATCTAAACCATGTGGATCTTCAGTAGTGATTAAAATAGATTTTTTATCTATACTTTTTAAAAGCCAAGGAATAGTATTATCTCTTCCACCAATAAATATGACATGTGTAAAATTATTTCTATAATCCATTATCATTGAATGGATGTAACGCCACAAAACATCAACTGACATTAGCCCAGCTAATTTATGACTAGCTATTCCAATTGTATTATAACCTGATACTTCCAATGCTTTGGTATAACCTGACCAAACATCAGATATTGCAAAAGGCAATAATGTTGAAACAACTAAAAATCTAAAACCTTTTTTGTATTTTGTTCTAACGTGTGGACGGTAATAATCTGGGTCATGCAAGTGAGGAGTTTCATCAACTTGATTAATAATATTTATATTTTCTTTTATATTATTATCACTATCTATTGGCGTATCTTTTGGTACATCTTTAAGCGGTACTTCTTTCACAAAACCTCCCGATTTAAAACTTTATTTCTCCTTATTTAATTTGTTATAGTTATACAACAATGAAAATTAAAATGTTAAAAGCCATTGGCCTTTTGTGTCCTAGCTGTTATTGTCATTATGCCTTGATTTTTTAAATCATAGACTATTTTTTCTATTTCAGCAAATACACCAGGAAAAGATTTAGTTCTTGCAGTTTGTGAAGTTTCTTCTAAATCAGTAACAGTAACCAATGTATTAAACATTTTATTATGTAGCACTGTAATAACATCTAATAAATTTAAATCTAATTCATTTAAGCCTTTGATTGTCAAACTGTATTGCGGATCTTTATATTTTTTTATTAAATCCATTACTAATAGCACTGCGAAATTAAGTGAAATAAATCTATTGTTTAAAGATAATTCTCTTTTATCATATCTTTTAAAACTTTCAAAATCTTGTATAGTTTGTTTAGAAGTTTCATTTCTTCTTAATACTAAACCTTGTGCCACAACTTCTATTAAATCACCAACTTGAAATCTATGATTATTAAAATCAAATTTTAATTCTATGAAAGTTCTTAACCTATCTCTTAAAAAACTTTGAGGCGAAGTTTCAGGATCATCTACTGATCCCGATACTACATTATCAATAGTCCTTATGCCATTTTGAAATTTCCAAAAATAGTTTAATGCAGTAGATAATGCACCGTTTACTCTATAAAACTTTTCAGGCACAGCTTCCGTTGGATTATATTGGTTTGATTCTCTTTTACCTTGTTCAGTTGCTGCTGGTCCAACTTCGTCAAAAAAAGTTTTTTCTAATGTTGCAAAAGAATCATATACAATTATTGGTGTATTAACACCTGAAAATCTATTTAATACTCCATTAGATGCTGGTTCACCTATACCATTAACTATTTTTGCAGTTACAGTGCCAACACCACCAACTAAAGCAGTAGAAATAATTTCAAACGTTCTTGTCGCTGTATCATCTTTGTAAGTTTCACCAGCAATTGGATCACCCATTGTTATAAGTGTAGAAATTGTAAATTCGAAAGTAGTTACAGGGCCACCACCATAATACCAATCACCAACTTCTAAATAATAAACATGCGGTGAATAAGTATAACCACCAGCTACTGTTAGCCCATCTCCTTTTGATTTAAAATCATCATTGTCTTTGGCAGCTATAATAACATCTGTTCCTACTATTTTATTTGAAACAGTATTTGTTAAAGTTATTGTTTTGGTTGTTGGATTAATAACAGTAATTGTATTTACAGGATCACTACCAACAAAAACAGAATCACCTACTTCAAATTGTATATTTGTTTTACTATCATCTAAAGGAATTACACTAACAACAATATCATTTGTCGCACCTTCTATTAATTTTACTGTTCTTAATCTAATAAGATCAGTTACTATTTTCCACTTAAATTTCGAAGTATAACCAGAATCACTTTTTCCATCTTCACCTGTACTTACAGCACATAATACTAAAGTTTTTCTTTCTTCATCCATTTGATTGGCAGTAACAAATGGCCTTTCACTTGTTATTCCTCTTTGATCAGCTATTTCGCTTGCAACAGGATTAACACCATTAAAAGGTATTCTTATTTTATCTAATGTGCTAGCCGGTATAACTGTAGCTTTAGGATCATCAATTAAAGGCAAATATGGTATAATTTCTATCGTATTAAATATTTTTTTATAATCCAAAACTTTTTTAATACTAATCAAATTATTATTTTCAACATTATCAATTAAAAAAGTAGATTGCATTTCCGTTAAATCTAATCTTCTTTGCAAAAAGAAAAATCTACCATTTGGATCAAAACCCATAACACTATTTGTTGCTTCAGCCAATAAGCCTAAAGCATCCCAAACTTTCAAACCAGTAAAATCAGCTAAAGGTATAATTCCGCCAAAATCTCTACTTAATTTCCAAACATGATATTGTATATTTACTGCTTCATTACCCACAACTAAAGCATCCAACGTTGGCTCAAATCTTTGTGAAGCGCCAAATAATTCTTCAAACCAATTATCTATAATAGTAAAATCAGCTAGTTCACCTTGATCACCAAAAACTGGTGGATTGCCATTGGCTACAATAAAAGTGTCAGAAAAATCAGCAGCAGTTGCTTTACGAATAACTGTTTGTAAACCCGATTGCATCCAATAAAAAGAAGTTACATAAAAACTATTTGAACTTTTATCTTCTAACATTTTACTTTGTGGTAAACTTAGTAATAAATTGTTTAATCTAGTAACAACATTAGTAGAAAGTATTTTATTAATTTCAAAACCGCTTGAAGTAATTAAATTTCTTAAAAATGTAGTTGATATAAGTAATGTAGTTGCACCAGTCACTTGACCGCTATCTAAAGCCAAACTTGTAAAAAATGTTGCAGCATTAGTACCTAATTGTGTATGTGTATCAACAGAAGAATTCCAAACAGTTGAAAAGATTGATCCAGTTATGGCAAATTTCAAAACTTTATTTATTGCTATATTTTCTAAATTTTCGTTCCATTGTATTGAATCAAAATAAATATTTTTTGAATCATCTTTAATTAAATTATAAGGTGCTTCTCTATCATGTATTGGATCAGTTAAAGCATTATTATCAAAAGTATGTAAAGTTGCAAGTGCTTGTGTAGAAAAATTATATGATTTAAGAAAATATTGAAAATCTGTTTTATCATTTTTCTTTGTAAAAAAATGTATAATATCTGCATCATTAATGTTCCAACTAAAAGCTTGATCATTTCCAAGAGCAATGCCAGCTTTAAAACCAAGTTCAGAATGTCCTGGACCACCACGTATAATACCAATGGCAAATGCCTCATCATTATTTTCTTCAAGTACTGTATAAGTTTTACAGTAATCTGTACTGTCTAATGGCCCAAAAAGTCTAAGGCCATTATGTGCGCCTTGCGTATCAGCAGCTATTCCAATATTTTGATTAGCACTAGCACCACCTTTACAAAGTATAATCTGAGTTGGATCAGATAAATTAACATTAAAAATAGTAGTTTGTAAAGAACCGGCTTTAAAATGAGCACCTACTAAATCTATATCTTCCTCAAGCCAATTAACTATTCCTGCTGCTGGCCCTTGTATTGTTACTACGCGATTATTAGACCCACTACCTGTTTTTATAAAAAAATCATTATTTGGCGAAGAAAGATCAAAACTAAGACCGGCTCTTCTGGATAACAAATAATGTATTGGTGCTCTTATTTTTTTATCTGCCACATTTTTAATTCTGCTATATTGCGTAACAAAAACATCTAATCCCAACAAAGAATTCCCTAATTTTAAATTTATTTTTTCTAAATCAAATGGATCAACAAGTTCTATAGAATCCATTCCACCACCATCAAATCCAATACTTTGTCCCATTGGAACATTCACAAAACCAGTAGATGGAGCATTAATTGCAGGTATTTTTAAAAAAGAATTTGTTTCTACTGCTCCATTTTTATTTGGACCAATCATTCCAAAATGCATATTGTATGAACTACCTGCGACAGAAGTGGCTAGAACAGTGCTTGCACCTAAATGCAAAGAACCAAAACGATCAGTTCTTTCAATAGGATTATCAGCTGCACCTTCTCTTGCACCTTTAATAGATAATCTTGTGTTAATGTTCATAACGCATTCTAATCTAACTTTCCCAGTAATATTAGTTGGCAAACCTGAAGAAAGCCAAACAAATTGCCATATAGGTCTCGCATTAAAATCAGTTGGATCACGAAAATATGAAACAAGAAATGGATTTGATGGTGCAGGTGGATTATCTTGTTGAAAAGGATCATTAAAATCCAAACCTTCTAAAGTAATAAATTTGCCAGCAGAAATAGCACTATCAAATCCACCATTATGTATCTGATATAAATCAGTAAAATTGCCAGTAAATTTACTACCACCACCAATTGAAACAACAGGTGTATCACCTCCATCTAAAATAGTGGGATTTTCTGAAAAAACAATAATACCTTGATTAAATCCTTGAAATCCATTTAAAGGTAATTTAGAAATTACTGAAGTGAAAGTAATTAGAACATCACCCACGCCTGCACCAGTTCTTAATAATGTGCCACTGCTTGAAGGTGGTATATCACCAATTTCTATTAATGTATCTATAGTACCATTACCACCAGATATATTAGTAGATTCAACAATATAAGTTACAGAATTATGTACATATTTTTCGCCATCTAATGGTGTAACGCTAACACCAGTAACAGTAAATCTAGCTAAAATCCAAACAGCATATCTAGGACTTAAACATCCAATAATAATATCATTAAAATAAACTGCTATAACAGGTGTAATAATTGGCGCATAAAGTTTTTGTGAAAATGGTTCTTCTTGATGTTGACCCATTGCAACACCTTGTGCAAATACATTAATACCTAAATTATCAGTATTAAAAACATTAGTAGCTTTTGTTTTACGAAACTTTCCATCTGGTGTTCTAGTATCAGGAAATTCATGTTCATAAATATAAAAATCTTCAGTAAATTTTGATGCATCTAATTCTATATTTACTTCAATAGATTTATTTATCATTGCATATCTATCTCTTGGCACATTGTCAGGAACTTCTATATTATTTGGTTGTCGTGTTGAATCTGTTATAGTATTTCTATGAAATAATAATGCTGGTGTTACTGTCACATCCTTCACAACATTAACTTTTTGCCTTGCTGGTATAGGCACATTTTCTCCAGCCCCAGGATCTATAGGAAATATATTAAGACTATCGTAAACATGATTATCACCAAAGCCATGCACTATAACTTTTCCAGAAGCAATAAGTTCAGCACTTGGTGAACCTGTAACATTTGCGCAAGAATTAACGGGTTCCGTGATTGTACCATTATGATTGGCATTGCCACCTTGTAATACTAAATGAGCAATATCAGAACGAGTAACTTCACTTCTATTAGCTGAACCAGTTGTCACCAGTGTTGTTATGGCACTATTTCCTAAAAAATGAGCACCCTTTTTACCACCATCATTTGTTAAAACAGCAGCAGATAAATTATCTTTTTTTATATATTCATCGACCATAGACTCCGTTAAAAAAATAGAATTTCTATATTGTATATTACTTGGAAATAATCTTTCCAAGCCATCATCTGTATCTTTTAAAATTTTTAAATCATCAAAAGTAAATTGTGTTTCGTCATCCCATCTTTTGGAAGCATCAATATCTAATCTAAAAAATGCAGAATCTACAACTTCTTTTCCAGAAGTATCATTCATAGTGCCAGACATTGCACCTATCAAAGTTTTAGCTGTATCATCATAAAATAATTTTCTAATGATTAAACCGGCTGGCATAGCTGCATCTTCGTTTGTGAAAAAAGAATAAGTTTTTAATTGCTTAAATTCTTGTCTATCAGGATCTAAAACCCAAATTTCACCTTCATTTTCTGGTGCTGTTATATCTGGTGCTGTTATATCACTACTAACACCCAAATAAAGCATATTTCTAGTTACAATAATTGTGCCACTATAATTAAAACTGAGAGGTTCTGTTGGCACACTGGTGTTACCACTAATTAAAGTTGGATTACCTAATAGTTCAACTTTTTCTCTTTTGCCGTTTACATCAGCTGTACCTAAAGTTATTATATCGCCTTTTTTCAAATGTAGTGTTTGATCGCCAGTTATAATAATTGTTGTATCACCAGTAAATAATGATGATGCTACCACTGTTGTATTAACAAGTATTCTTTCAACCAATGTGTGCGCAATACCACCGCTTAATAAATCAGTAGGTTTACCATAATCAGTAAAAACGGGTACATCACTTTCATCTTTAAAAGATTTTACTGAAACAATATCGCCATCTCTTAAAACTTCTTTTTCATTAACTATTTGTTTGTAAACAGTTTTTAAAAGTTCTTCTACCAAAAATTTGACCTTTTTATTTTTAAACCATCTTTTACCATCTTTTACTGTATCGGCATCTTTTTCTATAAGCGGCTTTTCAAGACCAACAACTTTAGTGTTAGCTATGCCTGTTTCGCTATCTGTAGTCACTCCTTCAATTAAAAAATGACCTAAATCTTTTTCAACAGAAATTTCACCTTGTGCTTGTCGCAAAGTAATTTTAACTTCTCTTCTAAACCAACTATTATTTTCACCACCAGTAGAAAGTTGATAAAAAGCTTTGTTGCCATTAATAGTAAATAAAGAATGTATTAATGGCACATCCCAAAAATAATCATCATTAGCTAGTTTAATTGTTTGCAATGTTGTATGAAATGAATTAGGTCTTCTACCTTCAATTGAATGAGTTAAAGTACCAATATCTACTAAACTATTACGTCCATTTATTTCACACCTATCGCTAAAATCAACCCATTCATCAGGTCTAGGGCCACCAAATTCTGTTTCATCAGCGGTTGCCATTATGCTGCCATGATCTCTTATATAAAACTTTAATTCATAATCACCTTTGCCACCATCAGGCATTCTAAATTTTTCTTGATCTTGTACACTTTGCCCAATAAGTGGATTAAGACCACTTGGTAATGTAGCATTACCATCTACTCTTTGTTTTTTAAAAGATTTTCCACTTTGTCCAGCCATTTTATTTCTCCTAAATTAATTCCGATTTAAATAGATTCTGTAGAAACATTATCTTGATATTTTATATGAAAAAATGTATTTACTGCTGGAGCAGTATCATATAAAAGATCGACAAACCAACAACGTAAAGCAGTGGAAAAACCATATGCAAATGCATTAAAAGTACCGTTAAAATTAGATTGTTGCACACCCATTGTGGCATTTGAAACATCTGATCCACCTGATTGTGCAAAATTAATTAATGGGAGTGTACTAGCATCTCTTGCATTTTTTAATAAAAATACAAGAGAAGCAGTTACATCTTTTAAATTTTTTGACACAAACGAATGTATAAAACCTATTCTATCATATTCACCTGGACCCAGTCCACAAAAATAATCATCAACTAAATTATAACCTAAACTTTCATAAGGATTAAGAGAATCGCCTTGCGCTTTAGAAGCTGAAGGAAAAGTTGCACCAACAAAATTTCCTTTATATAATTGTCTACCAATTAAAGAATCTATATTCGCAAATATAGTGCTACTATAACCATTTTCACCAGCATCAGTTGTCTTGACTGTTCCAGCAGAAGCCCCGCCAACTTGTTCTACTGGTGTAGTTGCATCTTGTAACCAATTATTTCTAATCATTTTAAAATCTTGACTGTTATTATTACTGAGCCTTATTCTACTTACAATATTATTCATCACCCATATTCTTTCAGCTTTCCCCGTTGGCATAGCCACTATATTAATTTGACTAGTAGATTTTTGTAAATCATTATTAAAACATCTTAGATGATATCGAGCATCTGATATAAAAATAGTAGAGTCTTGCATGCCTGTTTTAAATATATTATTTATAATCCAAATTTCAGATGTATTTCCATTATAAGCGTTATCATGAACATCTTGTCCATTATCAAAAGTATTATAATCCAAAATCATTTTATGAAAAAATTTGATACTACCCCAAAGTTCAGTATCACCTGATCTTCTATCCCAAACAATTTCATTTCCTTTATTTCCAATAGATTCTAAAATACTTCCTGTTGTAGCTTGTTCTTGTATTTCTAGTTCATCATTATAAAAAAGTTCTACATCATAAGTGCCATCACCAGGATCAGAAGGACTCCATGTGGCATCATCAACTGTAAATGTTGTACTTGTAATAGCAGTAACTTTAGCCGTATGTTTTGTACCTCCTTTTTTAAGTACAACTATCATACCTGTTGTTCTCAATTTTGCATTTAAAGCATCTCCACTAACATGAGTAAATATATCAGTTGCTGCAACAAATGAAGCTTCTAAAGCATGAGTAAATGGCGGCCTACCTATCATTATAACATTATTAGATGAAGTTCCTTGCACTCTCATATTAACTCCTGGTTCAATAATATTTTTGTAATTTTCAAATTCACCCCAGACAATGAATTTACTTCCATCAACAATACTTTCAACTAAATTAATTGAAGATGTTTGGTCCCAACCAAGAGTATAAGTACCAGCAGTATGATTAGTATTATTGCCAACATCTGTAATATCTTCTAACACACCTGAATCATAATCACCATCCATTCTCCAAACATAAACATGACTTGTATCAGCAACTTCTGCCCATGTTCTTCCAAAATCTGTAGTAAATAATTGTCCTTTTATAGTCCACTTTAAAATAAAACGTGCGCTTTCATCTCTTTCATAATAATAACCATTAGGTGTTCTATTTTGTTCACCATTACCTCTTTCCCATTGATTATATCTACGCCATTTAATACCATCAAAATAAACAGGTTTTTGTACATCTCTTGAAAAGCTAGTTCTACCTTTATTTTCAAAAGCCCTATCAATATCACTTGGATAAGCAAACAATGAAGTTAATTCAGATTTAACTCTATCTATTAAAATATTTTGTTCTCTAAAAACTAATCCAAAAAAGTTTGGTGAACCATTTGGACTAATAACACCAGTATAAACACTTTCAAAATCATCTAAAAATAAAACATTGTCTAGTGGAAATGATCTATTAATTTTAGAATATATTTTTAAAGGTCTTAAAACTTCTACATTAAAACCTGGATCAGATGTATCAATTAAAAAAGTAGTTCTAAATGGCATTGTGGTTAAATTTTCAATGCCCAAAATAGCTTCATCTTCTTTATTACCAGCAGTGTCATCTCTACCAGGATGTATTTCTAATATATTTGCAACTCTTTGAAAAGTTAAATAATCAGTAACTGAAGTACCCAAACGTATTGTACTATGATGCCAGCCTTCAACCGCACTACCATCACAAGCATTATGATCAACTTCAAAACAATCTAACGACCCAACACCACCACCAAAATCAATCCATATAGTGCCATTAAAAAATCTAAAAACATTATTTAATTCATTATAATAAATTCTTCCAGGATATAAACCAGTAGTTGGATCAGCATTTTCACAAACATAACTCATAAATTTTTGCCAAATATTGCCATTATAAAAATTATAAAAACCAGAGCAATCACAACTTGTAGTTCCAGCAACTGTTGTAGAAACTGATAACGTAAATATTGGTGCAACATGTTCTTGTATATTTGTATCATTTCCCACAGTTGCATTGACATTATCATTTGCACCATTATCATCTAATTTATATTCAGCAATTAATACAGCTGCTGCTGTATCATTGTAAATTTTTAAATTGCTGTAAATACCTGGATAAGCTAAATCGTTAGTTGTTACTTGATTTCTTTCACCCAAATAAATACCACCACCCCAATCATTAGCAGCCCAAGGACTTTGATTAACAGCTACGCCAATTATATTAAGCAATGTGCCATTTATTTTAACAAACATGTGATGAGTGCCGTTTATTGGAACACTTCTATCCCATGCAATTTGAATTGTTACATTAGGTTTGCCAACAAAATGTGATTCAACTTCTCCTTGGTCATATTCCAATGTTGCTAATGTAGGACCTGAAGATACTTGTATTTCAAATATATATTTAGTACCAACTTTTCTAAAAACCATACTATCAGATTGTGTAGGGCTTACTCCTTCATGTAAAAAATGCAGTAGATTGACACCAGGAATTATAGTTTCGTTTTCTGGTTTAAAATCAAATTGTATTAAATTTTTGTCTACACTTAAATCAGGTGTTAAAATTTTTACACCTTCTGATTTATTAGGATTATTTACACCTAATTTAAAGCCAGTAAAAGTATCTATACAAGCACTTGGTTTATAATATATTCTAGATTCATATAAATTATTATTAGGATCTGAACTGGCACAAACAAAATTCATAAAAGTATTCCAAAGAACACCATCATGATATTTGTAAACACCATGACATAAACAATCACCAATTGTTGAGACAGTTGTAAAAACAGTATCAGTATTTATTGGTGTTCCTTCTGTACTTAAAGTCGTATTGCTACCTGTTGTAGCTAGCACAACATCTGTTGGTAAATTATCATCTAATTTATATTCAGCAATTAATGCTGTAGCTGTTGTGTCATTATAAATTTTTAAATTGCTGTAAACACCTGGATAAGAAAAATCAAAAGACTGTGAAAAATTATTTGTTCCCAAATATATATCAAGAGAATAATCTCTAGCTGTCCATGGTGATTGTCCTGATTCACCAGAAGGAATAAGTAAATTACCATTTATCTTAACAAACATGTGGCGCAAACCATCTATCGCAACACTTCTATCCCACGCTATTTGTATTGTCACATTAGGTTTACCAATAAAATATTGTTCTACTTCGCCTTCCGTATATGACACCGTAGATGTTCCAGGGCCTCCTATATTTGTAAATAAAATAAATTCATATGTTGTACCTGTTTTTCTAAAAACAACACCATCTGAACCATTACCTTCATGTAAAAAATCATAATGTTCAGGTGGCGGTGGAACTAATTCAGCTACAAAAGTTTCAAATTCTGGTTTAAAATCAAATTGTATTAAATTTTTGTCAGCACTTAAATGTGTTGATAATAGTTTAACCGCTTCAGATTTTCTAACATCATTTACACCTAATTTAAAACCTTTTAGGCCAGTTGCGCAACTATCAGGACGATAATAAATTCTAGATGCACAAAGATTTGAAGTAGGATCGAAATCAGAAAATGCATAAGTTAAAAATCTATTCCAATCTAATCCATTGTTAAAATAATAATCATTGCAAGCACATGGATCATTATCTATCTGCACATCAGTTTCATCAGAAACAAAATCATAAACAATTAAGCCTGTAACACCTGAACTATTTTCTTCCGTAAGTTTCACTTTAACGTTAAGATTATCAGGATCTACTTTAGTACCTTCAGCAATTTTACTTCCTGTAGGATCACCAAGCGTAGTATAAAGTGTGACAGTATGTACAGTGGCAGATTCAGAAATATCTAAAAATACTTTAGTGGAAGTATCTGCTAATCCAATAATTCTAATTTCTTTAAATGTACTATTAGCTGAACCATTTAAAGTAAATTGTTCTTTCTTTAAATAATGTATGACACCATCAAATAATGCTGAATCAGTTAGATTAAATGGATGTACTATATTAGATGGAAAAGCAAAACCTGAAGCACTTCCCATATAACTAGGCTTTAACGTCCTATTATAAAATATCGGTGTATCACCATTGCTAGTTATACCAGCAGATAAAGGAGTGTAAGCATCGGTAAAACCAAAAGCAAATTCTAAAAAACCACCTGAACTAGGAACTAATGAATAAAGCCATTTTCCTACGGCGGCTCCATTAAAATTATCAGGTGTTATTGAACCTAATTTCCAAAATTCTGCGCAAGTATTTTCATCTTTGTTATAGTGGTTTATTATATCAAATATATCTGGATTTTGTAAATCTCCGATAGCATGACAATCACCAGCATCACCAAAATGGTTTTCACAAAAATTTAATAAACCAACATTCAAGTTGATTGTACCAAGAAAAAAAGAATCAGTTTGTTTAGCGGCTGGTATAGTAATTCCTTCATAAACATCTATTTTATTAACTGTTGCATCAGCAATAGAAACAGTAAATCGCCCTTTATCAGTTGTTTTTGTAGAAGCGACTTCTGTTGTAGTATTAAAATTAGCAAATCTTAAATCTTTTCTTCTTAAAACATTTCCACGCGAGTCTGTCGCTATTCCGGTAAAATCAGCTGGGCATGCCATTTTAAACTCCTTTTAATTTTCGATAAAACGCATTTGAAAATCTACTTTAGTAGCATCAGGGATATTGTAATTAATATTAGTAATTTGTAAATCACCTATTAAAACAGGTGGCAATTCTTTAACATAAGGACGAAATACAATATCCCAATTTTCCCTATTCCAAGATTGCAAATTTAATAATTGTTCTAAAATACGCACATCAATCAATTTAAATCTAGCAGTTATTTGATATCTAATATAATTATCTGTTGGATCAAATGTAACAGTATCACCATTTAATTTTTTAAGTATCTTTTTATTTTCAAGTATTTTAAAACTAACAGTAGAAGCATTTTCATCATCTGTGCTATAACTCATTTTAACAAAGCCATTTGATTGATCCATATAAGGTGCAAATTCGATAATTGGATAAACAACTGCCGATTGCATTTCACCGCCACCGGCAGTTGGTGCTGAATCTTCCTTATTAAAAAAACCAATACGTATTTTATTTATATCTAATTTATTACCAACAACCGCAACAGACCAAAAACTATCATCTACATCTAAGCTGAAACTTGTTTCAAATAATTTCCAAGTTAATTGATCAGAACCAGAAATTACAGTAAACTTTTTCTTTCTTAAAGCGTCTAATGAAGTTGGATCACCTTTAATATCAACTGCTTCAATAAATGCTGTTAAATCTCCACCATTACTATTAAAAAATTTATAATAAAATGAAAATCTAAAAGTGCCAAATTCTTTTAAAAAAGTATCTCTATCACTAAAATCAGATAAAATTTGTATTTCCTCTGTTGATGTAGAAGCGCCGTAAATGGTTGTAGCATTAGCATGGTTAAGCAC
>SDBT01009447.1_pt1 | contig 15816 bp, 16 predicted proteins | sample 2277101 | NCBI WGS metagenome assembly SDBT01 (sample SAMN10404973, study PRJNA504765) | marine sediment metagenome | isolation source: marine sediment core GS10_PC15, 103 cmbsf | place: Arctic Ocean: Southern Knipovich Ridge | collected 2010 | reverse complement strand
CCGTTGGCTTAAGAGGCCACTGCTCTACCAGCTGAGCTATGCGCGCACGTTTTTTCGAAAACCCCTTTTAAGAAAAGTGGTTTTCGACGCTTTCCGTAAAAATCATTTGTATCACTCACCGCAGGTAACCCGTGACCTCCGGTTCGCGATTGTAATATGTAGTATATTAATTTTTTGTTTTTTGTCCAGAGTTTGGGTGGTGCCCCCGCGAGGGATCGAACCTCGATCCACGGCTTAGAAGGCCGTTGTTCTATCCATTGAACTACAGGGGCTCGGTTGTTATGAGGAGACAACTAGAAGTTTTCTCCTCATCGCCTCTCTTTCCTCTGGTGTCGCTCGGCTCGGGACCTTATAACCCGTAGCCTCGCGACTCTAATTATTTCATTTTTGCTTCGGTGATTGCTGCTTGGATTTATTAATGACGATTAACCCTAACAAAGCTTCTCGTGATGGTCAACTTATTATTAATAAGTTTACCTGTAAAGTTTGGTTGTAGCAATTGATGTATGACCGAGTGTTGATTGTATTGAAGACAGATCATCCCCCCGTTTGAGCAGTAGAACGGCATACGTTCGCCTCAGTGACTGTGGTGTTACATTTGGATCTAATCCCGCTGAGGTAACGTATTTTTTAACAATACGCTGTATTGTCCTCGGGGTAAGCTGATAATCATCTGCTGAAATGCTTTTCAGTTGTTTTGTCTTTGCCTTATCATGTCGTATGAAGAGTGCCGGGATGCTATCATTGCGAGCTTCGAGATACTGCTTGATCCAGTATTTGGCAAGATTGGAAAATGGGACCGCTCGTGATTTATCACCTGAACTCCTTACATATAGTTCGTCCTTTAAGTAGTGAATGTTGTTGATTTTCAGCGATGAGAGTTCTGAAACTTTCATCCCCGTTGAAAACAGCAGTTCGAGGAGCGCCTTGTCGCGTTTTTGGAGAACGCCGGTATTTTTCGTACGCAAGGGTGCGTCAAGAAGTTTTTCCAGCGTATCTTTTTCGAGAGAGGGCGCATGCCGCTTTTGTGTTTTCTCAAGCCGCACCTCTTTGTGAGTAAGCGTTTCGATGTTTTGTTTATGGAGGTATTCAAGGAATTTTCTCAGTGCGATCAGGTGGTAATTCTGCGTGGTCTGTTTCATCAGCTCACCGCGGTTATTGCGCAACGCCGAAAGATATTGTTTAAACCGTTCTACATAATCTACGGTAATGTCACGGGGATCACTGATCATGCTCCATTTAAAAAATCGTTGAAGGTAGTATAGGTAGTTACGGATAGTTGCAGGGGAAGTATTTTCCTCAATACGGAGGTACTCGGAAAAATACTTAAGTTGTTCATTGATTATAGACATATAATTTAATATTTTGATAAGACCCTTCGACTCCGCTCAGGGTGAATTTATCAGCTTGCTGATAAATTCATTTTACGACGCAAACGGTGTTTGGTCAAAGTTTAACGTCTGAAGCGTGTTTTTAATTTTGACAAATTGGTACCGGTTCAGGTAAGATACGGTAAACATGCTCATAGGAGGGATTGAAATTATGAAGAATTGGAAGCGTTGGTCCATTATTCTTGGCATTATACTGTTTGTTTGGTTTATCGTCGAGAACACTGATAAGTTCTATTTCAGCGTCAGTGGATAGTACGCGACACAAACACTGTTCATTGGAGGAGCTATGGTTCATAAACATTCACGATACCGCCCTAATGGTTTTGTAATGATTCTGGGATTTTGCCTTGTTGTAGTTATGCTTGGTATATCCCTGGCATATGCTGTTTTCAAATGGTGCCATGGAAATAAGAGTTATTAGTGGCGCGGTATTGCTCTGATTTGAACGGCCTCCTGATTCCCAGGAAGCCGTTTTCAAATGCACTTTTTTGACTAAACCTTGACAATATCCGGCAGTTCCCTATACTATAGACTACTTATTATTACTTACGATTCCTTGGTTTTTATGGAGTGGTTATCCAAAACTCGGGTTTCGCGGACAGGAGAAACAAGAATATGCTAACCAAAAGAGAAAAAGACAACATTATTGAGAAATTCAAGACGCATAAAGAGGACACGGGTTCATCCGAGGTCCAGATTGCGATATTGACGTCTGAGGTGAAGCGGCTCACATCGCACCTCAAGAGCCATAAAAAGGATTTTTCATCACGACGGGGTCTGCTCCGGAAGGTCGGACAGCGACGCCGGCTTTTACAGTATCTCGAAAAAGACGATCCAAAGAGCTATGCAACCCTTGTCGAAAAGCTGAAAATTAAGGTAAAGAAACAATGATCAGTTATGCGGATCAGCGTGTTGGTGTATTTGTAGATATTCAGAATCTCTACTACTCAGCAAAAAACTTATATGGTACAAAAGTAAATTTCGGTGAAGTACTTAAGACTGCAGTCGGCAACCGTAAACTTATCCGTGCAATCGCTTATGTCATAAAAGCGCAGAATGCGGATGAGCAGAAGTTTTTTGAGGCACTCGGCAAGCAGGGATTTGAAGTCAAGATGAAGGATCTGCAGGTATTTTACGGCGGAAATAAAAAAGGCGACTGGGATATTGGGATCGCGATGGACGCAATCCGGCTTTCTGTTAAACTCGATGTCGTTGTGCTTGTTACCGGTGACGGTGATTTTGTACCGCTCATTGAATATCTTCAGAATCACGGTCAGTATGTCGAGGTTATTGCATTCGGAGGATCGACATCCTCATCATTACTGCAACAGGCGGACAAGTTCACAGATTTATCCGAGCAGAAGAGTAAATACCTGATGACGACACGCCGCCGCACCCAAAGAGTGATAAGGGTACCTAAAAAAACTAATTCAACAAGATAACTAATTAACGTTCCTTCCCAACTTATAACATAACGCACCTGTTTATAAAAAAGTGATACGCCCTGTGTGAACTTTCGTAGACTTATACGCGGCAGCAAAGCGCTGTTACCGGGTACAAGTTTATGAATCCACATGGCTGTCACGAACGCAGGAGCAGTTGATAAGGAATAACAGGAAAAAAACATATGGATTCAGAAAAAAAATCTGTCCAAAAATTCGAAACTGAGTTTGCTGGTAAAAAACTCGAGATCGAAGTCGGCCGGCTTGCCTGGCAGGCAGATGCAGCATGTACCGTTACCTATGGTGGTACTGTTGTTTTGGCAACTGCAGTGAAGAGCGATACCATACGTGATGGTATTGATTACTTTCCATTGATGGTTGACTATGAAGAGCGGCTGTATGCAGCCGGAAAAATTAAAGGTTCGCGGTTTATCAAACGAGAAGGACGGCCGACTGATGAGGCGGTTCTGACTGCACGGCTCATTGACCGGTCAATCCGTCCCCTCTTTGACGAGAAACTGCGGAATGACGTACAGGTTGTACTTACCGTATTGTCTGTCGATCAGGAGAGCGATCCGGACATTCTGTCATTGATTGCGGCATCGTGCGCGCTTACTATCTCAAATATTCCGTGGCATGGACCGGTTGCAGGCGTTCGCGTCGGGCAAATCGACAACGAGTGGGTACTCAATCCGTCATACGAAACACGCGAAAAGAGTGATCTCGATCTGGTCGTTGCCGGTGATGAGGAAAAAATCATCATGCTTGAAGCAGGAGGAAAGCAGATACCCGAGGATAAGATGGCGGAAGCGATTAAATTCGGACAAAAACACCTGAAAGGACTCGTTAAGATGATTAATGATATTCAGAAAAAAGTTGGCGTCGAAAAAGAAATTATCGAACTCGGCGAACCAAATGAAGAAGAACAAAAACTTCTCGATGCACTTGAGGTAAAAGTGCAGAAATTTACTGAGAATAAATTCACTGAGATTTACGCAATAAAAGGCAAGAAAGAGCAGCATGATGCGATGGTAAAGCTTAAAGATGAACTTGAAGAAGTATTAAAAGAAGATAATGAAGTAACGAAAGAACTTCGTGAAAAAGGTCTTGCAATGGTTGATGTGTTCAATGAAGATGCGGGCCGAAAACTTACGATTGAAGAAGACAAGCGCATTGACGGCAGAAAGATAGATGAGATTCGTCCGTTGATGTCGGAGGCCGGATTATTGCCTCGGACTCACGGCTCTGGATTATTCAGCCGCGGAGAGACACAGGTATTGTCAGTTGTTACATTAGGATCACCTGGAGATGAACAAACTCTTGATACTATGGAAGAGTCGGGTAAAAAGCGTTTTATGCACCATTATAATTTTCCCGGCTATTCGACTGGTGAGGCAAAACCAATGCGCTCTGCAGGCCGGCGTGAAATTGGCCATGGCGCACTCGTCGAAAAAGCAATCGAGCCGGTTCTGCCTGACCAGGAATCGTTCCCCTATACGGTACGTGTTGTATCAGAAGTACTATCGTCAAACGGTTCGTCTTCACAGGCATCTTGTTGTGGTACTACATTGGCATTAATGGATGCAGGCGTACCAATTGAAGCTCCGGTTGCCGGCATTGCGATTGGCCTCATCACTGATAACGGAGATCTCAAGAAGTATAAAATTCTTACCGATATCATGGGCATTGAAGACCATAATGGAGATATGGATTTCAAGGTCGCGGGCACGGAAAAAGGCATCACTGCTATTCAGATGGACACCAAACTGCATGGAATCTCATATGAAATTGCTGAAGAAACGCTTACGCGCGCGCGTGAAGCACGGTTGAAGATTCTCGATGTTATGAAGGAAGCAATTGAGAAACCGCGTGAAGAGCTTTCGAAATATGCACCGAGAATTGCTACGCTCCGTATCGATCCTGAGAAGATTCGCGACGTTATCGGCAAGGGTGGCGAGACGATTAATAAGATCATTGAAGAGTGCGGCGGTAATGATGTCACCAAAATTGATATTGAACAGGACGGACTGGTCATTATCACTTCAACTAATTCAGAAATGGGAGAAAAGGCTTTGGCATGGATAAAAAATCTTACGCGTGAAATTGAAGTAGGTGAAGTGTATGAAGGTGAAGTTTTAAAAATCGTAACTGATCGAAATTCCGGCGGTGAAATTGGAGCGATTGTTGAGCTGGTTCCAGGCCAGGATGGCATGGTACATATCTCTGCTTTTTCCAATGAGCGCATCGCCCGTGTTTCAGATATCGTTAAGGTTGGTGATAAGCTTAAGGTAAAAGTAATGGGCGTAGATAAAGAACGTGGCCGGATAGAATTATCACACAAAATGTTTAATGAATCTGCCCCGAGTCGAAGTGAATCAAAGGGTACATTTAAACCTCGAAGCAGCAGTAATAATAAACCACAACGAAATGATCGTAAGTTTGGGCGGTAAACCCGGATCAGGGAAAAGTACGATAGGTACAAAGCTTGCGTCCTGTCTCGGGTATAAGCGGTACTATATTGGTGCCATGCGGAGAGAGGAAGCCCGTAAGCGCGGCATGTCCCTTGCTGAATACAATAAACTCGGCGAGAAAAGTGATGAGACTGATAGGGTTTATGATGAACTCGTGGAGAAGCTCGGAAAAGAAGAGGACAACTTTGTCATTGAAAGCAGAACTGCATTTCTCTTCATTCCTCATTCGATTAAGATATTCCTCGATGTGTCGACTGAAGAGGGTGCGAAGCGGATATGGCAGGCGTTGTCAGAAGGTACGCAGGAAAATAGAAATGAGGCGGACAATATTGATCACTATGAGGATATGGTCCAACGAGTGCGGGATCGTCTAAAAAGCGATGCGTTTCGCTATCAGAAGTACTATAAAATTGATGTTTTTGATGAAAAACACTATGATTTATACCTTGATACGACGAATCTCAAAATTGATGAAGTTTTTGAACAAGTATATTCATTTGTCAAAAAGCAGCAAATAGCAAGTGAAGGTTGATTTTCATATCCAGGTTCAGTAAATCTGTGGATAAGTTATTAAAAACAGAAAGTCTTGAGACTTTCTGTTTTTTAATCTTTTAGCTAATATTAGCATCAAAAAACTATTGACAATATTGTTTTATTGTGATATACTGGTTTTATAGTTGATTTTGACAGTTTATACACAGTTGGGAGAGATTTTATTTAAAAAAGCGTATTTTTTAAGTAATATCTCTCCTTACTGCTGGAGGATCTATCACATGTTGGCAGGTCCGATCAGTTTTTGAAAAATAAAACAAAAAGGTTTCTCTTCGGTGATAAAACACTGGGGTTACACCACGAGGTGGTGAGGGGTAATAAATTGCTTTTTGAGAGCCAACACAAAGAGCCTAACGGCTATACTCAATTATATCAGCGGCGCCTGCTTTTACGAGCGGACGTCCTGTATGAGCAATAGTCGCGGGGCGGATGACGCTCAAGAAGTAATCTATTACAAAAGGGGCGGGCAACCGCCCCTTTTTTGATTCCTGAAAAAATTTGTATATACTTAGTGTATGCAGTATCCAACACGAAAATCAGAAAGAAATCTCAACCGCAAAGGATATCGTTATGTTGCGGGAGTTGACGAAGCCGGTCGTGGTGCGTGGGCTGGCCCGATTGTCGCTGCGGCTGTTGTATTACCGCGTAATTGCCGCATACGCGGGATAAATGATTCTAAGAAGCTATCGCCGGTTGTCCGTGAAAATCTTTATGAACAAATAATTAAGGATGCAGTTGCATATACGGTCAGTTTTGTAACTCACGGAGTTATTGATGCGCGTGGAATTCAGTACGCAAATATAAACGCACTGAGGAGATCTGCAAATAGACTTTCTGTACAACCTGATTATATACTTGTTGATAGTTTCAAGGTAACTTGGAAGAATATTCCGTCGACGAGTATTATTCACGGCGATGGTATCGTTACCGCGATTGCAGCGGCGTCCATAGTAGCAAAAGTAACACGTGATAGAATGATGACCCGTTACGCGCTGCGTTACCCGCATTACCGTTTTGAAACAAATATGGGATATGGAACAAAGGCGCACCAAAGAGGATTGGACCGGTACGGTATATGCGATATACACCGACGCTCATATAAGCCTATTAAGCTTTATTCCTAGGGCATTGTTTCTAAAAAAAACTTTGTGCTATACTAATAGTATATGGAAGTACCGCAACATCCGTCAAAATCTTTCCTTAACCCAAACCAAATACTGCAGGAGGTAGGCGTCGCATTTGGAATGAATGTCGCTGATCTGGGATGCGGAGGCGGGTACTTTGTGCTTCCTGCAGCGCGAATAATTGGTGATGACGGTATATCATATGGCGTTGACGTCATCAAGGAAGCACTCTCTACGGTAGAGAGTAAGGCAAGAACATTCGGATTATCAAATGTCAAAACCGTCTGGTCGAATGTAGAAATACGCGGTGGTGCCAAGGAAATTAAAGATAATACGATTGATGTAGTTTTATTGGTTCAGCTGTTTTCAGAAACCAAAGGTCATGAAGGAGTTTTCGAAGAAGTTACGAGGATTATAAATCCAAATGGCAGCCTTGTCGTTATCGACTGGAAAGGCGGGAAAGATGGATTCGGTCCGCAGGGACGAACGATAGTGCCTCAAGAAGTGATAGAAAAACTAGCAATGAAGTTTAATTTTACACCCGACAGAATAATTGACGCCGGAAAATATCACTACGCAGTTATTTTTAAAAAGCAGTAACATAAGGGTGTCGTAGATAACCTTCCTTAAGTATTGGATAGTTAAGGTTATTTTTTATGGCGAGAAAAGAGAAAATACTTGGTGACTGGGGAGAAAAGTATGCAGCGTGCTATTTGCAGCGAATTGGTTATGTAATTGTAGACAGGAATTATCATGTTCGGGGTGGTGAGATAGATATTATTGCATATGAGCGTAAAAATCGATATCTTGTATTTGTAGAAGTGAAGGTACGTACAGCAAAGACGTTTGGAACTCCCGAAGAGTCAATCGGCATAAAGAAAAAGATTCGGCTTAGCCATGCGCTTGAATCGTATGTAGCACAAAAAACGTATACAGGTAATTACCGCTTTGATGTGATTTCAATAGTAATAGAGGGGCCATACCACACGTTGAAGCATACACAAGCGATTTCATTTGAATAAGCACTTGCATTTTTTTGTTATCTCTATTATACTCTCTAATAGAGGCTAGTTTTATATAAAAACTAGCTCTTTTTTATAGATTAATTACTGAAAATACAATACTATGGACAGCGAAAATGAGATTTTACAGGCAGCAAAGCAAATTTGTGAAGAAAAAAATATTTCACTTGATTCCGTAATTGAAACAATTGAAGCGGCATTGGCAGTTGCCTATCGCAAGGATTTTGGTGAAAAAAATGAAAATGTAAAAGTTGAATTTGATATCAAAACAGGCGGCGCTCGTGTATTTGATATCAAGACAGTTGTAAGTGACGAAAAAGCCGCTTTAACTGAACAGCTCAAGGAAGAAAAGCGTAAACAGGATGAGCTTGAGGAAGAACAAAAAGAAAAGGATAAAAAAATGAAAAAAAAGAAGTCCGCAGAAACTACTGATAAGACCGAAAAAAAGAAGGATACGCCGGAAAAAAAAGAAAAAGAAGAAGAGAAAAAAGAAGAAGCTGAAGAGGAAAAGATAGAACGATTTAATCCCAAAACTGAGATCACCGTTACTGATGGTCAGGAAATACAAAAAGGTTCTGAAGAAGGTGATGTGCTGAAAACTGAACTTTTTCCTCCTGCAGCATATGGCAGAATGGCAGCTCAAACCGCGAAGCAGGTAATTATTCAGCGGTTGCGCGAAGCAGAGCGTGAAAATATTTTTAAAGAGTTCAAGGATCGTGAAGGAGGAATCATCAACGGTACCGTGCAGCGGATTGAAGGCAAAGTGGTGCTTATCGATCTCGGCCAAACGACTGCAATCCTTCCCCCATCTGAACAGATTCCGCGTGAACGGTATACGCCGGGCCAGCGGTATAAATTTTATGTTGTAGCAGTTAATCAGACCTCCAAAGGACCTGAGATTATTATGTCGCGTTCACATCCGGATATGGTGCAGAAACTTTTTTCAGTCGAGGTTCCAGAGATCGGCAACGGTTCAGTCGAAATTAAATCAGTAGCCCGTGAAGCGGGGTCACGAACAAAGATAGCCGTTTTCACGACACAGCGGAATATAGATCCGGTCGGTTCGTGCGTCGGCCAGCGTGGTTCACGGGTTCAGACCATTATTTCGGAAATAGGCGGAGAGAAGATTGATATTATCGAGTGGGACGAAGATTCAGTTAAGTACATAATGAATGCATTATCACCGGCAAAGGTTTTAAGCGTTACATTAAATGATAAGGAGCAGACCGCCCTCGTTGAGGTTAAGGAAGACCAATTGTCACTTGCAATCGGGAAAGCTGGCCAAAATGTACGGCTCTCTGCAAAGCTGACCGGATGGAAAATTGATATCGTTTCGGATGCCGGAGAGAAAGCCGTCGCTGATAAAGACAGCGAGAAAAAGAAAGAAGAGGAAAAGGGTGATGGTGGTACTGATGAATCATCCGAAGTGACAGCAGATGAGGAAAAAGAAGAAAAACCCGCTGAAGAGGAAAAGCCAGAAGAGAAGTCTGTTGAGGATAAGCCGGAGGAAGACTCACAACCCGAAGAGGAGATTTCTGATGAAAAGAAAGAAGATGTAGAACCTGAAAAAGAAGCCCCCAAAAAACCAGAGAAAACTGATTCAAAAAAAGAATAGTACGTATTAAATTATTATTAATGTAGGAAATTAGAAAGTATGTCTACAGCGATGATTATCTCACTTGGTGCCAGCGGACTCGCAATACTATACGGGCTCGCGCTTATTAAGTGGATTCTTAAACTACCAAAAGGTGATGAGAAAATGCAGTCAATCGCGAAAGCGATTCAGGATGGTGCAAAAGCATATCTCAATCGGCAAACCCGCACCGTTGCAGTAATTGCAGCAGTAATTTTTATTATTTTATGGGTCATACCTACTCTTGGCCTCACCACAGCAGTCGGTTTTTTGGTCGGAGCAGTATTATCCGCACTTGCCGGTTATATCGGGATGAATGTCGCCGTTCGCGCTAATGTCCGTACGGCAGAAGCGGCGAAGCAGGGACTTGGCAAAGCGTTAAATGTTGCCATAAAAGGCGGCGCGGTAACAGGTTTGTTAGTTGTCGGTCTTGGCCTCTTGGGTGTTGCCGGCTACTACGCGATAACCGGAGATATAAAGGCGCTCATCGGACTTGGTTTTGGCGGCAGTTTGATTTCTATATTTGCACGTCTTGGCGGCGGTATTTACACCAAAGCGGCTGATGTTGGCGCTGATCTTGTCGGAAAAGTTGAAGCTGGTATACCTGAGGATGATCCGCGCAATCCGGCTGTCATTGCCGATAACGTCGGTGATAACGTCGGTGACTGTGCCGGTATGGCCGCAGATTTATTTGAAACATATGCGGTTACGGCAGTGGCCGCGATGCTACTCGGTTCGCTGACGTTTATCGGTTTTGAAAATGCACTATTATATCCGCTTGTGATCGGCGGTCTCGCAATTGTATGCTCAATTATTGGCATTCAGTTCATACGTCTTGGCAAAAAGAAAAATATAATGGGCGCATTATATAAAGGCCTTGCGGTTACGGGAGTATTAACTGCTATTGGTTTTTATCCAATCACACAGTGGCTCATGAAAGATAATCTGCTCTACTCTACGATGAATATTTACCTTGCGTCACTGGTCGGCCTTATCGTCACTGCATTGCTCGTAATTATTACCGAATATTACACATCAACGGAATATAAACCGGTAAAGTCTATTGCGGAGAGTTCTGAGACCGGTCATGCGACGAATATCATTTCCGGCCTCGCGGTTAGTATGAAATCAACAGCACTCCCTGTATTAGTGATTGCCGGAGGCATTCTCGCGGCATATACGCTTGCTGACTTGTATGGCATCGCGATCGCGGCAATGAGCATGTTGTCTTTGACAGGAATAATCGTTGCTATTGATGCCTATGGACCAATTACAGATAATGCCGGAGGAATAGCTGAGATGGCTAAGATGTCCGAAGAAGTAAGAAATATTACCGATCCGCTTGATGCAGTCGGCAATACGACAAAGGCGGTAACAAAAGGTTATGCTATCGGATCTGCGGGATTGGCGGCTATCGTCCTGTTCGCGGCATACATTCAGGAACTTGCAGAAGCTGGTAAGATATATAATTTTATGCTCAATGATCCTGAAGTATTGGTTGGATTACTTATTGGCGGATTGCTCCCGTATTTATTCGGCGCACAGGCAATGCAGGCCGTCGGGAAAGTAGCGGGTTACGTGGTACAGGAGGTGCGACGCCAGTTTAAGGAGATTGAAGGAATTATGGAGGGGACTGCAAAACCTGATTACGCCCGGACGGTAGATATTGTTACCAAGGGCGCGATCAGACAGATGGTCCTTCCGGCGCTCATACCGATTGCCGCGCCGATTCTTGTCGGCTGGATTCTCGGACCGGTTGCGCTTGGCGGCATGCTTGTCGGTAGTATAGTAACAGGAATTTTTGTTGCTATTTCAATGACCACCGGCGGCGCTGCATGGGATAATGCTAAGAAGCTTATTGAATCAGGCGCACACGGCGGCAAGGGTTCACCAGCACACCAAGCAGCGGTTACCGGAGATACTGTCGGAGATCCTTATAAGGATACCGCAGGACCGGCAATCAATCCGATGATCAAGATTCTCAATATCGTTGCACTGCTCATGATAGGTATAATTATTTAGAGAGGACGCGCATGCCGTACGCCGGGATACGTTATATATTCATGCCACTCGTACGGAGCAAGATTCGTACGGTAACAGGTACGGAACACCTACCTTCGACAGCTCCGTATATTCTCGCAGCGAATCATACGGGATATCTTGATGGCGCGGCAATCGTTGTAGTTATTCTTAAGCAATTAAAGAAGCCAATATACTTCCTAACGAGACAGGAAGTCTGGCGGGTACTCGGAGGATGGCTTGCCCAGCATTTGTTCGGCATGATTCCGGTACGAACGGGCGATAAACGCGAATCCTTAAAAGATGCAATCGCTTTATTGGGACAAAAAGAAATTATCGGAATTTTTCCTGAAGGTACGCGTAATGATGACACGAAGCAACTCTTGCAGGGGAAGACCGGCGCTGTGCGATTGGCTCTCGAAGCAGGCGTGCCACTCATCCCTGTAGGGATCAGCAATACTACCGGTCATTATTTGCGTCAGGCACTCAATAGTTTGTGGAAGAAGGATAAGGGTATTAATGTCGTGTTTGGCCCGCCGGTATCGCTTGATGAGTTTAAAAATAAACCGGTTGATAAACCTCTCTTGTACGAAGCAACCCGAAAGCTTATGAAAGAAATCGGGAAACTCTGTGATAAAGAGTATCAGCATTAGAATGATAATATGATTTATCCTCTGATGAGGCATTCATTATTTCCGATGGTCAGATTTTTTTCAAAAAAGACTGTCGGTTTTGAGAACCTGCCAAAGCAAGGCCCGTATATCCTCGCCTGTAAACATCTTGCTGCGCTGGATGGTATATTCATCGGTGCCGCAGTGATTCCATATATAGATAAAAAAATTCATTTTATCTCCAATGTCGCTCCGTGGGGGTGGATTTGGAACAAATTGATTGCTGAAAAACTGTTCGGATGCATCCCGTATCATAAAGAAAATCCAAAGCTCTGTCTTGAGATTGCACATGAACAGTTGCGGCAGGGTAAAATTATCGGAATATTTCCTGAAGGATTGATGCAGGAATTTAATCCCAAAAAACATCGTGCGAAGACCGGAACCGCCCGTCTCGCTATAAAAAGCCGGGTGCCTATCGTACCGATCGGCATATCACACAAGCTCAGTATTAAAAGTAAGTACAAGAAGTTGTCACAGAGGCGGGAAACCATCAAAAACTCATGGCTTAATCCCAACTCGATGGTAATTCATATCGGAAAGCCCTTCGATCTCTCACAGTATTATGGGAAAGATATCAATAAAGAAATGCTTATAGAAGCTACGGACGTCGTCATGGATCGCATTGACGAGCTTACCAAGGTGGTTCATAGTTGAGAGGTGATATATTAGCATTAACGTTTTTGTCGTATGAAATGGAGCACACTTAAAACGCTGCCGTATAGTGACATTGAAGCAGCTCAAAACAAGCTTCTAAAAAACTACGTACGCCATCAGCTGCCCTACTCCCCGTACTACCGAAAGTTATTTGAAGATAGTAAACTGCGCTTTGAAGACATTGAGACTATTGATGACTTGCAGCGGGTGCCCTTTACTTCCAAGGCTGATATTGCCCCTACAAAAGATGAGCCTGCAAAACCGCGCCAGTTTATACTGCAGCCTGATGAAAAATTGATAAAAAAGTATGCGAGCAAAGCAACGCTCGTAAATTTGATGTGGGGAAAAATTACAAAAAAGGATGTGAAGCGTAAACTGGAGCTTGAGTATAAACCAATTCATGTGCATTTTACAACCGGAAGGAGCGCCTCTCCGACGGCGTTTACCTACTCATCCCGTGATATAGAATTTTTACAGGAAGCTGGTGAACGGATGCTTGATGTTGCAAAAGTATCACGCGATCTTGTAGCAATAAATGCATTTCCTTATGCGCCACATCTTGCTTTTTGGCAGGTATATAATGCGTTTATAAAATTGGGCCTGACATCAGTGCAGACAGGAGGCGGTAAGATAATGGGAACACAGAAAATTATTGTTGCGCTGGAGCGGATGAAAGCGGGACTCGTTACGTTTATTCCCGGATACGGTTATCACCTGCTTCGCGAAGCAGTTTCTCAAGGGATGGATTTTTCAAACCTCAAAGTCATTGCCAGCGGCGGCGAACGTGCAAGTATCGGTATGAAAGCAAAAGCCAAAGAGTTGCTTGCCAAGCTCGGCGCCAAGGATGTCCGGTATTTATCGTCGTATGCATTTACAGAGGGCAAAGCAGCGTGGATTCAGTGCCATGAACAATCCGGATATCATTTGTATCCTGATATGGAATATTTTGAAGTGATTGACGAGGAGGGAAAACGGGTGAAACCTGGAGAGCCGGGAGAGCTCGTGTATACGTCGCTTGACTGGCGCGGCACCATCGCGTTCCGATACCGAACTGGGGACATGACCGAGGGCATGGATTATGAACCGTGTCCGCACTGCGGCAAAACGGTTCCCCGGATCCGCATGGATATCCAGCGGACAACTGAGATACAAGAGTTCAACCTTACGAAAGTAAAAGGGGAGCTCATAAACCTGAATAATTTTTATCCGGTACTTGCTGCTCTCCCCGAAATTGAGGAATGGCAGGTTGAAATCAGGAAAAAAAATAACGATCCGTTTGATGTTGATGAAATGCTCGTGTATTTGGCTCCAAAGAAAGGTGAATCGTTTGCTGCCGTGAAAGCGCGGGTACAAAAAGCCGTACACAATGAGGTGCTCGTAAATGTTAGCGTTGTCGAGAAATCGCTTGATGAGATGCTCCAGATGCTCGGTATGGAAACTGAATTAAAGGAAAAACGAATCGTTGATATTCGACCGAAAAATTAGCAATTAACTGAGTAGATTGAGTATTGTATAATACTTTCGAAAAACTCCTCTTGCTGGTACAATGATGATATGATAACCTTCTAAAATATCATGTTATTACTCATTGGACAGAGCATTTGGTTCATACTGCCGGCAGGCATCGCAAATATAGCCGCGTCACTCACACGCGGTATTCCATTTTTAGGGACGCCGGTTGATTTTGGAAAGTCATGGAGAGGGAAGCGGATTTTCGGAAGCCACAAGACGTGGCGCGGCATCATATTCGGCACACTCTTTGGAGTTTTCACGTTCTGGCTGCAGCAGTATTTGTATCGTTTTGATTTTTTTGAATCGCTCAGTGTAGTTAATTACACGGAAGAGACATGGCTGTTTGGTTTTCTGCTCGGATCGGGAGCCGTATGGGGAGACGCGATCAAGAGTTTTTTCAAGCGTCAGGCAAACAGGCCGCCGGGTGTTCCATGGATCCCGTTTGATCAGATTGATTATACTGTTGGAGCAGTTGTGCTTGTCAGCATTATCCATTTTCCAGGCGTCGGCCTCACCATTGCCATTATCTGTTTTGGATTTGTACTTCATATACTATTTAATTTGTTAGGATATATTTTACGATTAAAGAAAAATAAACTGTAACCAATATGAACGTATCAGTTAAAAAGTTGCCGAAAAGTGAAGCAGAGCTTAAGGTTGAATTATCTACTGATGAGCTGAAGCCGTATCTTGAAAAGGCCGCACAGAAAATTTCACAGGAGACCAAGATTTCCGGTTTTCGTCCCGGCAAGGCGCCGTATGATGTCGTTGTGCGGGAAGCGGGAGAAATGAAAATTTACCAGGAAGCGTCACAGCTTGCTGTGGAGGCAACGTTTTCACAAGCCATTCTCGATAATAAGCTCGTGACCGTGGGTTCACCAAAAATTTCCGTAGATAAAATTGCTCCGGGAAATCCGTTTTCGTATACTGCAACCGTTACTCTTTTGCCTGACGTGGAGCTCGGGGATTATAAAGGCATTACTGCTGAGAAAAAAACGGTTGCTGCCGAGGAAAAAGACGTTGATGGAACAATGTCTCGGCTTCAGCGTATGCTCGGTAAAGAAAACCGCACATCCCGACCGGTCCAAAAAGGAGACAAGGTTGAGATCGACATGGAAGGTTTTGTTGATAAAGTTCCTGTTGACGGCGGATCGGCGAAAGGACAGACATTGCTTGTCGGAGACGGTAATTTTATTCCCGGTTTCGAGGATAATCTCATTGGCATGAAAGAAAATGATAAGAAGGAGTTTGAGCTGAAATTTCCTAAGGAATATCACCGGAAGGACCTCGCCGGAAAGCCGGTCGAATTCAAAGTGACCATGAAG
>SDBT01009446.1_pt1 | contig 15816 bp, 13 predicted proteins | sample 2277101 | NCBI WGS metagenome assembly SDBT01 (sample SAMN10404973, study PRJNA504765) | marine sediment metagenome | isolation source: marine sediment core GS10_PC15, 103 cmbsf | place: Arctic Ocean: Southern Knipovich Ridge | collected 2010 | reverse complement strand
GCCTGGAAAAGGGTCTCACCACGTTCCACGTGTCCCCCGAAAAGACGCCACGTGTAACAGTCAGAGTGAAGCTGGAAATAAACCTGTGGTCCGTTAGGACCTCTGAGCGTGTAGGGCAGAAGCAGCGACACCTTGGCCATTACCGAACTCCTTCTGACGCATAGGACCTGATCCGCGTTTTCAGGTGGTTGAGGACGTACGGCATGTTCACATTGATAACGTGAAGGGGCATCGACACGGCACGGACACGTCTGGTTTGGGCACTCAGATTAGACAATGCAGCGTAGATTCGTCTCGCCGCGGCGTGACGATCCCGCTTCAGCCAGTTGGGCCGGATCAACCTTGGCAGGATTGCCACCTCGTTAATGCCGTAATCGAGATCGAAACCGCTTCTGGCAGCTTCGAGTATGGCCTCCAGGACGCTTGCCAGCGCGGGCAAAAGGCTGCGCTTTAGCAACACGCACTGGAATATGTGCGCCCCTCCGTAGTTCTTCAGCAATAACCTGTCTCGGGCCAACGCCATCACGCCATTTCTGTGTGGCGGCTGGGCCGAACTGACCATGAACCGCAGCCGGACCAGACTTAACGCAGGCGGGCCGTCGAAGAATATGACATCGGCATCCTGTGACACTGCCGCATTCAGAAGGGCCTCCAGCTCCCTCTTGTGCGACTCAGAAAGGCAGACAACTTGATCTGAGGCGACGAAGGCCACGTAATCTTGGTTCGCCTCGCGCAGAACGTTTACCGGCCACTGCGCGGCGGCTGCGGCGAAATGGTGGAGCTTGTGGCTGCCCGTCACGAGGATGTCACCCTTTGGCTGCTCAGCCTGGAGCAGGCTGCCCATGCGTGAGCCCTTGCCGGAATCCCAGATCAAGACGTCCTTGCCGTCGAGGTGCTCGAGCAGTCTGCTGCTGGAGGCCGTGATGTGAAGCGCGCTACCAAGCTGCGCACTCCGGCAGACCAGTGGCGACAGTGGGGCCTCCGCCGCGGCGGGATCCACATACTGTCCAAGCCGTGCGGCCAGGGACCGCACCACCGGATCACCGCATGCCAATGCCCACGTCACAATGACCGTGCGCGCAGCATCCGGGTCGGCAACTGACATGCTCCATCCCAATGTGCTTGCCAGGTCCGTCTGACATAGGGCCGTCAGGAGCACCTCATAGGTGCCGATCAGTCTTGGATTGCCGTGTGTTGTATCCATTCGTCTATCACCTCCGAACACTGAGCAACATAGGTCTCGGCCATACGCTCAGCATCATTATTCCCTTTCAGGTGGCAACGAAGCTTGTACACCTGGTAGGACCTTTCGAAGTCCTCTCGGACGCCTCGTAGCCACTGCCCGAGGAGAGCGGGCGAACATCGCCTGGCGTTCAGCAATGCCCCGTAGTCCACGAGCACGGCATGGGCCCCATTCCGGTCGATAACGAAGCCCAGATTGTCCAGACTCAACTCACCGTCGTAATAACCGGCCTCGCCCAAGGCCCGATAAACCGCCACAGCCTTGTCTAGGAGGTGCTGAATTTCAGCGGTCATTGACGCCGGTATGGCCGCGAGAACCGACCAGAAAGGACGTATCGGCTGCTGCTGGACGATGCAGAGCAATGGCCGACCAAAGTGCACCGAGATGTTGAAGCTCTCGAACAGCCAGCGGCACTCGACCAATACGCGCAGGATTCCTCGCAGGCAAGAATGAAAGAGCCTGCTTCGCTGATCCAGGAGATCTATCGCGGCGAAGATGCGAAGTGCCCCAACGACCTCCAGGATGGTTATGACGCGGCGAGCGCACTTGCGTATTGCAGAGACCACCATATCCCAGACATGCAGCAACCAGGACGCCACCCTGAGGGCCATCGTCTTCATGGGACGAATAGACAGCCGCAGAAGCCTGGCGAAGAAACGGACTAGGCGAACACTTGCCCCGATCATGCGCACCAAGATCAACGGGAGCATGCCGATCCATTCCAGCACCTTGCCGCTTGCCCAAAGCCATCTGTCGATCACCCAGGATGCCTTCACTATCACGGCTAAGCCGAAAGGAAGGCGAAGAGCGTGATCGAGATATGCCCAATCGGTGCCAACAGGGAGGCATTCCTTAACCGTGGGGCGTTGATCAGCGAGGAGATCAGTCGCAGCGGGATTGATACCGAAGCCCCGATCGCTGTGAGAGCGCCCCGCCGAGCCACATACGAGCGTCTTGATGACGCCCCGGAAGGACAGTGCAAATCGCAGCAGGCGGTTGTCTGTCACCTCAGAGGTCTGGAACGGGCCTCGCACTGCGGGCCTCTCCGGCCAGCGAGGCATCTTCAGCACCTCACCGTGCGGCTGGCGGATTGCGAGGGACTCCGTACCCTCGCCTAGGAGGGGCAGTTCGCGGGCAAACAGCCGTGGTCGCTTGGCAGCGGCAATCATGGCAGCGACGTGACCGCCTGTAAGTATGGGCATGCGGTCGGGATTGGCCGGATATGCCATCGTCTCAATCGCCGGCACTTCTACCAGGCGGGGTGGCTGGCTGTCGTCGCTAAGATTGGTCAGAAGGGCAAGTTCGCAGGCCAGACTTCCATCCTGTAGATCGTTGATTGCCACCCACCCGCTTGTTCTGTCATAACCGAGCCTCTTGAGGGCATGCGCAAGTCGATCTCGCCTATAGGCCTTGAAGATGGCCTGGGGATCGTGAACGTGACCTAGCATGGGCCGCATCAGAACGTCCACGTAGCAGGCGTTGGCCATCGACGTCAGATGCCTAAGCCCAGGCTTGGACACTAGCGCCCCAGGAATGCGTCTGCTGCCTAGGACAGCATCTGTCGTTTCCGACTTCAGCAGCGCTACTATGGCCGGAACGATCTCAAAGAGAGGTAATCGTCCGTCACCATCAATGGTTACAACGAGATCCATGTCTAGGTCCACGGCATCGGCACAAGCCGCCATGAGTCCGGGGGCCTTGATCCCGGGAAGAGCAACGAGTTCCTGGAGACGAATCTGCCTGAAATGAATGCGAACCGAATTCATCTTCGGTGGAACCGTCGCGGACATGTCCATCCCCGCCACCGCGAAGATATGCATATCCGCACATACATTGTGGAACAGATCGTCAAAGTCCTGCGCATGTGTCCTGACGATTTCAGCGATATCGCCAAAGGCCGAATAGCAGAGCGCCAACCTCAGCGACCGATTACTTCCTCTCGCATGCTTCTCCAGCCAGAGAAGGTCCAGCGAGGCTTCTATTGCCAGCGCTACAGCGGCCAAGTACGAGTGCATTCTCCTCCGCCCCGCGGCCAGTCGTTCGCGTAGCAGTCGGGTTTTTCCCGGGTCTGTCTTGGCGATCTCGCGGACGGCGTCACGGGCGTGACGGAAGAGGCACTGCAGGTACTGTCTGCGGCCCCGTGTCAGCCGGGTCAAGTTAGCCGTCGATATCCGATCTGTGTATGTACGCTTCCCCCAGCGTGATCGCCATGCCCTACGCGCGACCTTGCCGCGAGGCAGGGGCTCGCCGGAGATGAGGCTCTCCAGCACGGCGTCGATCAAGTGGCGGAGGTCGGAAGTTCCTTGGTTTTTCAAAGCTGATCCCACGAGAACATCTCCAGCAGCGAGGATGAGAAGACAAGCGCAGCTCGTCTCAGGCTTTTGATACTCGATCGACCACCTTGACGTGGGAGTATCGGCACAACCTGAGACGATACTGTCAACGATGCTTTCTTTAGCGCCATCAGCATGCGCGGTTCCGGGTATTTCGGCAGGGGTGTTTGACAGAGCACCGCTGCTGCCTTGCGGTTCATGACGTAGCACCCGGAATTCGGGTCAGCAACGATCCCAACACACAGAGCAAGGAAACGCAGGATGACGTTCCCTAGGAACCGCATGCAGCCGGCTATGCTGGCTTCGTCGCGTTGTGCGACGATCACGTCGGAACCATTGGGCGTGAGGCAACTTCGAAGCTTCTTCAGGCAGTTCACTGAGAACTGCCCGTCCGGGTCGATCCTAGCCAGTAACCGGGCGTCACTTTGAAGGAACTGGTGCGTCATGAGTTGCTGCGCGCGTCCGATTGAGGCTGGCCCGGACACCCAACTAACCTCAACGCCGCGAGGCATGTCTCGGCGAAGTGAGATGCAGGCACTCTCAGAGCCCGGGCCGTTGACAACCAACACAACCTTCGCCTCACTACCGAAGGCGACTGTCGCCATCTCCCGACCCCACCGCAGAAGCACATCTCTTGGCTCCGATGCGAGAGCCGGAGCCCACACCCAGATCGTCTTGTGCAAAGTTTCTCTGACATCGGAGGGCATCTTCGAACTGTCCCTGGTTCTGACCGCGGCGTTCAATTCTTCCCCCTCAATTAGTGTCGCTGTGATCTCTTGCATTACCTGCCTCCTATAACATAAGGCGCTGAATGTGCTCTGTAGCCCGGGTCTCGATAGTGCGAACGGCCTGCTCTAACGCTGTTGTCCAGTATTCTCTGCCCGCGACTTCGTGCAGGTTGCCGAAGCCGCCCAGTACGATTTTGTATAACTCGAGATGATCCAAGTCTCGGAGCGCGCCTGTCATACTTAGGAAGGCCGAAAAGGCTTGGTTCAACTCCAGAAATGCGTCTCGGGCACCAGCTTCCAGCCCGGACAGGTTCTCAACGCCGCGACAGCTTAGCCGCCTGAGGAGGCACGCCAAAGGCCGACTGTCATAGACCTGATCGAAGAAGTCGACGACCTCTTCTCCGGCGTCTCGAAGACCAGTGGCAGCTTGATAGGGGTCGGAACCCAGGACGAATCCGACCAACTCCATCGCCGAGCGAAAACTTCTCAACTGGAACACATCGGCAACGGCAAATGGGAGCCGCTGGTCTTCATACCACGCCGCAGCAAGCACCAACGTTGCGACGGTCTCCAGAATGTCGTCGCAGGCCTCATCGTCCGGGGCTTCACTCCCCATCTTCGCGAGGTGTGCCCTCAGCTTCTCTCGGAAGGGCGAGAGGCGCAGGAACGTCTTGGATCGCCCGTTTCTCAGCAGGACCACAAACCGATTATCCATGAAGAAGTCGTTCCGGACCGAGACGTACAACTCCTCCAGAATCGCGTCGGGGGCATCCCAGTCGGTGCTGATGCGACAGAGGAGGTAGCTGGGGTATTGCCCATCAATGGAGTGGACTTCCAGATGAAGCTCTCGGCTAACAGAGGTCAACGCACTGCGTACTGCTGCGGGCTGGGCAAGCATGAGACGCGTTCCGCCGGTGTCAGACAGAGCGAAGGGCTCCTTGAGGATCTGTTCGAGGCCGACGAGGTCGGCGACACGTCCCTTTCCTTCAGCGATCTTCGCGACGACCTCATCGACACGTCGGATCTGCTTCAGCAGCGGCTCCACGCGCCGCAGTAATTCTTTACGGCCCAGGGGTGGGTCCTCCCACCAGGCATAGCCCCAAGTGCGCGCTCGCTTTTTACCCTTCTTCCTAGACATGGGTCGGCCTTTTCTTCCCGCGCAGACCGCGAACCAGTGTATTCACGTGCTTGGCGATCCGTTCAGCGATCTGATGAGGTTCTTGCAGCTCGGTCTTAGGAATGCGGACGACATGATCCGCTTCTGGCACGTTGACAGGTGCGTCCCCGAGAATGACTAGGCTGTAGGTCAGACGATACTCCTCGCGAAGCTTGCGGATCATGGATCGAAACTCGTCGATGGGGCTGTTGAACTTCCCGTCCGTTACGTTTATGACGATCACGGTTTGCTTGCCGGCGGACGGCGAGTTAAGAACCTCATGCATGATGTGCGACATGCTTAGCACATCTTCATTGCCGCCTTGGCCTTTCGGAGGTAGGGAAGCAACGGCATCCGCCGCTTGAAGAGAACTGCGACCGGGGGTCTTTTGCGGGTGATACAGCCAGCGCACCAAGGGCCCACCTCTGTCAGAGGAGTAGTCGGCCGCGAACATTCGGATCCTTGCCAGCCTCTCGATTCGCAGGAACGCCGAAGCGAGGATCTTGCCTGCAAAGGTCGTCTGAATCGTGTTGGACGAGGAACCGTCTTTGGCAAGGACGACTACCGGCTTGCCTCGGTAATCGGTCACGTTGCGACGCCGCCACTTGCGTCGCAATAGTGACGATGCAGCGATCCGATGCAAACGGCGCGGGTCTAGGGCTCCACGTGTCTGGAAACGATCAACCATAGCCTCCTGACGCTGCCCGAACCACTGATAGCCGCGTAGCTTCTTCTCGATTGGTGCGGCACCTTGCTGGATCTGACGGAGAGCCTGCTCGTCACGACAACGAGATAGGGCTTCCTCGTGGATTCCGCCCTCGCGCCCCGACCCGTAGGCCGTTACCTTGTGTCGTCGTGTTGCCAGTTCGGCCTCCACCGCACCGGGTGCGTATAGGGTATCGCGCAAGGCCTGAGCCACTTGGTCCACGCGGGGATCGTCCCACTGGGAGCGGCCTGTGGCTTGAGCGATCATGCTGACCGCTCGTTGCAGGACGGCCTGAACCTGTAGTTCTTCTGGAGATCTGGGCCCAGGCGGCTGTAGTCGGCCATCAGTCTTGTCTGGCTTCTGTGCGGGCCGAAGCGGTACCTCCGTTTTCGCATCTTCACTGGGAAGTGGCATCGCATCCTCGCAAATCCGCTTCCCGCACTGCGTACAGAATGTATTAGCCGGAGGGTTTTGCGTACCACAATGACAACAATCGTTCTTGCCGGTGGTCGGCTTCTGTGGCTCGGGTTTCTGCAAATGAGGCTTCAGTCGCCATGGCGCTGATTGATCGATCGAGGGGGGGACTGGATCGTCTGCTCCCGCCAGTGGCTGAGAGAGCACATCCTCGGTTGGCGCAGCTTGACTACGCTTACGGAGCGGGACACGCTTTGGTCCTCCCGTGGCTTGCAGAAGTTCACGCGCGATCTTATCCGGCAACGCTGGTTTATCCGGCTGCGGCGTCTGCTTCAGCGGCAGGAAAGGCACCAGTGCTGCCATTAACTCCTTCGCAAACTCATCCCCAATCATCGGCAGCTGTTCGGAATCGCAATCGGCCGTGGAGATCTGGTATCGCTGGCAGGCCGGCGCCATAGCATCCAGGATGCGGCAGGTCAGAGGGTGCATCCGTCGCCGAATTGGCTCACGCTTCACGAGCCCGAATACCAAGTCTCCCAGCGTCGTGGCAGCCAGAATGACGTCCTTTAAACGTGTGAACCGGAGATCGATCATTGCAGCTGCAAAGAGTCGGTATGATTCGACTGCCCCAAGTCCTTCAACTCGATACAGCTGATCGATGCAAAGACGGTTCGCGACCGCCTCAAGAACAAATGCGGAGGTCTGCGCTGCCGCATTTGGGTCGAGACCGGACAGCGTCTCAGGAGCGAGTTTCACAGCAGCTTGAAGTATCGCGTTGGCTCTGCCGGCATGGGCCTTGAACTCGGAGATTGCACTGAGGCCCAGACATGCTCTGGCGGCCGGAAATGCCGGGGACTGAGTGTGGAGCGGCCCGCGCTGAGGGCGGGTCTTGAGTTCCGAATCCCGCACGTTCCGCCCAAGTGCGGACTCGGCGGCCGTCTTCTGATGCTCGAAGCTCAAGTCATCGAGCTTGTCTCTGGCATCATTGCGACGCGACCACGAGACGCTATACCGGTTGGCATCGGCAATCGACACCGGTCGCCAGGTCCGCTGATACTTGTTTTCGCCATACCAACCCATGGTGAGTTCCTCAAAGCACGCCGACCGCTTCGCCTGCGGGCGTGTTCGTCTTGACCCGAACGCCAAAAGCTTCGGCGAAGACCGTTTCCGCTTCGTCCGTGTCCCGGGTAGAGCAATGGCCCAAAAGCGTGTTGAAAACCAGATGTCGCGTACCCACTGGCAGGCGTCGCATGCAGCCCAGCAGATCCAACTCGGCGTCGATCGTTGGCGGCAAGATGGATTGTAACGCTCCCTCGCTGTGCTTCTGGCGGATTGCCATGGCCAAAGCCACAACCTGCTGGATTTGCTGTTCTGTCGCTTCGGGAGCCAACTCGCGCAAAACCATAGCCTCTTGCTCCGGGGGCAGCCCCGCAAACGTCACGCGTCGTGTCCAACGACGGCCATATGCCTGATCCAAATCCCAGATGGCAAATTCCCCAGACTCGTTTGCCGAATGATTTGAATCAGTTGCGAAGGTGACGTTTGTCGTATCGAACACTTGTCCTCGAGGCTCGCGGATCGTGCTCTGTCCGACGATCTCGAGGAAGGCACCCTGGACGGACTCCGTAATTCCCCGTCCGGATTCTACTAGCCAGATCACGTGCAGGGTCTCAGAGTCAGCGGTTGCTTCTGCGAGGATCTCCAAGATCCGCTGTGGCCGCTCCTCCGTGCTGAAATTCACCACTTCGGTGCGGTACCAGATCTCAGCTGGAGTCTCGAATGTGGAAACGAAGAGTCTATGGCATTTGATCTTGCCCCAGCGTGGCAGATCGAGGCCATTGCATATCCTCCCGAAGTTGTCTCTTGGCCCGAACAGCAACGAGTTCAGAAAGTGAGACTTCCCTGTCCCCGATTGGCCGCTCAAGTGCAGCGGCGCTCGCGTCGCCAAAGCATCTACGGCAACGGTTATCAAGTCATAATCCGCATAGAAGGGGTGCGTGTCATTGGACTGTGGGAGCAGTCGGACAATCGATCCGCTCGAAGCCTTCTCGAATTCCGTGATGTCAATGATCCTGCTCATGTCTCACTTCCTCTCTGTTCATGCAACCGCGCCTGCCGTGACGTCTACATGGTCGTTTGGTCCCTCTCGTTTTGCCCGGCCTCTCGACTCGGAAGCTCCTCGTACGATTGTTGACCGTTGGCTTCGACGACGATTCGTTGCCCTTCCAAACGGATGCTAACTGTTTCAACTCCCGTGTCCACCCGGCCGCGCAGGGCCTCGGCGAAGGCAGCGCGAGTGGTATCGATGACACCGCGGGCCCCGGTTTCCAGAGTTGGAAGAGAATCAATGATCTTCTCAGCAACATCTTTGTAAGGTTCGACCGATGTCGCCCCGGTCACGCGACCGACCAGTGACCGAATTTCCATCTCCGCCACCTCGATGGCCGTCCGTCGGGTGAACTCGTCAAAAAGAATGGGCTGACCGACACGCGAGATGAACGCGTGGCCAAGGTGTTCGAACGCACGGGAGACGACGCGTTGCCGCACTTCATCCCGCGTTAGATCGCCGAAGCCAAATCTTGCGTTGGCCTTATGGGTTCCGTACGCAACGTTCGACGTGAAGATGAAGATGACTGACGGGAGCGTACGGACGACCATGCCCGAGCCGGTTTGGAGCGTTCCTTCCTGTAGGATTCTCAGAAAGAACTCGCACAAGGCACCGCGTACACCTGGCTGAGCATGGTCGAGATCTGCGATCTCTACTACTGATGGTCGTCGCGATATCTTTGCCAAGACACCATCGTTATACGAGTTGACGATCCCAGGAGAAGCGCCGGCAAGAGAAGTCATCACTGCGTGCGGACTATCGAATGCCGTGGCGTCTATGTAGTGGTATGGCCATTCCATCGCCTCTGCGATGTACTTGACGGCTACGCTCTTGCCCGTTCCGACGGGCCCTGCCAGCATCAGACGCAAGGGTTCCATGTCCGGCCGACCAATCACCTCTTGCCAGATCCGCTCGGCGAGTTCTCTCAAGGCGGCGTCCTGTCCCAATATCCTTGAGCGAAGCAAAGCCTTCAGTTCAGCGTTGCCGATTCGCTGCCTTAGATGACGACTTATGTCTGCAGAGCGAGGCGTTGCCGGAGCCTCATCGCAAGTGCCGAACGTATCTCTTCGACCGGCCAGGTCCTCAGCCAAGCTGGCTAGCGATGACGAAATATCTGGATCACCAGGACCTCGTTCCGCAGCCAAGCTGGACAGCGGCTGCAACAGATCCTCCTTTCCCGGCGCATACTTGTTCGCGGTATCCAAGACGAGTTTTACGAGCCGGTCGAGTTCACTGGAAACCAATCCTCGACAGCAATCCGCAAGAGCGATGCGAACAAGGTCCGAATCTTTCGCCGCCGGGAGGGTTTGGATAACCGGAAGAAGGGGCGAATGACTTCGCCCCTGTCCCACACCGAAGAGAGACTCGAGTTCCTCTCGTGTGCCAAACGTCAGCACAGGCAGGCCGTGTGTGCCCAACTCCCGAAGTGTTCCTTCGAGTTCGCGGCCCTGCTCGTATACCGACACCCGCGGCCGCAGGAGACTGCACGGTGAGGCGAGGATCAGACCCGCCCGTCTTGTCGTTTGGGCTAACTGAGGCAGCCTCTGGATAGGCACCGGTTGCCGAAGAACTGCGATATTGGCCGCAATTCTCGCCAAGCGGTCCAGTTCAAGACGAACGCGCAACGCAGTACCGACAACCGCAACCGATAGGCCCGCTTGAAGGCGTGGAAAGATGCTCTGGCTGATATTCCCGACATCTGAGTCTTGCTTCACGTGAGCCATCAAAGGTTCGACCATACCCTTGAGCTCCTGGGGCACCTCCGGTGCGATGCCGGCTGCAACTGGGGGCAGTTCTGCCTGGATCGTTTTGGCGCAGCGATCGAGAAGCTCCAGTGCTTGGTTCAGGCGATTAAGCCGTGGCAGATCGAATACCGCGTCTCGCAGCGTGAGGCGCGCCGCGATCCGCCAGTAGTCGCTGCCGGCGTTTCGCGAGGGGGCGATCGGGACTGCGGTAAGGCCCGTCTCCTTGACCAGCTCCGCCGTTAGTTCCCATAGCCGGCGAACCGAGAAGTCCACGGCCCCGGGGACAAGGGCCAGCACCACATCAAGCTCGTGTAGGCCCCCCGCATGTGGGCGAAAAGCAGCTGAATGTATGCCCGGCTGAGTCTTCGGCTCCCACTCCCATCCCTGCGGCAATTGGCGGGGCTCACAGCCCAGCGACGCGGAGATCGCTTGCTGGATCTGCCTTCCCGCCGGTGTCGTTATGTTTGCTTTGGCCTGCACTGGTTTGCTCTGTGCTTTCTTTTCATCAATGTGCGGCAGCGCCACCCATAAGAGAGTGGATGTCCGCGCAACACACATGATCCGCAGCTAGGCTTCTCTCCCATCTCCATTACGCGCTCGGGAGAACTGCGACGTCACCCATATTCGCCTGACTTGTCAGCCCTGCTGGCTGTGTTTTCTGGCGCGAAATGCTAAGCGATGTACTAAGAGCGGGATGGGAATACGGAAAAAGATGGAAGTCGGGTATAGCACCCGCTGATCAGTCAGCGGGAAGATTATGTGTGAAGCTGCCCTAACTGCTTTCAAACATAGAAATTGACCTGCCCACGGTGGCGACTATTACGTACGCTCCTTTGCTGGGTTCAAGACTGTGGATTGGCCCCTTTCTTCGATGGGGCATCTGAAGGACTGTCGATTGACCTCTTGTTCGATGCTCAAGAGGTCATTCCTCACTCGATATGTTCCACCTGATGGCCGTTCTTGGCGAGATGGTCCGCAACCAGCTTGCGGTGGCACTGGTCGGTCCGCTTTTCAGCACACATCAAGCAGAATGGCTCAGCAACTTCCAGCAGTCGCTGTGTCAGCAGATCGCCTGCCTGGTCCATGAGCTGCTGGTATCGTCGCTGCCAGTCGTCCAGATCTCGGAAGACATTCCCGAGTTCAATGAACGAGTAGTACGCAATACCCGCGCCCGCCAGGAGAGCCTCGATGCCTTTGTCGGCATCCTTAGCCTTGGTGTATACCCCCATGCTCGACCGATCAGGACGCAGGCGAACGTCGACAATTGCCCTGATGCCCCTCTCTATGAGCAGGTCCAGGAATTCCTGCGGCTTCCTGCCACCATAGCCTATCGTGTAGATTCGCATGCCTTGGGCTCCTGTAGACATCGGCTCGCTGGTGTTGGTTACGGCGTCTCAACAAGGTTCTGCTTGCAGTGCTTCGCGGTCACGCCTTCCCGGCGGCATATCTCCAGGAACGGTTGAACGATTCTCGCCGCCGCAATGCGTTGTGGGAGCCGCCAGCTACCTCCACGCCAAATGAGCTTCTCAGGCACCACGAAATGCTCGTAGGCTGTCCGCATGGCTCGCATACTATCAGACAGTTTCCCTCCCCTCGGCTGGGTGATCTTGGCCGGCGAGTAGACAACGTGCCGAACGTCTATTTCACGTGCAAACGACACCAGGCATTCAAGGTCTTCGATGGTTTGAGCTTCCGGAAGACCGAAATCGTCCAGAGTCTTTTGCCGCTCCTCTGTTAGCGGAGATCGGGGAAAGAGCGGGTCAATGCGCAACACCAAGGGAATCCCGGCTTGGTGCAACGCCCTGATCCCTGCTTTGCGTTCTTCGATACCTGGGGCGTTTGGGTCGTAGACAGCGCGGGGGCGCTCCTGCGAGAACGCAAGGCTGACCTCGGCGCACAACCCCGGCAGATTCCGCTCATCGAACTCCTCGTATCTTGGATGGTCGGGCGGGAGCACATTCAATGCTTGGAAAAGGCCCAAGTAGCCTTGATCGACAGGCAACATAGGATTCTTCGTGAGGAGTGTCACGGTGGTGAACCGATTCCTATGGGCGAGTATCTGCTCCAGTGCGAACTTGGCATCACCCATTTCGGTCTCAAGAGGCTGAAATAGGTCGGTGCTGTTTGATAGATGGACAGGAGCTGCCGGGACGTCGAAACGATCGAGATCTTCCATGTCCTTGGCTATGAGCTTCTCGAAGTTCTGCTTCCCGGATGCGTGGTCCGGCTCGTACCCGGCCGCGTAGCAGTATACGCACTTGTGGTCGCAGCCTGTATACACGTTGATGCAGTATCGATGCCCGCTGGGAAACTCAGCTTGGGCGGCGAAGGGGCAATACCACTTGATCACACGTGGCCGTGTCGGCCCCAGAACCGACTTTCGCGAACTGTGCGGCAGGAAATATCGCGCCAAAGCAACACGTTCTTCCGAAGAGCGGCAATTCCACACCGGTTGGTACTTCTCATTCACCCTGCCTGCAAGGGCTAAGGACTCTTCAGGACTTGGAACACTATGTCTCATGCATCGTTCCTCGCAAGAATATCGCACTGAAACAACCACGACGAAGCTGGACTGCTGCATGCAATTCTGTATTCCATGATACGAGTTAATACCACGATCACAATCACGCCACCGTGACGTGGCAATGACGGATGTATGATCTGGGAGTTCCGAGAAATCCTAATCGCAACCCTTATAAACCCGTCCGCATTACCACTGCTCAATCCTCACAAAGGCATTACTTACTGCCGTGGGCGAACCGTCCCTTCGGGACATATGGTTCGCCCGAGGATCTCCAGCACGTGAAAGCGGCCGCAACGGCCCATTGCGAAGCTGATCCTCGACGAGAAACAGGGATTGGCCAAGAGCCAGCCCAGCATCGAAGTAGATCATTCTCTATTCTCTTTCAAACACCACCCATCGACGAGAGCCTGCCAGAGGACTCGCGAGGCTGGTCGTGGACGCAGGAATCATCGAGCCGTCATTCTGCCGTTAACGGCAGGCGTGGAGGTCTCGGTTATCATGGCAATAGCTTCCTTGAAAGGGCAATACTATGCGCCACTTCAGCCGGGCTTTGAGAGCCGAGTTGTTCAAGTATCGCAAACGAAACCGAATATCACTGGATGGAACGATTGCCGGTCAGACAGCAGGCATATACATCGGTGGGCTTCATCATGTCAGGCCGCCTGGGTCACGTGGTTCGAGCCCTTCTCCCGCTCAGCACCACAGCATCTACGACACAAGGGCTTTCTACGAATGGCCGGACCAGGAGTATGATCAGCCAGCATCTTGGTTTGAGCAGGTATTTCCAGGTACCCCGCCGCTACGAGTTCAAGGACCTCCCCGGCATCCGCAAACGCCCATTCCCGAGTACGATGACAGCCTTATGACACCGGAACTTCAGGATCATGCGGCCAACGCTTTCCGGCGGGCAGCGGCTGAGCAAGCATTGCTTCCTCAGGAGCCATATGGCGACATGGCCGAGATTCTAAACGCAACGAATGCGGAGATTGCCGCTGTTGCTCAAGACGTGGACAATCTCCCGAATCTTGCAGACATCGCCGATGCCATTTTCCAGTTGGAAGGGGTACTTCCGCCGGATCATCCGGATCTTGTCAATCTGAGAGCGGCTGCACGTGAATCGTTCGAACACCCGGAATCATGGCCGAGTCCCGAAGACTTTGGAGGCGATCTGGGCCCATCGAAGCTCGGCACTGGTGACCCCTATGAGCGTGCTCCCTACGAAGAGGCTGGACAGGCATTTGAACCTAACGACACCAGCCAGATGAACCAAGAGATGTTCGATCAGGCCATGGCGCAAGTTGTTGGGACGCAGATGATGCCGGAGCCAATGGCCGAGGCCCTTGATCCGATGCAGGATGCCTATGAGCAGCAATTTGAACAAGGCCTTGAGGCAATAGTGCATGAGGCAATGCCCGAGCAAGATCCGTTTGAAATGCAGCGACGGATGTACGATGAAGAGATGGAGATGCTCATGAATCCATTCATGGCGCCAGGTGCGTTTGGCCCAGGTTTTGGCCTCGGCCCAATGCCCCCCGGGCTGGGGCCCATGCCTGGCCCGTAGACATCAATAGGAAACAGATTGACGAAATCAACCCTCGGACGGTCCGGGGGTTTTTTCATGCGCGCAGGAAACAGATGGACCCAGATGGCACGCCCTGCCCATGCGGACGTGCCATCAGAGCAACGTCCGGAGGTAATGAGAATGGCATGGAGACCAACGAAGTATCTGTTGAACGGCGAATTGGACAACACCAGGCCCGGCAAGGTCACGGGCTGGATGAAGTTCGCTGGAATGAAGAACAAGGTGACCTTTGATCTGAAAGGAGATTGCCATCGAGACATCAGAAGAGCAAGGATTCGCTTCAAAGGAGAGGGAGAAGAAGGAGATGTGGAGGCAGCCAGCTACATGGAGGGATTCGCCCAGCATCAGACGGGCAACGTCGGGGACATCACAGCAGGCCTGCCGCCGCATGACTACCTGGATTACCCGTACATTGAATGGTACGGCGACGACAACGGGCGGGTCGTGGTTGAGCTAGAGCAGGACAAGGTTGAGGTGATCGGGAAGCTGCTGCCATTTGAGCAGTGGGAGCCGATTTCGCGCGAGCAGCAAGCGAAGAACATGGGCAAGTTCCTTGGAGACATAGCCCGCGCAATGGATCTTCCGCCTGAGAGGGCAATTTGCCCAGGCGTAACACACGCACAACAGGAAACAGATTCGACAGGAAAGGAGTGATACATATGAAACTGCTGACACAAGAGATTCGCAAGAAGCTTCCCGCTCTATATGCCCAGGACGGCAAGAGTGGAGATGCAGTGGCATATCTGAAGCTGTTCACGCCCGATTCTGGGTGGACCTGGTACATTACGGAGGGCAGTCAACAAGACGAGGACTTCCTGATGTTCGGCCTGGTTGACGGCATGGAGAAGGAATTGGGATACGTCAGCTTCAAGGAGCTTGAATCGGCAAGAGGCCCCATGGGTCTTCCGATCGAGCGAGACCTTTACTGGAAGCCCAAAACGCTCCGGGAGATCGCACCGGAGATGTTCCTGAGAGATGAGGCAAAGGAGGTGACACCATGAGCGCAGATGACGAGATCGTTCTCTGTGAATGCGGCAACTGCACATGGAGAGGCGATGTGAGCGAATGCAACGAGATTCACGGCCTGCTCGACCGCATCGAAACCGGCGATGAGTTCCCAGCCGGGGAATGCCCCAAGTGTGGGGCCTTGACGTACCTAGCAGCCCGTGGTAGAAGTTGGTTTTTCGCTGCCGCTCAAGCAGCGTGATGCCGGAGCGCAGGATTCGATGGAACCGGCCCAAAGATCACCATGCGGCTGATCAGGGGGCCAACCAGGTC
>SDBT01009445.1_pt1 | contig 15817 bp, 13 predicted proteins | sample 2277101 | NCBI WGS metagenome assembly SDBT01 (sample SAMN10404973, study PRJNA504765) | marine sediment metagenome | isolation source: marine sediment core GS10_PC15, 103 cmbsf | place: Arctic Ocean: Southern Knipovich Ridge | collected 2010 | reverse complement strand
TCTTCCCAATAACCGCTGCTAGCGCCCCAAGCCAATTTAAAGGATAATAGCGGTTTTACTGTATCTGCGGTCCTGTTTTGAGAAATTTTTATAGACTATTCAATTGCTTAGCACTGTTATCAGCGCTGATAAGCTCACCCTCATGGGGCGCTGCGATGTGCCGAGTGCCGCATGATACGGCAAAATTGGCGCCGATTGCATTGCCCGCTCATCCCGATAATGCTGCGATTGCTAAAGCCATTGGTTGGCAAGTCGATCCCTCCATTTGCCCGCAATGTGGGGGCTTTTACTTAGAGCCGTTATTGGATTTTACAGCACTAGGGCTAGTCAAGCCTGACGATACCGAAATAACTGCTGACGAAGTCTCATTTTATCCAGCGGGGCGTACACTCTTACGCGGCCACGTACGCGGCCGACAGCCTGGCCAACAATTTACAGCGGATAAGGCTTATGTTTACCGCGATGCGAAAACCGGCAAAATTACCAAAATCGTTTTAACGGGCAATGTCAGTGTGCGCCGTGCAGGACAATTGCTTATCGGCAAACGCGTGGTGTTATATCCGGCTGTTCAACAAGGCAGTTTTCACAATGCTATCTACCGCTTAGCACGTGATAAAAAACAACAAACAGTTGGCAGTGTTAAAGCCTGGTATGGGATCAATGCATGGGGCACGGCGGAACAGATTAATCAGCAACGCAAAGGCGTTTATGATCTGCGAAACGTCAGTTACGGCACCTGCCCACCCACGGTCAAAAAGGCTTGGCGCCTGTATGCTGAGCACTTGGTGTTCGACCAAAATACTGGCAAAGGCAAAGCCTATAATGCCGTTATGAAAATCGGGAAATTACCGGTGGCGTGGTTACCTTATATTAGCTTTAGCACCAACAACCAGCGCAAATCTGGATTTTTAATGCCGATGATCGGCGCCTCTAAACGCACCGGCGCTGATATCACCTTGCCGTATTATCTCAATTTAGCGCCTAACTACGATGCGACTCTCTTGCCGCGGTGGTTATCAAAAAGGGGGGTGATGCTAGGCGCCGAATTTCGGTTTCTCACCCAAAAATCCCATGGCCATCTCAGCGGAGCCATTCTGCCTTACGATCGCAAATTTAAACGGGATGCGAAAACTGACCCGATGCTAAAAGCAAATCGTGATTTTCGTGCGGCGTATTCAATACAGGATCACACACAATGGTCGCCATATTGGTCAGGTTGGTTTGATGTGAATGGTGTTAGCGACGATAATTATTTTAAGGATTTCTCAAATAATATTATTGCCACAACTCAACGACAATTAGTGCGAGAAGGCGGTATTAATTATCAAGATCCGCATTGGCACTTTCACGCCTTAGTACAGCATTATCAAACCTTGCAGCCGACGGACTCAGATCGCGTCAATGATGTTTACAGTCGCTTGCCACAAATTAGTTTAGCCGGTTACTTTCCGCAATTAGCCTCTCATATCGCCTTACATTTATTTCATGAGTTTACTTATTTTTCCTGGCCACAAGATAACAAGCCGGATGGCCAACGATATTTACTGACGCCTGAGCTAAGCTTACCGTTCACAACAACCTGGGGATTTATCAAGCCTGCCGTGATGCTGCATTTCACGCATTATCAAATCAGCAAACAAATTCCTAGCTTGGCACAAAACATTAATCGCACTTTGCCGATCGTGCATGTCGATGCCGGCCTGTACTTCGATCGCCTGCTTACATGGTTTGGACATCGGGTGAAACAAACGTTAGAACCCCATCTTTATTATTTGTGGGTGCCCTTCGACAATCAAGATGCCATTCCACTATTTGACACGGGATTAACTAATTTTGATTTCGCGCAATTATTTAGGCCTAATCGCTTTAGTGGTAATGATCGGATTGGTGATGCCAACCAACTCAGTGCTGCACTAACCACCCATATTGTGGATCAGCAAAGTGGGAAGCTAATCCTCACAGCGGGGATCGGTGATATCTTTTATTTTCAAAATCGACGCATTGGTTATTGCGCGGGTTTGAATTGTAGTAATCCTGCGAATGTGATCCGCTATACTGATCCGACTGAATCGGTATCGCCCTTAGTGAGTTATATCACTTGGCATCTAACTCAACGATCTAGCTTACTGGGACAATACGCTTGGGACTTCAGTGAGCACGCTACGAATAATGCTAGCATCAGCTGGCAATATGTCGCACCGCATAATCACATCTTTAATGTGAATTACCGTTTTCAACGGACCTCCTTGGCCTTTGATGTCGATGGCAAGGCCAAACGTGAGCGCTTGCAGCAAGTTGGTTTTTCGTATGGCTTGCCGATCAATCAACACTGGAGTGCCATGGGCTTTTGGAGTTATAATATAAGCTTTAATCACCCACAGACGTATTTCTTTGGGTTACAATACGATAGCTGCTGCTGGGCACTAAGAGTATTAGGCGGGCGTACCCTAACCTCTGAGAATGATCGGCGTAATCCTAAGTTCAATAATGGAGTTTACCTACAACTGGTATTTAAGGGTTTAGCAACGGTTCAACATGGGCAAGCTCGGCAATTGCTAAGCACTAACATTCCCGGCTATATCGATGACTTAACATAAGGCAGATCTGATGAAAAAACTATTTATACTATTTTTCTGTTACAGCATAACCACTATGGTGCTGGCTGCACCCACATTGCAATCGCTCGATAAAATCGTCACGGTTGTTAACGATGAGGTGATCACCCAAACGGAATTAAACCGTGAAGTCAATATAATAAAACGGCAGATCGAGCAGAAGAACGATACCCTGCCACCGATAAAGGTGTTGCAAAAGCAAGTGTTACAGCGGCTCATTAATATTAGTCTCCAATTACAATTGGCGAAAAAAGCGGGTATCACTGTGGACCATTATCAACTTGATAAAGCCTTACAAACCGTGGCTAAACGTAATCATGTCAGCGTAAAAACCATGCGCCAACAATTATCAGAACATGGCATCAGCTATAAGCAGTACCGAAAAAATATTCACAAACAACTCATCTTGCAGAAATTACAACAAGCCGCTGTGGCTAAAAAAATTGTGATCACCCCACAAGAATTTCAAACCTTTAAAAACAAATATCAACAATTTTCGCATCAGCAATTACAGTATCATGTTAAAGATATTTTAATTCCATTACCCGATGCGCCGACGCCGCAAGTGATTAAGGCCGCTGAGCAAAAAGCGAAGGCCGTACTCGCGAAATTAAACACAGGTGAAAACTTCAGCGCAGCCGCCATGGCAAACTCACAAGCCGAAAATGCACTACAAGGCGGTGATTTGGGTTGGCGCAGATCAGCTGAATTGCCACAAATCTTTTCTGACAAAGTGGCCAGCTTGAAGCTCAACCAAATTGCTGGGCCGATCCGTGCTGCCAATGGTTTTCATATTATTAAATTAGTTGGAAAACGCAGCGCGTCTAATGCCCCTAAAAGCAAGTCCCATAAAATGAGTGATGGGCAATTGCATCAAATGCTATTCCAACGTAAATTTCAACAAGCTCTGATGACATGGATCCAAGAAATTCGTAGCCAAGCTTATGTTAAAATCATTAAAAAAACTTAATGAAGCCTCTGAAGCAACTTGCTATTACACCTGGTGAACCCGCGGGTATTGGACCTGATTGTTTATTGCAGTTAGCCCAACACACATTGCCGTTTATTCCTGTGGCTGTAGCAGATAAAAACTTATTGCAACAGCGTGCTTTGACCTTAGATTTGCCCATACGGCTTATTGACTTTGGCGCTGCGACGCAAGCCCACCAAGCCGGAAGCTTAACGGTTTATCATGTGCCGCTGCATCAACCGTGTATTGCCGGGTCGACACATGTTGCCAATGCAGCATATGTGATCGAAACATTACAACGCGCAGTGAACTTATGTGAAAGCAACTGCTGTCACGCCATGGTTACTGGGCCGGTTAACAAACATGTCATTTCACAATCCGGCTTAACGTTTTCAGGACATACCGAGTGGCTAGGGCAACGTTTAGGTGTTGCTGATCCCACCATGTTTTTTGTAGCCCCCAAAATACGGTTAGCACTCGTGACCACGCACATCCCTTTGGCGAAGGTTGCCAAAGCTGTAACGCCTGAGCGCTTCAAATTAACGATCGAACGCGTTTATACCAGTTTAGTTAGACAATTCACTGTTGACGCCCCAACCATTCTGATCGCAGGATTAAATCCACATGCGGGTGAGCAAGGCGTGCTGGGTCAGGAAGAACAAACTGTATTGCAACCCGTTATCAATTCATTACGCGATCAGGGCTTAAACCTGTCTGATCCCTTATCCGCTGACACCTTATTCTCACAACAAAACTTAGCACGGGCTGATGCGTTTGTGAGTTTGTTTCATGACCAAGGCTTACCAGTATTAAAAGCGTTGACCTTCGGACAAGCCGTGAATATGACGCTAGGGTTACCGCTGATCCGCACCTCTGTCGACCATGGCACGGCACTGCCCATCGCAGCAACGGGCCAAGCCGATCCAAGCAGTTTAATGGCTGCTTGCAAACTCGCGCACCAACTTTCAGTTTGCGAACAAAGCCATGAAACCGCGTAAACGTTTCGGCCAAAACTTTTTGCGTGATCCGCAGGTCATTGATCAAATTGTTAAAGCGATCAACCCTCAACCCGAAAAGAATTTAATTGAGATTGGCCCGGGGGAAGGCGCACTGACCACGCAAGTGCTGCCCTTATGTAAACGTTTAACAGTGATTGAGTTAGATCGCGACCTGGTGCAACCCTTACAACAACGCTGTCAATCGCTGGGCGAGCTGATAATTCATCAAGCCGATATATTGAAATTTGATATTACCACGCTGCGCACGGATGAAAGGCTGTTGGATATTTTTGGAAACTTGCCTTACAATATTTCTTCGCCATTATTATTTCATTTATTGGATTTTAGTTCACACATCAACAGCATGTGTTTCATGCTGCAAAAAGAAGTCGTTGATCGCATGGCCGCGGCTCCAGGTAACAAAGCGTATGGCAGACTTTCCGTGATGATCCAATATCGCTGTGAGGTAGAACCTTTATTTACTGTTCCGCCTAGCGCATTTTATCCTCCACCTAAAGTTAATTCCGCCATTGTACGCTTACTGCCACTGCAAACCTTGCCGTACCCAGCGAAAGACATTGATTGCTTACAAACCGTGGTTCGAACCGCATTTGGGCAACGACGCAAAACCTTAGCCAACGCCTTACAGCGTTTGGTCACCGCTGAACAATGGCTGGATTTACAGATCGACCCCTCACGTCGCCCGGATCAAATTAGTTTAGAAGAGTATGTCAACATTGCGAATTTTCTATATAATAAAGCTCATAATGACCACACAGCAGGGAGATGGTAATGTTTGAGGGATTGCACAATGTATTAAAGCGCAAAACGGACAATGCGCCAAAATTGGCTGATCGCAAAGGCAGTCAGTTAATCCTAAAGCCCGATAAATTATTGGCTACTGAAAAGCGTCGTGAGCACTTAGATAAATTTCCTAAACTGCTAAGTTTATCCGTAGAAAACTACCAATCGCTTTGTCAATCCGTATTGAATAGTTTTGCTGAGTTCGTGCAAGAGCTACCCGAAACGCAACATAGCTATTATGCACACAAAGGGGGATTGTTAGATCATGCCCTCAGCCGCACTGCCATTGCCTTATCTTTGGTTCGCAACTACTTTTTACCTAGCGGCTCTGGAGAAGCACCGCTCACACAGCCGCAAACCTTATGGGCTTATGCGGTTTTTACTGCTGCGTTATTACATGATATTGGTAAAACGGTTGTGGACTTAGAGGTCAAGCTCTATGACAGGCAATTAACAGCGTTACAGACTTGGTCACCGTTTGTGGGTCCTATGACGGCAACGGCAGCGTACTACAAATATGACTTCACCCACCATGCCCCCGATAATTTTCGTAAACAAGTCACTTTATTGCTGGCGCGACAAATTATGCCAGCAGCTGGATTTAATTGGATCGCCAGTAATCCTGATGTGTTTGCCGTATGGTTAGCCATGTTATCAGATGATAAATCCATGGGCGGAACACTTGGGCCCATTTTATTGCGGGCTGATGCATTATCGATAGGCCAATATTTTGAAACCTTGCGGCTGCAGCGAGCCTATGGTGTCGGCACTGATCGCTCGAACCGTTTTGGCTTTAACCAACCCAGCACGGATCAGCCTAGTGAAGCCACGGCTTTTGCGTTTTTGCAATGGATCCAAAAAAGTCTTGAGAGCGGTGATCTTAAGTTAGGTGAATCACCCATGAATTTTTCTGATGATGGCCTTATTATCACAAAAGAACTCATGCAAAAATATTCCCAAGAAACAGGCGGCACTTCTGATTCGAATTGGATGGCGGTGCAAGACTCGATAATTAAGTTTATTGAAAGTGATGATCCTTCTGGCAAAGCGGACAAACAAACCTATTTACATGTTAAAGATAATATTAAAATAGAAGGCTATAAATTATCTAAGGTTGATTTGGTGATCCCGGGCACAATGACTGCTGATGTATTGCGTAATTCATCTATTCTGCAATCATCGTTTGTAAAAATGCCCACCGCTGTGGTTTCCCTGAATACCACGCAGTATATTGCCACCAATGGTCAAATGGTCACGCAAGCGCCGGTCGTAGAGCAAACGCAACAGCCGTCGCCGACAAAAACCCGATAAGATGTCGACTTATGTGATCGGCGATATTCAAGGTTGTTATCAAGCCTTACAAAATTTATTGGCTTTAGTTGAATTCAAACCTGAAACTGATCGCCTATGGACATGCGGGGACTTAGTCAATCGCGGGCCAGAGTCTCTGGCGGTGTTACACTTTTTTAAAGCCTTATCCCCAGCGCCCATTATTGTATTAGGCAATCACGATTTGCATTTGCTGGCGGTCGCTGCAGGCGCACGCCAGGCAGGCAGCAAAGATACGCTTAACGATATATTTTCTGCTAGCGATGCTGAACAATTATGTGATTGGTTGCGCTATTTACCCCTCATGCATCACGATCCACAAACACATTTTACTTTAGTACATGCGGGCCTTGCACCGCAATGGACGCTGCAGCAAGCGCAAAGCTTAGCTCGAGAAGTCGAAGCCGTTTTACAAGGCCCCGATTATATTCAATTACTGCAAAACATGTTTGGTGATACGCCCGCAAGCTGGTCAGATGACTTGACTGGCTGGCCGCGCTTACGCTTTATCATCAATGCGATGACACGCATACGTTTTTGTACTCCACAAGGCGAATTGGATTTAAACTTCAAAGGGCCGCCAGGTGCACAGCCATCGGGTTTAATCCCCTGGTTTGAATTACCAAAACGTAAAACGCAACAAGATCCGATCCTATTTGGGCATTGGGCCGCATTAAATGGACAAACCACCGTGGAAAACATTTATGCGCTAGACACCGGTTGTGTTTGGGGAAATCAATTAACCGCACTTCGCTTGGAAGATAAGCAGCGCTTTTCGGTTAAGAATTAAGATTTATTTAATTCTCAATTCAGCAAGGAAATGTCAGCAACTTCGAAAAATAATTCACGGATTGCGGCAAGCATGGCGAGACGGTTGGTTCGGAGGTTCTTATCTTCTACGTTTACCATGACTTGATCGAAGAAGTGGTCGATAGGAGTTTGTAGTTCAGAGAGGATTTGCAAACCTTGCATATAGTCCGCGGCTGCAAATAGCGGTTCAACCTGTTGTCGTTTGGCATCTAGAGCTTGCATTAATTCGCGCTCGGCTGGGTCGGTTAACAACTTAGCGTCAACATTGCCGTGCAGCTCAGCGTGTTCTTTAATTAAAATTCGGCTAACGCGTTTGTTAGCGGCTGCTAAAGCATGCGCTGCAGTTTGCTTATTAAATTCTGCCACGGCTTTCACGCGGCGATCAAAGTCCGCTAGATCATTGCGTTGCCTAGCCACTACAGCGGCGAAAACTTCCGCACTGATGTCTTGATCCAAATACCAACCACGCATACGATCTAAAATGTAGTCGTGAACTTGGGTTTGTGCCTCACTATTACTTAAGCTGTTATTAAAACCCGAAATAGCTTGTTCAATCAATTTTGACAAATCACAATGAAATTGTTTTTCAATCAGTAAGCGTACCACGCCGAGTGCGGCGCGACGTAGCCCGAACGGATCTTTTTCCCCAGTGGGCGCCTGGTCAATACCAAAGATACCGCATAAGGTATCGAGTCGTTCGGCTACAGCCAAAGCACAGCCGGGTAAGGTTTGTGGTAATGCATCGCCAGAATAACGTGGGTAATAATACTCACGCAGTGCAATGGCAACGGCTTCTGGTTCTTGATCATGGCGCGCGTAATACTCGCCCATTACACCTTGTAACTCCGGAAACTCAGAGACCATGTGGGTCAGCAAATCACATTTTGATAATAACGCTGCACGCTCGGTGGCATCAGGATCGGCTTTGATAGTGTTAGCAATGGTGCGGCTTAAGTTAACTAAGCGTGTGGTCTTATCATTCAAACTGCCAAGTTTCGCTTGAAAGGTTACTGCAGCAAGCTTCGGTAGCCGTGACTCTAATGTTTGTTTTAGATCGGTTTCATAAAAGAATTTTGCATCGGCAAGCCTAGCGCGAGTAACGCGTTCATTACCTGTAACAACGGTTTTGGGATCGGTGCTTTCAATATTACTCACGGTAATAAAATACGGTTGTAATTCGCCCGCCGCATTCACACAGTGAAAATATTTTTGGTGATCACGCATCGCGGCGATCAAGGCTTCGCCGGGCACTTGCAAAAACTCGGCATCAAACTGCCCCAATAAGGCCACTGGCCATTCAACTAAATTGGTGACTTCTTCTAATAAGTCGTCTGTTATCACGGCGGTTAACTGCTTATCTGCAGCAATTTTTTCAACTTGCTCACGCACGCTTTGTTGGCGAGTCGCAAAATCAGCAACCACTTTGCCGGTTTTCAATAACGCTTTCGCATACTCATTAGCATTTTTCAACGTGATGGCATCGGGATGGTGAAATCGATGACCAAAGGTTTGATTAGAGGCTTGCAAACCAAATAACTCTGCAGGCACTACGTCAGAACCGTATAACATTACTACCCAATGCACAGGTCGAACAAATTCATAATCATGATCCTTCCAACGCATGGGCTTGCGGATCGGCAAACGCTTGAGGGCTTGAGCGACCAACTCAGGCATTAACTCCTCTGTGGATCGGCCGATTTTTTCAACTTGGCAGACTACCCAAGCACCTTTATCGGTTTCTTGAGTCGTCAATGCCGCCACGTCAACGCCACAAGACGCAGCAAAACCGAGGCATGCTTTAGTGGGTTTACCTTTATCATCATAAGCCGCTGCGACCGCGGGCCCGCGTCTTTCTATGGAACGGCTGGGTTGTTCGGTGGCAAGATCTGAAATGAGTAAGGCAAGTCGTCGTGGTGCAGCAAAAATTTGAAATTCACCATGGGTTAATTCAGCTTTGTCACAGGCGCTGCGAACCTCATTGGCAAACGCTTCACTTAAGCCTTTTAAAGCTTTAGGCGGCAACTCTTCCGTGCCAATTTCAATTAAAAAGTCTTTAGCCATTGGCCACCTCTTGCTGTGCACATAGCGGAAAGCCTAAACGTTCACGAGCCGCATAATACGATTCAGCCACAGCGCGCGCCATCGTGCGCACTCGCAAAATATAACGCTGGCGTTCCGTAACTGAAATGGCATTGCGTGCATCCAGTAAATTAAACACGTGCGACGCTTTAATGGTTAATTCATAGGCCGGCAAGGGCAGAGCGGCGCGGATCAATTTTTCATGTTCCGCTTCATAATCATCGAAATGGCGCGCTAATACGTCAACGTTAGCTAACTCAAAATTGTAAGTCGACATTTCCACTTCATTTTGATGAAAGATATCACCATACGTCACAGGCCCTATAGTGCTATGACTAAGACACCAGGGAATATCGTAAACACTATCGACTTCTAACAGATACATCGCAATTCGCTCTAAACCATAGGTGATTTCGCCGGTCACCGGTTTACAGGGCAAGCCGCCGACTTGTTGGAAGTAAGTAAACTGCGTGATCTCCATGCCATCTTGCCACACTTCCCAGCCAATGCCCCAAGCTCCTAAGGTAGGAGCTTCCCAATTGTCTTCCACAAAACGAATATCATGTTGCAAGGGATCAATGCCAATCGCTTCTAGCGATCCTAAATACAACTCTTGAATATTGTCTGGCGAGGGCTTTAAGACCACTTGAAATTGATAATAATGTTGCAGCCGATTAGGATTGTCCCCATACCGCCCATCACCCGGGCGCCTAGAGGGTTGCACATACGCCGCCTTCCACGGCTCTGGCCCCACGGCTCGCAAAAATGAAGCCTGATGAAATGTCCCGGCACCCACTTCTAAATCTAGCGGTTGCAATAACACACAGCCTTGCTGCATCCAGTAATAATGCAGCAATAAAATTAAATCTTGAAAACACCTTACTTTGCGTGGTTTTGTCATAGCGCGTTCTTTTGTAAAAGTTGTTCGTCTGCCCGCGGGTCGCGTCGCTGATTACGAAACCGCACCTCCAACACCAAATTATAAATGGAAACAAAGGCTGGGAAAACATTGGCGAAAATGCCGACAGAATCATTTTTGCCGAAGAAAAAATAAATCAGCAATAAGGTGCTGCCAGTCAAACTGATCAACCAAAACCAAATCGTCATCACTGGGCGCCCGGCTTTTTTGGAAGCGTAGAGTTGTACCATCCAGCGGCTGGCAAACACTAAGATCCCGAGATAGCCAATCAACTTCCAACCGGTGATAGTGATGCCGTGATAAATAAGCAATATATGGTTCATATCAAGTTACTGTTTAGCGACTGAGGCGGCAGAGCCTCAGTCGCTTATGAATTACTGGGCCCGCTTAATAAATGAAAGGTATTGCGCCAGGGATTTTGCGCCTGGAAGAAAGAAGGCTTTAAAATTATTCCCATCCGTATTGGTAGCAATTACTACCGCAGGCGTACCCATAATGCCGACTTTTTCTGCGAGCTGTAAGTTAGCTTGCAATTCGTCTTTAATTTTTGCAGATCCCATATCTTGCTTGAGCTTACCAACATCCAGGCCAGCTGATTTAGCTAACGTCATAATGCTCTCTTGCGTCAAGCGTTTGTTAGAATTTAACATGGCTTTATGGAGTGCTGAGTACTTACCTTGGATATTAGCCGCCAAAGCAGCTTTAGCGGCGATCATTGAGCCTGGACCTAAGATGGGTAATTCCTTAAAAATAAAGCGAACGTTCTTATTTCTTTCCATCAGCTTACTGATCACTGGCGCTAACTTGCGGCAATGCACACATTGATAATCAAAGAATTCTACAAAATTAACCTTCGCGTTTGAGTCACCAATCGTTGGGCTGTTACTTTGAAACAACTCTTTGCGATTGGCTTTAATCGCACCTTCGGCACGCTTTTGCATCACTTGTTGTTGACGACTTTCCAGCGCTCGTGAGGCTTCAACCAACACTTCCGGCTTTTGTACCAAATAGTCATGCACGATTTTCTCAATCGCCGCTTTCTGCGTTGGCGAGAATTGTGCGGCCGGCGCCGCCCAGACAGCTGCATTAATAAGCAATAATGCGCTGATGACTAGTAATAAAGCTTTTTTCACGTGGATCCCCTTAGACAATTTAAGGTGAGCATTTTCACACAGATAAGGGTTAGAAACAAATAGTGCTTTTGTCTATACTCGGAGTCAGACCAAGTAACCCGCTTCAGGAGGCGATTTCCAAATTCGCATAGGACACGACCAACCATTTCACGCCACAGCTGGCAAATTTAACTTGTACACGGGCGTGGGCGCCACGACCTTCGAAGTTCATGACTACGCCTTCGCCGAATTTTGCGTGGCGTACCAATTGCCCGAGTTTGTAGGGGGCGTCATCCGGTAAGCCGATGCTAGCGGTTGTGCGGGGTGCCATGTGGCTGGAATTGCGATGCATGGGGCTGGGCTGGCTACTGCGGACAACCTTTAAATATTCATCGGGAATTTCGCGAATGAAGCGCGATTGTCGGTGGTACATCTCTTTGCCGTATAAGCGGCGCACTTCTGCGTGTGTTAACACGAGTTGTTGCATGGCGCGAGTGATCCCGACGTAACATAAACGGCGCTCTTCTTCTAAGCGGCCCGGTTCTTCTTCGGACATTTTATTGGGGAACAAACCTTCTTCTACACCCGAGATGATCACCAGTGGAAATTCCAAGCCTTTGGCTGAATGCAGCGTCATCAACTGCACACAGTCTTGAAAGGCATCACCTTGATGTTCTCCAGATTCTAATGCTGCGTGAGATAAGAACGAGGTTAACTCAGGCAAGTCATCATCGTCACCGCGGGTATATTGTTTCGTGGCGGTAACGAGTTCTGCCATATTTTCTAAGCGCGATTGCGCTTTTTCATTTTTTGACTTTGCGTAATGCTCCCATAAGCCACTTTGTTGGATCACTTGTTCAGTACGCTCTGGCAAACTCAGCTCGGCGGTGCTGGTATCGAGCTCATCCATGCCTTCTAAAAACGCCACCAAAGCATTGCTCGCGCGGGCGGATAGAACTTTGTCATCAACCAGGCGGGTGGCTGCGCGCCATAAACTGCAATCATCAGCTTGCGCGCGAGCGCGACATTCTGCCACAGTTTTTTCACCAATACCGCGGGTGGGCACGTTGATAATGCGTTCAAACGCAGCATCATCATGGCGATTTATAATCATGCGTAAATACGCCAGCACGTCTTTAATTTCAGCGCGGTCGAAAAAGCGCAGGCCGCCGTAGACGCGGTAAGCCACTCCGAGGCGCACTAAGGTTTCCTCAATCACTCGCGACTGCGCATTTGAGCGATACAACACGGCCGCTTCTCGCAGGGGATTGCCTTGTTCATGCCAAGCTTGGATGCACCCGACGATGTAACGTGACTCATCGATTTCATTATAGGCCGAGTACACGTTGATAGGGTCGCCCTCGCGACCTTGGGTCCAAAGATTTTTACCAAAGCGGCCTTCGTTATGAGCAATCAAGGCATTCGCCGCATTTAAGATCATCCCGGTGGAACGGTAGTTTTGTTCTAAGCGAATGGTTTGGGTGCCCTTAAAATCTTTTTCGAAGCGGTAGATATTATCGACCTTAGCGCCACGCCAACCATAAATGGATTGATCATCGTCGCCGACGATCATGACATGCGACTGATCGGCTGCTAGCAAGCGGATCCATGCGTATTGAATGGTGTTAGTATCTTGAAACTCGTCTACGAGAATATGGCCGAAACGTTCACGGTAATGCTGCAAAATCGCCGGATGTTTTAACCACAACTCATGCGCCCGCAATAAAATTTCCGCAAAATCCACTAAGCCGCCACGTTCGCAGGCGGCTTCATAGGCTTCATAAATTCGGGCTAACAGTTTTTGGGTCACATCGTATTGGGGTTGAATATGCTGTGGGCGCACGCCTTCATCTTTACGATTGTTAATAAACCATTGTACTTTGCGTGGCGGACACTCAGCTTCGTCGACCCCTAGGCTTTTCATGACGCGCCGGATCATGCGGTATTGATCATCGCTATCTAAAATTTGAAAATTCTCTGGCAATTCGGCGGCTTGCCAATGGGCGCGCAGAATACGATGCGCCAAACTGTGAAACGTGCCGACCCACATGCCGCGCACCGGCATCTCTAACAACTGTTCAATGCGGTTGCGCATTTCACCCGCGGCTTTATTGGTGAACGTGACAGCTAAAATACCGTAAGGCGAAACGTTTTCAACTTGGATCAGCCAAGCGATGCGATGTACTAAAACCCGAGTTTTGCCACTGCCGGCACCGGCCAATACCAATAGGTTGCGAAGTGGTGCAGTGACCACGGCTCGTTGTTGATCATTGAGATCGGATAAAACGCTTGCTGAATCCATTATTGTTGCTGCTGGTGTGCCTGTTCGATGAGATAATTAACGATTTCCATCATGCGCTTACCATCACCCCCGGCCATGGCCAATGAAACTCGATACTTCGAACCCACTAAAATCGTGGGGATAGTATAGACCTTATATTTTTTCATAACATTAGACACTTGTCGCACTTTGGCATCAATTGCCGGCGAGTAATTAAAAGCACTGTCGGCCGCCTTTGATGTAACGCCTTGCTCAACAAAAAACGCCACCATTTGTTTGTTAGTTTTTAATGGACGACTAGACTTGTGGATCGCATAGAATATTTTGGGCGTGATTTTACTTTCAATTTTTAAAGCCTGTGCGATGTAATACGCTTTCGCATATAAATTCCAGCCACCTTCAAATACCAGCGGCACACGTTTGAATTCAACATATTTAGGCAGAGTCTTTTTCCAAGTCTTTAATGCCGGCTCCAAATGAAAACACCAGGGGCAACCGTAATTAAAAAACTCCATCACCGTGACGGTATTGGGTTTATGGGCCGAAGCTGTTGTGCTGATTGGCACAACTTTATAATCTTTACCCGCGACGAACTTAGCTTGCGCCATCGAGCTCAAGGGCAATAAAAGAAAGATAACGCAACACAGTTTTATAAGTTTCATATTCGTTCCTAATCGTTGTGGGGTGACGGTCTATTTAATTTCAAGGATGCCTTCTGCTTTACAAACATTTAATACAATCCAGAAATATAATTTGCTACCGCTTGCATGTCTTTATCAGTCATTCTTGCAGCGATCTGTTGCATAATACCATTGATTCCTGCAGGTCGTGCGCCAGCTTTATAATCGTGTAGTTGCTTGTCCACGTAAGCCGCATATTGTCCACTCAAGCGTGGAAAGCCTGCTTGCGGATTACCTAAGCCTTTGGGACCATGACAAGCACCACAGGCGACAATACCCCGTTTTAAATCGCCACCACGATACAACTCCTGCCCTAGCGCTAAGTCCTTAGCCTGCGCTGTTTCGATCGTTGATTTTTGGTTGGCATAAAACGCCGCCAAATCTTCTATATCCTGCGAACTTAACGGTGCGACCATCGGTTCCATTGAAGCATCATATCGGCCGCCGTCTTTGCCTTTTTTAAAGGCCTGCAACTGTTGCTGCAAATACTTACTATTTTGTCCAGCCAATTTTGGCCACAGGCTTTGTACGCCACGGCCTTTGGGCCCATGACACGCTACGCAGGTTTTAGATTTCACTTCACCGGCTTTGCTGTCACCCACCGCATAACTGGGTAAGGCTAACAATAAACCCAAACCCACAATTAATCCTTGTACTCGTCGCTTCCTCATTGGTGAATGTTTTCCTTAACCCGTATAATACCGCGCTGGTCACTATTGTACGCGGGTCATTATGAGTGCGCAATTATATCGTCAAGCCAAGTTTTTATTGAGCGCTGTGGAATTAAAACAGTTGCCCACGGATGAGGGCATCGAGGTAGCTTTTGCCGGTCGCTCTAACGCCGGCAAATCCAGCGCTTTGAATACCTTAACCCAGCAAAAAAAGTTGGCTCGCACTAGCAAGCAACCGGGACGCACCCAGGCGATCAATGTTTTCACGCTAGACGAGCAGCGGCGCTTAATCGATTTGCCCGGTTACGGTTATGCAAAAGTGCCGCAAAGCGTTAAAGAAAGATGGCAAAAAACATTGGCTGAGTATCTAGAGATCCGGCAAGCTCTAAAAGGGTTAGTGTTATTAATGGATATCCGCCACCCACTCAAACCGACCGACCAAGCTCTGATTGATTGGGCCCAAGCGGCTCAGCTGCCCTTGTGTATCGTGTTAACCAAAGCCGATAAAGTAAAACGTGGCGCTGCAAAACAGGCGCTAGATCACGTCAA
>SDBT01009444.1_pt1 | contig 15819 bp, 21 predicted proteins | sample 2277101 | NCBI WGS metagenome assembly SDBT01 (sample SAMN10404973, study PRJNA504765) | marine sediment metagenome | isolation source: marine sediment core GS10_PC15, 103 cmbsf | place: Arctic Ocean: Southern Knipovich Ridge | collected 2010 | reverse complement strand
GTTATGTTCTTATCGTTAATGTCAATCCTTCGAACATCATCGCCCTGAAGAAGCTTGCCCGAGTCATCGAAGGCTTCAACCTCAACATCCTTTGTGTTGAAGTTGTGAGTTACAGTCCACTCCGCAGCAGCGGTGGGCTGGTCGTGAAGGTGTCGGCTACGTGAGAGTTGACTGGAGGTCTGGATCAGATTCTGGTTGTCATCGTACACAGAGATCTGTGTATTAATGGTTCCAAAGTTGTGCTGAATCTGCCATTCAACAGACTTGGTACCAAAGTCGAATCGCTTAGCCTTACCGAATAGTTGAGATAGATTAACTACAGGATTACCTTCGGTATCCTTAGTCAGGTAGAACCCGTCTTCAGAGTTGAAGCGGATCTCATCAGAGTAGTAGAAGTCATTGTCACGGCTTCTTCCGAGGCCCGTGGTAGATACGCGAGAGACGACACCCTTCGCGTTAGTGAGGATTAGACGACCGTCATCGTGGGTCGAGAAGGTGAGATGCTTGTCCCAGGTAGGAGCGTTCTCAACGCCAGTGTTCTTTTCAACACTAAGCTCAGAGGTAGCCTTTTCCCAGTGCAGCCTGTACTTGTTGTGGAAGTTTGCCTCACCCCATTCCATGGCGGTGACAGCAGAGTCTTGAAGGTTCTTAGTGGTGTCGCATTCTAGGACTGTAGATCGAACGATTGGCCCTAGAGTACGAAGGTTTCTCCGGAGTTCATCCCACTGGAAAGCTAAGTTCTTTCCTAGGGAAGGAAATGTCGCATAGAATTCAGGTCCTAGGGGATCAGATGGATTCTGATTATCCCCAATAAACTTAAATGCCATTTACCAATCTCCAACCGGTCTCGTGCCAGTATCGTCCCCCCAACCTTTTGTTAACTTCGTTCGCCAAGGAATCGTAGTCTTGACGACTAAGAAACCCTTGGCCTGCGGCGTGTAGAATCTTGACTTCCCCGTTAAGGGCTTGCTTCGATCCGATCCGCATGTTGTATCTGTTCGGCAATGAATATACCTTCACCCGACTCATAGCCAGGGTGTAGGTAAAGTAAACATCCATGCGCTTAGTCCGATGAATAGACCGGCGCTCTAAAAAATTCTTGTATGTGTTCGAGAAGACTTCTCGTACCAGATCAGTCTTTCGGAACAGCATGATCCCTGAGTTGTACGGTACCAGCCCCTCGATACGATCATAGGGCTCATCAGGTCCCATGATCTCCAGAGGTGCGTTGGCTGGTGTCATTGCAAAGTCATAAAAATCCAGAAGTGAAAATATCCCACGGCAATTAGCGATAAAGTAGGTATCAGTATCCACAAGGAACGTTCTTTGATACGGTGAGCGAGAGATGTTCCAGAACTTTTTTTCAAAGACTTGATCCCGTTTCTCCAGAGGCTCAACAATGTCCATATACTCATCAAAACAATCCGCCTTCTTGTCGTTGTCTGTTATGATCGTTACGTGCGCCTCTGGATCGACCCGCTTCAAACTTTCAGCTGATATCACTGCCTGTCTGAAGTAACGATCCGATCCGTAGACAATGTATAGATACCCGGTGTTAATCATCCTTAAGTGCGATCCACTTAGCAAAGTCTAGAAGCTTCTTTCCTACTCGTTCGCCAAACGTTGCGGCCGTTGCGTGAGAAGTAATACTTGCATCCCATACCGCAGCAGCAACCTGTGGTGCGGAAAGACCACCACCGCCTGTCGTGATGAGACCGGCTGAGTTCTGAGCGATTAGCTGGACCTGGTTCTGAACAAGAATGCCACCGTCTACATCGAAGATATTGTTGTTGCTACCCTCCAGGCGCACCGAGTACTGAGCGTCTGGTGTGAACTCTATCGTGTAGCCATTGATAATCTCAAGGGTCTGGGCGAAGGTCGTCCCTGCAACCGTTACTGCGGTGTTGTGGATGTACATGTCAATAAAAGGCATGCCCCGCGCACTGTCCTGCTCACTAGCTAAGTCCTTCCTGAACTGATCGGTATCCAGCTCGAACAAGGTGCCGCTAATGTTAGTCAAGTCCGCTTGAGGTACACCGATGACCTGGGTTGCATAGTTGAACGATAGCGCCACTGTTACTCAGTAGACCCACCATCGAAACGGCTAGCCATATCCTGTAAAGTTGTAGCTTTTAGTTGTCTTAACTCTTCTGTCAACATTGCAAAACATCGCGACATGTTCTTTAACTCAGTTTCGAATTCATCAAGCTTTTTGGTTTGACTCACAAGAGAAGCTTTCACCGCCTCTGCATTCTGTGTTAGCATTTCACTCATCGTATTCCCCTTTGTCTATTCATCAAGTACCATCACCGTAGTAGTAGCCAACCCGGCAGTATTACTAATGATTCCGGTGACAATTCCGCTCTTGAAAAATGGAGAGTTAGTGCTGAAACGCGCAACACCCGTGATAGGCTGAGGCCCTGACCATGTGCGTGTAAGCCCAATCTCTCCGTTTGAATCTGTTTCTCCATCAACCACACCGCCAGTAGCAATAGGTGCTCCCGTAGCTGGTGTAGGCAAACTTCCGTCTACGGTGTACGTATACTCGTTCCCATTGTTAACTACAATTGTGGTAGCCAAGTTGTATCCCGCCTCGGCAGCTCCTCGCATCACTACAATGTCTCCTGTAGACATATTGTGTGAGCTATGCGTGACCGTAGCTGTCGTTGCCGATCTAGTGATGGTGACGCTTGCTTCAAACGGTAGATCCCCTGTGTTGTCAGATGCCTCAACTAGAACCCTTGCGAACTGCAAAGGATTCAGGTTGTTATCCAGAATCGTGAACGTCGAAGTAACCGGGTCAACAACCACCGTGACAGTTGCACCCTCCGTTTGGTAGGTGAAGTTTCCAGTACCGTTGATGATGTTGAGCGTTACGCTGCCTGACTTGCGTTGAACATAGAACGTACTATCAAACTGGTTGTTTGATGCGTTGTAACCCGAAGTAAACCAATCGGTGAACGTCATTGAAAGCGGCGAGTCCGGTCCTAGTGCAATCGCATGTGTGGCAGCCGTGCCCTTCGTGAAGGACATACCGTTGGTGTTAGTATTTGGGTCAACGGCTACGTCCCAAACTACAGCCGCTGTATCAGGGTCGTCTTCAAAACCGTCAATAACCGAATCAGTAAGGTCTGACCCAGGCGCTCTAATGACACCAGCGTTTCGGAACGTACACGCTGACATTTCAGCATCAGGCAGAAGATCAATCGCTCCAACGTCAATGAACTGACAGCTTGTCGCGGTAAAGCTACCCGACTGGTGATAAAACGTCCCTGGAGACTGCGCACCCAAGCCCTGGAAGATGAGGTTGTCCCAGTTCACTACAGACGATGGGTTTCTGATTTCGAATCGATTGAAAGGCTGAGAGCAGAACGGCGTATCCCGGATCAGGAGAACTACGTTGGCATCCGTGAACTCACACAATGTACCAGAGGTACCAAACTTATGAAAACCCTGAACGTAATAGTTCCCTGTGGTGCCGGGAACCGACTCGATCAGTCCCCACCTCCTAGTTAGGTCATTGCCATGAGCTTCCGCACCGGAGAATGTATTGAACCCGTCTCCTACGCTTCCCTCGATGTACTCAATATCAGCTCGCCCAAAACGAATAGCATCGATCGCGATAGGAGCGCCCTTCGATGGACCAGAAGTGGAAGGCAGGTTCGCTTCAACTCCCACAAATTGTTCTGTACCTGAGGGGGCACCAACAATGTCATCAGGCGTAGCGGTATTGGGATCAACTACGTATGGAACCCACGAGTTGAACGCCAGTGTGTCAGATCCTCCAACATTGTAGCGGTTGTAGTTAGCATCGCTTGATCCTTCACAAAACATCAATCCGCCGTTGTTAGGCGACCCACCAGGATTCTGTACTTCTAGTGCGTTTGATGCGGAATAGTAAAGCCAGGCAACGATTGCGCCATTGGTAGGCACCGTAATGGAGCCAACGCCATCGTCCGTAATCAGTCCCTTGATAGCGTTAGTCCAGGCGTCCTTAGAGTGACAGTTGGTGCCCTGAATGAAGTAGTCCGTCTCGATTTGAAGACCGGCTCCCCCAGTACCCAGCGCGCTGAAGTTTCCAGCACCCTCTAGATAAATGTCAGCAAGGTTAGTTGCCCAATCAGGAACAGCCATTTAATTCCCCCTTCTATACAATTCTCGGTTTATACATCCGGGGTACGAATGTTCGTTGACAATACTCCGTTGATTCCAATGACGGCTGTAGTCTCGAAAGTCTTAGTAGCCTCAAGGTCTCCACCGGTACCAGCGTCACGAATACGGATGAACACCGTTCGGTCAGCATCGTACACGTATGTCATTGTCTCTTCCGTGCCAGTTGCTAGCACATCCACGTAGGACGTGAACGTATTCGCACCGTTAGCTGCGTTGTTAGTGCTGAAGTCCGTTGAACCGATCGTGAAGGTGCTTCCCGTAAACGATGTGAAATCGTGCCTAGAGATCAGTCCATTCGCCCTTGTGATACGGATCGTCCCTGAGGTGGGAGTTTCCTGAGCATCAATCGCACCGTTGACTACAACCGCAACCACCGCTCCACCAGTCAGAGCACCATTCAAGGTGTAATGATTGAAGTCGAAGTCGCCTGCGTCGTTAGTACCAACCAGAACGTAGTCTTCACCAGAAACCAAACCGTCAACCGTGAGTGTCACGTTGTTTGGAGGGTTGACTGCAACGTTGCCAAGATCGAAGAACGTATCCGATGCTCCCGTGTCTAGAGGCGTCATGCCCAGACCATAAGCTCCAATCAGAGCTGAACCGGTAGATACTCCTACAAACGGGGTACTAACGGTTCGCTCCGTAACCGCACCAGCAACATCCATAGTATTTGTACCACCTGCTAGGTAGAACAATACGTCATTGTTAACAGGTGCTCGGCCCTTAACGAGCTGTCCATAGATGTTACCAACCGTACCATCATCATCGAAAGCAAAGACTCGGAACACTCCACCAGTAGTTACTGCTGTCGGTGTTGTGTTTACATCTGCCTTCGCACCGAAGGTCTGGCCCGTGAATGAGCTAGGATCAAGTACTGTTCCTGTCTCAACATCGCAGATCAACCTACCCGTAGTGTCGGTCAGTAGGTCAATCTGAAGGATACGCGCCTTCCATACAGGAGTAGCGGTATCCTCATGGATGGCTTCACCAATTGCGAAGTTACTGATGGTCTTAGCGTCATACAAGATATCCGTACCAAAGGAAATCTCATCATCAGTAGTTGGCACTTCACCAACTTCATTATCGTAGGCGAAGCTGTGTGTGTTACCTCGGAAGGTCTCACCATTCAACTTGTTCAGAAGAGAGCTAGTACCATCTCTGGAAAGCCACTTCATTCGCTCGTAGAACTGGTTGATTGTGAAGGCCGCTCGGGTCCATTCAGAGTAGTACTCTTCAGGGCCACCACCGCCACTGATATCAAGGAGCCTTAGACCTTCCACATTTACGATCGTAGTCCAGGAGGCTGTTGTAGCCGCAGCAGTGTTATTGTTAAGGTCATCTGAATCAGAGAGGGCCAAAACGTTATTACCACGAGCAGTAGCAGCAATCTTGAACTCACCGTAGGTTCGCTCGTATGTTCGGTTAGTTCCGATGAGACGACGTTGATCGATATCTACACCATTTAGCCTAGTAGGTACTAGCCAACGAGCAGAGATACCACCAGCAGCGTTGCTATTCAAACCCTGACTAATGAGGTAAGCATCACCAGAATCCCAGTCGTTTTCAAGACCACCAGCCAGAGTTCCTACGATGGTGTCGGTACCATTGGAGATGATCAAGGCTTCACTACCATCGGTGGTGTTCTTGATAACATATCCCGCGAACTCATTCACAGTAAACGACTGCGTGGAGTCGGTCATGAAGGCAGCACTTGAGGAAGTATCATCGGTTCCGCCGATGTTGTAGTTCCAGAAGTCATCATCCAGAATTGCTGCATCCTGGAGAACCTGAATTCGAACTCCAACGTTACCGAAGTTTACGATACCATCGAAAATAGTATCGCCACCATCCTGAATAATAGAACCATCAAAAAGATGCTCAGTATCAGCAGCTGTAAGATAGAAACCATTAACCAAGGTGATAATGTTGTCCGTCGAACGCTCTGATGGGTTCTTGTCAACAATATCAAGTTCGTCATCACCTGTGAACTCAGCATCATCGGCAAAGTCCTGTAGCCAACGGTGAAACTGAATTACTGTGGCGTAACTAGGGTTAGTACCACCGTGATCGTCACCGACATATCGAATGTCACCTGTTGAACGAGTAATCGTCCAGTCGCCATCTTCCATTGCCATTTAAAGTACCTCGTTATGAGTAGGAAAGACCAACTCTATCATCCCAAATGTTGTTATAATCTCTATCGCCGTCAGCGAATAAGATTGTTGTGTCTCCCCCACCTGTATCTTCTAGTCGTTGAATCTGCCAGCTAGCTACTGATGTAGCTACACCGGACAAAGCTTTTCCAATGTATGTAAACGGAGCCGCCTCATCGATCTCAGTTTGACCGCCTGATGAAGTAACATCAACCTTTACTAACTGAGGATCGATAAACTTAGACGCCATTTACGCACCATCTTGGCTATGAAATACTGTTGCGAACACAGCAGTTGACCCCACACCTGAAATACCAAGTCCACTATCAGCTAGAAAAACAAAATCAATTGTCTCACTGCTCAGTGCTGGGACCGTTACAGTAATCCTTGTGGCCCCCGAAAAGTCTTCTATCTCAATTTCTGCTGCGCTTGCTGTACTATTGGCTATGATTATTCCATAGACCATAATACTTCCCGTGGAAATAGTACGGTCTACATCTAGCACTACTCGCGTTACTTTAGTAGCACTATGCATTATCTAGCTCGTGGTTGTCGCCTCAACAAAACAGGCACAGGTTTTTCGTTCAACTTCTTTTTAACAGCGGTCTCAATAGCTTGTAGTTGCAGTTCTAGAGCTTGGACCGTAGCTTCTAGTTCGCTTATTCTAATTTTAAGCTTCTTATTCCACATTGGGGTTCCAAACACGGTACTTTGTACTCGCGTTGATTTTCTTTCGCACTGCCTCGAACTCTTCCGTAGTCATTTTAGTCTTGCCGGATGAGGAGTGTGCAATTTTGACTCTTCCTGTAAGTGCCAGTTGGCCACGTACCCTTGCGTTATAATTGATCGGTAGCGTGTAGACTTTGAGGTCTGGATGTTCAGCAATAGCTGCGGAGGTATGACAATTCGTTCCTTTATACCGGTATAGTGCTCGGTTTCGAATATAATACTGCGCAGATTTGGCGAATACCTTGAGCATCGCCCGAGATCTCCGAAAAACCATGACCCCGTTGGTGTAAACATTGAACCCCTTCATCTGGGCATACGGTTTGTGCGGCCAGTAGACGGTACGTTCCCCATCAGACTGGCAGACAGCTAAGTCAAACCATTTAGTCAGGTTGAACAGATCACTACAGTCTTCGTAAAAGTAAGTATCTGTATCTATACAAAATGTACTGTCGTAAGGCGCACGGTGGAGGTTGTACAGCTTACCTTCGAACATATTGTCTACCAGCCCCTCTGCTTTTGTCTTGGGGTGGAGCTTTTCATCTACCTCAACAAAGTCAAATAGCTCTCTAACGTCCCCAGGCTCCCTATCAACCAACAGGGAGACGTGAGCGGTCGAATCAACTTTTCTCAGGCTCGTTACAGAACGTGCCGCCTCCCTTAGAAACCTTTCGGGACCGTACACAATGTACCAGTACCCCTTAGTCATTACGGATCAAGTACAGAGGTCTGTAAGCTGTGCGTGTCCCAGTAAAATGCATCAAAGCCAGGCTCACTAACCAAAGGATCGGCTGTCCAGATCGTTTGTTCAGCGAATGTGCTGCTCGCCCCCTCGTTTCCAATCTCATCAGGCTTGAGCTTGACATCTCCAGGGAGGATACGCATGTCTTCAGGCGAGCCTGTAACACGGATATGAACCTGACGGTCATCATCCGTAGGCATCCGCCACTTCTCACTATCCCTCTGACGCGGCTCATCTTTGTTCGCCTGGTCCCCTCCACTAAGCGGGTCATTGGTGATGTTCTTCCAATCACCCTTAGCCATTTATCGTCCAGGCTGGCTATGGAATACCGTTACAATGGTGGTAGCCTCGGTGGTAACTTTTAACCCGGCATCAGCGAAGAACGGCGCTGCAAGGTGTACTGTGTCACCACTAACAGCTCTCATTGTGAACAAGGTCGCCTCGGCCTCATTTAAAAATGTTACAAGGCCAGCACCACCATCACCTTCAACTAGGATCCCATAGATAATGAGGTTGTCGCCTTCATTACCTATACGTTGTGCTGTGGTACTTGAGGTTACCCTGGTTAATCTGGGTGCGGCAGTGTGCATTTATTCTCTCCTAAGGAGTTTATCAATTCCTATTAAGTTATCTGTTTTCTAAATAAAGTAGCTCAAGCTCTTGACGACATATCCATTAGATGATATGCTTCCCACATGGAATTTACAGACACCCTATTCGGCAGAGAGAGCACGGTACGCAACCAGACCTATATGTTCAACAAGTGGATCAAGCCCTATCCACCCCACCAGTTAGAGCAGCTTCTGCGTATATGGCAGAGGGCAGGGCTAGCTCCCAGGACCCAGACCTTTCTATTGAGTCTGGCAGTGAGACACACAGAGCACCTTCATGGAACCCGTCCTAAGAACGCTCAGAAGCTGCGTAGAGCAATTAGTATGCAAGTACCTGCGGATCCGGTTAAGAGCCTTACAAAAGAGAACGCACAGAAGCTCTTAGGAGTTTGGAAGGCCCTGTACCCTGAGCACCTGGGTCTTTTCCTCATGGGCTACCACTGTGGTCTGAGGATCAGTGAGGCACTAAACCTAAAGAGACGGGACGTAGACTTCGGTAGCGGACACATCAGGGTCTGTGGACTCACCAAGAGTGGGAAGCCACGTTTGATCCCCATGTCACATTTAGTTGAACAAACGCTTCAGAAAACAGATAACTTAATAGCAGGAGGGGACCTATCCGCACCAGTATTCTCCTCCATAAAAGTTAATCCGAGGCTCAAGACAGCATGTAACCTTGCTGATATCGAGCCGATTACGTTCCATTGGCTACGCCACACCTTTGCCACCTTGGCTCTGGAGGCTGGTACTAGCATAAGGACCGTCTCAGATATTCTTGGGCATGCTAACGTAAGCACTACCATGAATACCTACTGGCACGTCCTACAACAGCGCATTGATTTGGGGTTCCTAGATGAGTAAAGACCTATTTACACCGGTTGAATTTGATGTAACAATTAAAGAGCCGAAGGCCAGGCCCATTCAGATGGATAAAACTATCGACTTCCCTGATTTTGAGACGCTCAAGGAAGCGGTCCACATCATCAGACAGGAAATGACACGGGTAGAGAACGGAACAAGCACGCTTAAGGAGGGGTCTATGAACTTTCCGAAGGGCAACAACCCAGCTGAAGCTACCTTGCTACTCCTAAAAGAGGACTGCTCTGAGCCCGTCCTACAGCGCTTCCTGGATGTGGCTAAGCAGGACTATGGAGCTAGGGTCTCTGACTTTTTCATAGACACAATCCGTAGGGCATATCCTAAACTAAACAGGAGAAAGTCAAGTGAGTAAACCTCTAAATGAGATCATGTTCGGGATGTTCTATGACCTGGCTAAGGTCATTGGAGTCAACCTGAACCCTGATCAGAATGAGAAGCTTCGTATCAAGACCGATCAGCTAGGTAAGAAGTTCGAGCAGATGATTAAGGACACCACCATCTCGGTGGGGCAGCAGCTACAGAAAGCTACTGTTAAAGGGTTCACCACGGCGGGCGAGGAGATCGACAAGGTGGACGATAAAGTAAAGGAGCTTGAGGAATGTATATCTTTTTTGCAGGAGCAATTAACGGAAATGTCAGAGACTTTTTCGAACGTGTTGCAGACTGTGAGGGACGGACAGGAGTCAGCGCAGACTGGATCCTCTGTACGGGGAGCCTCGGGGCGTTCCCAGACCCGCTCCGTACCGACAAAGCCAGCAAGGGTCGAGTCGGTGACTTCCCCAGACTCTACCTTGAACAGTGGCTTACTCCAAGACGCACCATTTTCGTCTCCGGACCCCACGAAGACCACGAGTGGCTCGAACACAGAGCCAAACGAGGAAGCCTAGACCTACTTCCCGGCCTTACTTGGCTGATGGATGGTTTCACGACCACTATCGGCGATAGTAATTGTAACGTCGCAGTCACAGGACTGGGCAAGGTCTACTCGCCTGCGGGCTATAACAATGGCAACCCCAGGCACTACAACTACAAAGATGTTCAAAGAGCATGCTCGGCTGGCCCCAGCGATATCCTCCTAGCCCACGAAGGGATCCAGGGGGAACTCTATGGGACCAGACGATGCGAGGCTCGTGGGCTCAAGAAGATTATCTACGCCACCAGGCCCAAGATAGTGGTCCACGGACACTATAACTTTTCTAAGACCTACCTCTCCTTGGAGGAGGTTCCTACCTATAGCTTGGCTACAGGGGAGATCCTACCCTTCAATTACGACGGCAAGACCTTTGAATTGATCAGCTAATCTTCAACAACTGATCAAGAAAACAGATAACTTAATAGGAGGCCAAGGTGGGCCGACGAAATCTAACCAAGAAGCTAGCTGATATGAAGGCTAACCTACGGGCAGCCTATGAGAATGGCTACACACTACGCCAGCTAGCAGCACTGTATAAGGTATCTCCTGGGACAGTTAGGGCTCGGCTCTTTGAAGAAGGAGCCACCCTACGTTCCCGAGGAAAAAGAAAAGGAAAGAACTAATGGCTTATAGTCACAAACTACATAACCCTACACCGTTCCCCGCATCGATCGAATGGGACCGGGGTGTAAATATCAACGTGCCTGCTGATGGTAGTATCGATCTGACTACCAAGCAGATGGAACAGTTCATGCCGGGAGAGCCCGGATCAGAAGAGATCCGGAAGTACCTCGACTCCTACGGAGTGTTCCTGGAGAACAGCGACCGGGACTATGATGCCCAGGCATTGCAGGCTCTACGTGGCTGCCATCATTCCAAGAACGAGCGCTACACAGAAGCAGTAGCTCGTCTAGCAGACATGCACACCATGCAGGGCCTAGAGGCTGACCCTGCCGCTCCTGCCTTCCGACAGAAGCTGGCAAGCATGGGCCTAGCTAAGCTAAAGGCTGACATTGAAGTCCTGGAGAAGCGCATTGAGCTATTCTCTCAGGTAGTAGAAGAGGAAGACGACATTGTTACACGCATCCGACCGCTTGATCCTAAGCGAACTGTATTCGTCATGGATCCGCCTCGTGAGTTCTCAAGTGTGACCCAGATGGAGATCTTCCTATCTGAACATCCTGATATCGAGGAAGCACACACAGCTGACGTGGCTGAAAGAGCGGGGGGAGAAGATGTCCGAACGAACGACTACGAATAACGACTTCACTATTAGTGTGAACTTGGGCGAGATTGAGATATCAGATAAGAAGTCTAGTATCACGTTCTCGCCTGCTGAGGCTGACCCGATCAATCATCTACTTCGGGTTGCCTTGTCCCTAGGACCAGGAGCAGCACACCGCCCCTATATTCAGGGGAGTCCTTTCAGAATTCTCTTCGACAACGAAGGAAAGGACTGTGTGTTGATCCGTAAGGGTCAGAAGGACGGCGAGGGTCTACAGTTCGGTATGAAACAGGTTGACCGACTAGTGCAGACTATTCACACGGCTGTGAACATGTACGTGGATGGGCAGACGCTCAGTCCAAGTGCGCCTGTTGGGTTGTCGCGCAGGGCCTTTGAGGTACCTGAGCCGCCTATTGACGGGCGGGAATAATTTTCCGGGTGGCACTGGAAACTCCAGGGGAAGGGGCCTTCGGCTGAAGTCCCTTCCCTTGGAGTCTAGTAGTCGTGGTAGTAGCCTCTAGTGGTTCCTATCACATCTGAGTTATCACGCTTCCTACCAAACTCTTCTTCAAATATCTGATCTGTGCTGGTGTGCTTCTGATCAACGAAGCCCATTAGCTCCCTCTCTTCATCCATCTTAAGCCTAGTCCTCCACCCTCTCATCTCCTCAGCGTGTGCGTCATGGTCTACCGGTGGTGAGTCAGGCATCTCTACCTGCTTGGATAGGATCACCCACATAGCTAGCATGAAGGCGTCGAGTACGTGATCCTTACGCCAGGAGCCAGCGATCTTCCATCCCTTGTTCTTTCCTCCACCACCATCTGTAGATGGGTTCGGTGGGATGTTCTCAACCCGCATGCACTCATCGTGTAGCTGCGGTCCCTCTTCATCACAGAAGATAATGTTACCCCGCTTGGCCATGTCGTTGATGTAGATCGTGGTGTCCTTACGCCAGTCCTCAGTTAGTCCACCGGTCTTCTTATTGTCATGCCTGAAGGTGATATCCGTAGGCCACGTCTTTCCCTCTGACTCCATCTCCTGGAGTGTGTTGTGGACAGGGGGGTCCTGATCAAAGATGGTAGATCTCCACTCTCCAGGTATACCTCCCATGGCACGGATCCAGATGGGGGTGTCGTTCATGAGAGTAGCCATGTTGGCTCTGATGGTAGCAAAACTTGATTCGAAGTACTCCTTAACAATGAAGATTCGTGTCCCATCGTAGGCCAGTAGTACACCACCGAAGTTCTTTGGTCCCTGATCGATGCCAAGGATGAACACACAGTCGGCCATGTCTGCCTGCCTGAGAGTCTGAAGGTGGCGCTGCTTGATCTCGTAGAACTTCATCCCCTCATAGGCTACCATCTTACCTTCGAACTCTGTCTCGTACTCCTCGTCACCCATCACCTGACGAGCTGCTGCCAGCTCCGACTTAACATAAGCAGGGTTCTGCTCAGGGGAGAGGTTGAATACTAGAGCGGAGATGTTCCAGTCCGCTCCGTTCTTCAGTAGCCTGTCCTCCTTAGTCAGACGACGCACCTTACCGGTCTTCGGATCACGACCAGTGGTGAATACAAGCCTTGAAATAAACCCACCCATACCCTGAGGCGTACCTAAAGCAATGATACGTCCCAGGCGAGACACTAGACGGGCTACAACCTGATTGTAGATATCATCAGGTACCCATCCAGGCTCAGCAACAAGGCAGGCGTCAAGCTCACGAGCGGTGATGCTACCCTTAGCAGTAGCCGACTTGATCTTTACCTCTGACCCCCACCGTGAGGTGAGAGTCCACTCGCCAGACTTGTTGTCATAGTGCTCCGTAACCATGTGCTTGCCTACAGGAGCAAAAGCTGTTTTCATAAAGGCTTGTAAGTACTCTTTCTCAGACCTGGCGTCTTCGTAAGTTCTTGCCAGAAGCCAGCACTCGCTACCTGGCTGAAGGAAGTACAGATAAGCGAATAGGGACAGTAGGAAGCTCTTACCAGCACGGGCTGCTCCCAACCCTACGATGTGCCTTTCTAGTGTTCCTAATGCTAGAACCTGTCCAACGTGAGGACGAGCCCTTTTCTCAGCCTTCTTGATAAGTATATTGCGCCTATCATAGAGATCCGTCACAGGCTCAGGCGTATCTAAGTCATGCTCCTGACGGTAGGTCACAAGACCTGGCATTTGTACAGAGGCTAGGGGGAATTCGGTATGACAGGCTGGGCAGTGAGCGTCGAGGCCACTGGTAGCCAGGTCGATGTAAGTCCAGATTAGGTTTACATCTTGGGAGGGGTCGTGGAGCTTTTCGAGAGCTTCCACTGCTTTGAACTTGGCACTGGGAGGAGCGTCAGGGCTGTCCCGTAGAGACTGAAGACGCATGTACGCAAAGCGTATCATGGCATCTTCATCGATATTACCACCCGCCTGAGAGATCAGAGCTTCAGCGTCCGCTTCCTTCTGTGCTGCCTCTCTCAGGCGGGCGATCTCATATTTGATGTGAGCAAACTTGCGCTTGTTCTTTGCCTTGATATAGTCCTTGTCACCAGGCTTAGCACACTTCCAACCGTATGCTTGCCTTGCTGAAAGGACAGTGCCCAGACCTTCCTCAGCAATGAGCCTACAAAACTCATGGTCCTCTGAGGTTAGTGTGCGCTTCTTCGTTCTAAGATCTGTTTTCTTCCCGCCCATTGCGTTTACTTAACTCCGCTAACGGCTGCCCCTATAGCTGCAATCGCAGCAAGTACAACACCCGCTACTGACCCCCCTGCTTTTAAACCCGCCTTGTGGGCGTCTGCCTTAACTGAATCAATGCGCTTGTGTACGGCCTCGAACTTGTCGTCCGTCTCTTCATCCATTCGCTCAGTTCGCTCGTCAATGCGTTCAACAGCGAGCCGTATCTTTACGATCGTTTCAGTTTCGGCTGGGGTTAATGCCATTAGCTATTTCCTTTTGGTACTACCAAGTTCTCTCCGGGAAAGACAAGACTTGGATCAGTAATTTGAGGGTTAAGGGCGCGTAGTTTGGCTACTGTCGTTTTGTATTTCTTAGCGACCTTGGATAGGGTTTCCTTCTTACCTACCGTGTGACTTAGCTGTCCTGCTTTGGGCTTCGGTGTCTTGTGGGCACTGTAATACTGAGCCCTAGCCCACACGTCATCAGAATAATCATCGCCTGTCGTTCCTTTATCCAGGCGTTCATCCTTGTTGAGAACGTGTTTAGGACCAAAGTTATACGAGGCAATAGCACCTCTCGTAACATCTGTCTCTGACCAATCAGGATGCTTTTGTTGAATGGTCTCACGATGCTCCTTGAAAATACGAGCGCCTTCACTGACATGTTCTTGACTATACGGATCGTCATTCGTTGTCTTGTTACGTTTGTTGACTTGAATAAGACCGAAGTCTTCCCTGTTTCCACTCCACCCATTCTTAAGGGCAGACCCTCCACGACTCTCACGACTTGCTATGGCTGCTAGGATAGACGGATCTACCCCGTGTGTGTTTCCGGCTTCTACGAACTTTGACCAATGACGCATGACCTGGGGGGCATCTGTTTGAGCCATCGTTTGAGACGACTCCGGTCCAGGAGGTAGCGAATCCTGTCTGGCTGTGTCAGCAGATGCCCCCCTGGTCGGCGTATAACTATCTAAGATAGACTCTCGTCCTATTGCTGAACCAGGGGCGATTAGGGTGGTTGCTATAGCAGCTGCCCCGATTGCATTACGTGGGTTCACGTCTTCTCCCTTATCAAAAAACGATCCGCCCGAACGATACATCTCACGAAGCTCCTCACGAGATCTTCGTTTAAATATTTGGGGCGCTTGCTTTTGTCTTATCTGTGGTGCATCAGGCATTGATCTTTCGCTTCATGCAGGCTTCCTGAAACTTAGGACAGTCCTCCGAAGTCGTCTCCCTTTTAACCCGTTCATCATGCTCTGCGGATACGTAGCCTAGCTCATTCTGGACAGTCTCTGGGATCAGCCAATGGTTCTCGTGCTTACAATTAGGGCACTCACCAAGGCTCATCTTACCATCGAACATTGTCATGAAGAAGTTAGGATCCCTCCGACCCTCAATCAGTTTGTTTAAAATACGAACTTGAAGAGCGGGGGTGGTGCTCGGATTAACAACCAGGTCCGCTAATGTAATAGCGTTCTTGGCTTCCTCATCTAGCTTACGTGGACACATATTCCTATTAAGTTATCTGTTTTCTTTGTTTGTTCAATAGAAAAACCCCCAGGCCGGTACCGACCTGAGGGTTGGGCCTAGGACTAGCGACCTAGGGGTTAAATGTCACCTCACAGGATGACTTTATTTTTGTCTCTGGCGGAAGGTATAGGATTCGAACCTATGTGAGTTTCCTCGCAACGCTTTCCAGGCGTGCCCAATTAGCCAGACTCTGGCAACCTTCCT
>SDBT01009443.1_pt1 | contig 15820 bp, 14 predicted proteins | sample 2277101 | NCBI WGS metagenome assembly SDBT01 (sample SAMN10404973, study PRJNA504765) | marine sediment metagenome | isolation source: marine sediment core GS10_PC15, 103 cmbsf | place: Arctic Ocean: Southern Knipovich Ridge | collected 2010 | reverse complement strand
CTTTTTTTCTCCCCTGGTAAAAACCAGCATCCATAAGAATAGTATAACCATCATCCAGGGTTAATAGATAACAACTTCCAGTTACAGTTTGTGCCGCACCACAAAATTTAATTTTCATATTCTACCTAAAATCATTTTTTTACCCCGTTGGAAGTAGGTCGTCCTCGGATGACCGTCCCTGATGGACATCAGGGTAATTCTAATGGTGGCGAGGGGTTTTGCTTTGGTTTCTCGTCAAGATTTGAGCCGTTTTATTTGAGCTGATATTTCTTCAAAGTAGGTTTGGGTCATTGGGGTTTCTTTTGTTTTCCCAATATTGTTTTATCGAATCCAGTTTCTATTACTAATTCGCGGCCTAGACGAGTTAAGCCATATACATCTACAGAGCCATAGCTACCTGAGTAGCTTCTTATAAGGTCTTTTTCTTCCAGTTGCTCAAGAGCGTGTTTGGTGTGAATATGGGCACATTTAATGCCTGCTGCAATTTCTGAGCATGTTAAACTGCGGCCATCAACTTTTATTAGAAGGGCCAGAACATACTTTTCTTCGTTTGACAAGAAGGGTTTTTTCATTTCTTGTTCTTTATAAGATAATAGTTTTTTCACTACCCTGAACAGTGAATAACTCACTATCCCCAATAATAAAATGAATAACCAATTAGACAATTCTACTTTCAAAAACAAAAACTCCCAAATTAACTTAAAACTATTTAGTAACCACTTCAAAAAAGAAGGAATTAGACGGAGTAAGCCTGCAAGAATTAAGCCACCTATAACTGTTCCAACGATAGTATTTCTTAAGGAATGACTAGTTTTTTCCATATTTTTCCATCAAAAATCTAACCTGTATTATACGGTCTAAATATTCCGAGAAATATTGTAATTCCCCAAAATCATTTTCCCTGCCCCGTTGGGCTATAGGCCCTTTACGGAGTCAAGGCCTGACCCTCTTTTTTACAACATTTATTGGTAAAATTTCTAAAAGAACTCCGCTTTGGTTATCGCTTTCAACCTTTGCTTTAGAAACATTTAAAGAAATGATACAAGAATCCTTTCCTGGTGCTTCTGAAAAAATTGTTTCCCCTAACGCATCACAAAATCTTTTTAACAAATTATCTAAATCTGGCCCAAAAGGAAAATTTGGGGGAAATTTATCTTCGGGCAGTAAAAAAGTGACTTTCATTATGCAAGCTTCTTTAATCTTAGATAAATTCTTAGATTGATCTATTATTTCTTGAGTCCATTCTTTTATGGCTTGAACTTTGCCACGATGTTTATGTCTACTATATGGGACTCCCGATATTCTCACATTAATTATTTTCATAATTTCCCTATTTTTTCCTAAAATCATTTTTTTACCCCGTTGGAAGTAGGTCGCCAGGGGTGACCGTTAGTTCCAATGGTGGCGAGGGTTTTTGGTTCTTTTGTCACAAATCAAGACGCGACCCCTTTTATCCTATATTTCGTCGGGGTGACAAATACGCCCTGCACCCATGGCCGCGAGTTTGAGGCGCTTGGTTTCCTTACTGAAGTTTCGGTCGGTCGTCAGAAACACGTCATTCTGATTTCGAATGTGGCACCACATCGTCTGAACATCGCACACGCGATTTAGCCATTTGCGACCGTTGGCTGAATCTAAACCAACCTTGCTGAGATCAACGACGGCCGCGGAAGGAAATAGTATCTCTTCGATTTTCCGCGAAAGCTTTTCCATCTCGTCGTCGGCATAAACGCAGTGATCCCAGAATGTCACGTCGTAGATTGCCATCGGGTCCAGCCGAACGAGATGGGCTAACCCCGTAGCCCGGAGCAATTTCTCGAACTTCTCGTAGTGATCCGGAAGAACGCCATACTTACGCATCTCCGATGCGCCGATATTGACGATGAAGCATTCGTTTGCGGCATCTGAGACAATCACATGGACTTTGATGCCGACGGTGGTTTTATTCTCGACGGCGATGATGCAGTTGTGATCAAGAGTGATCTTCATGAGGCATGCCATCTCTTATACGGCCTAAATAATTTGGCAAATACTGCAATTTCTTAAAATCATTTTCGAGGGTTTTTGTTTTGCTTATTGTCACAAGTCAAGGCTCCGCTCCAGAGGGGCTCTGCCCCGGCGGGACCTGACCCCCTTTTTTACTTCCCAATCTATGATTGTCTAATCTACTTCTTCTTTCTCCGCCTCACAATGAGTATAGAGAGATAGATAAGGACTGCTAAAGCGACAAGAGGTATTCCGATGAGTTTTACTAACTGTTGGCGAGTGAATACCTTTATCTTTCCCATTTGTGATACTACTTTTCTCCTTTCCAATGGCTTCTTTGCTAATATTCTTTCAATATACTTCATGCTATTTTGAGATGGTTTTACAAGCATATGATTTTTGGGTACTAATTGTAAAACTACCTGAAACTCTTGCAGGGCCTTATTATATGCTTCCATTTTAAGATAGAGTCTGCCCAAGAAGAAATGAGCAGCAGCCTTTCTTCTTTTATCGCTTGTAGAGTCAATCGCTTTCTGATATGAGCTTATTGCCTTGTTATCCTTTCCCAGATTGATATAGCAATCTGCTATTTCACAGTAGAAGATATCTGCTCTAAAGGGATACTTCTTAATCAGTTGGTTATAAATTTGGAGGGCCTCTTTATACTTGCCCTGCTTCTTTTTAATACGGGCGATCCCCTCGTTATCTTTTATCTTTTTGCTCTTTCTTTGGGCTTGAGAGGCATATTCAGTATTGGGGAATTTGTTCGTAATCTCTTTAAAAATGGAAATAGCATTTTCGACATAACCGAGCTTAAGAAACTCGTTTGCTACTGCAAGATACAATTCCACAGTATTAATATTAAGGGGATATTTTTCCATAAACTGTTGAAACATTGAAACTGCTCTAAAAAAATAATAACTTTTTTCTCGGGAAGTTCGTCCTTCAGCCATTCCGAATATAATATAACACTTGCCTGTTCCTACGTAGGCTTGAGGAGCTTCTTTAGAATCAGGAAAATCTTCTACTATTGTCCTATAGAACGCAAGAGCCTGTCTGTAGTTACCTTTTTTATAATGAGCCCGGGCATTAGTAAGGGATTCAGCCGGACTAAGGGGAGTAGTGCTCCTTGTATAACTGCCCTTTCTTTCCTCTGGAGGGGTGGCCTCCAGATGTTCGACCCACTTCTTAACCCATTTCCCGATTATCCTGTAGTTCTTTTCTTCATAACTGAGGATAAAGTTTTCTTTATAGCTATAACTACGCCCATGAGCCTCAGACCAGTATCCAATTGTGACCTCCTGAAGATTCTTTGGCCTAAGCTGGATAAGCAAGACTTTTAAGGGAGCGGGTTTATCTTTTACTAACTTTTTATATCTCTCGAAATCTATATTCTTTTTAGCTTTAGCGGGAAGAAATTGGTACATCTCTCTGTAATCCTTTTTTAACCAAGCTCTACAATACTCTTTCACTATCTGAACCCGGGGTTCCAGTTTTTCCCTATATTCTGGGTAATACCACCAATAGGGTATGCCAGTAAATGGATTGGCTAATTTCCAATTGTTCTCCTCTTTAGTAAGGAACCATCTATATTGTTGTTCTTTAACCCTGGTCTTCCCTTCAGAACGAATTATATTTTGAACTCTGCCCCAGATTTGACATTTTCTATCTGTGAGTGTTTCTACTCGAAGTTCTTGAAATTCTTGCTTAATCGAAACATCCTCTGGTAGCATGTGACTACAAAATTCTATAAATTCTGATTCACTGATTTCTCTCTTATACTCAGATGATATAAGTTCATAGAGAGATTTATATTCCTGGGTATTGAGTAGAGTTATTACTTTTTTAATCACATCCTCAGGTGGAAGAACCTTTGCATAGCCCATCTGTGTTTTAGCAACTAAGGCTATTGTCAAAAGACAGGAAATAATGATTAGTGGTATTTGTTTTGTAGACATTTGTTTGTCACCTTTCATTAGTAACCTGGAGGAGTGGGAGTCACTACACAGGTGGGGCAACACCCACACATCAAACAAGCGCAGCTACCTATCACTCCTTGGAGACAGTATGTACAGCAAGGGCAGTCGGTTCCACAGGAACATCCGGATTCACATTCACCTCCGCAGTCTGGCAGCAGATAATCTACATTAGAACATAATTGGTAGGTTTCGCAGGCGCATCTATTTTCAAACTTTTTGCTACAGGTACAAGACCATGGAGTTACAGTACAATCCTGACAATTTTCACGAAGACAATTTGCTACACAATAGCATTCACCCTCTGGAGGGGGTATTATCACTGGAAAACATGGGCAAGCATGAGTTATACTACAATGCGAAAAACAATCAGGCAGTGTATAGCCACAGCCACAGTCGCAATTTGGTATTATACAATCACAGGTTCCTTCTTTATAGATTATTCCTTCGCAGCCAGCGTTTCCCCAACAGCCACACTCATCATTGCAATCAGGAAAGCCTTCGGGAGAACAAGGTAGGTCTCCAAGGGAACAATAGCTACCACAGCCACAAGAAGCAGAACATATACAGTTCTCATTAAGCTGGGTACAGAAGCTTGCTACTCCCCCGCAGGGATATTTGTTCCCTTCATAATTAGCACAGTACTCGGGGCAGTTATCTACGAGACAGGAGTCTGCCCTACAGCCATCGCTAAAGCAGACAACGGTCTTTATCTCACAGGAGAAGTTTCTATTTTCTACTGAGGAGTCGCAATAGGTCTCTGGGCAGTTGCAGCCCTCTGAGAAGCAGCCCGAATCGGCACAGGTTATTGCCCCTCCACATTCAGGCTGAGAGCCACTACAGTCTTTTTCGCAAGGACAGGGGTCTCCGCCACATTCTCCACCAGTCCCCTTAATAAGGGACATAATATAATCACTCAGGACGGTTTTAGCATTAATAGAAGCTAAACCACCCAGAAGGAGGACGGCTACCAAGATAACTACTGATACTAATTTATCACATTTTTAGGGGATGGTCAAGAAAAGAAAAGCAGGGGTTTTAAGCCCTGCTGATTAAAACATTTGCAAAGAAAGTAAGATTATTAGATTATTTCTTCTTTCTCCACCGCACAATGAGGATAGAGAGATAGATAAGGACTGCTAAGGCAACAAGAGGTATTCCAATGAGTCTTACCAGTGGAGAACGAGTGAATACCTTTGCCAGTCTCCTTTCTGGCTTGGGTGGGCCAATTCTCCCGGTAATCTTTCCTTCTTCTCTCAAATCTTTTATTACATCTTCACCAATAGATGCCATCTTAGTATCAGGGAATTTATTTATTAGTTTCTGATAATAGGCGGCAGCATTAGAATAGTCCTCGAGATCTTTATAAAAAAATGCTAAATTGAATAGCGCTGTGCGTTCCACGTCTGTATCAGGATATTTCTTAGTCAATTTTTCAAGAACCCTTATTCCTGTATGAATTTCACCTTTCTTTTTGAAACTCCAGGATATGAAGCCTGGGGCATCATCAGCAAAGGTGGAATCGTCAGGATATTCAGCTATTAATTTTTGGGCCACTTCTATGGTCTCATCATACTCTCCTAATCTTCTGAGACAGGTGGCTATAAAGTAATAGGCTTCTATGCGGTATCTATCACAATCCTTATCCCCAGGAGGACACTTTTCTAATGAAAGTTTAAAATTCTTGAGAGCTTGTTCAGTATCTTTAAGATAGGCAAAATATGTATGGCCTAAAAAGGCATAACTTTGCACCTGAATGAAAGAATCGTCAGGATGTTCTTTTATTATTCTTTCCAGTTCCTCTATTACTTTCTGATATTCTTTCTTTTCTTTATATTGAAAGGTTGGTTGAAAGAGGGCCTTAAGTTCAGATGAATAGACACGCTCCGGGTAAGGATATTCCTTTGCTCCAGCAATTGTAGAAGCAACTAATAAACTGAAAGTAATTATTAATATTTTTAAGACTTGACTCTTCATCTCTCCTTCCTTTTTGCTAATTCTTCCTGCCTTTCTCGCAACTTATTCTGAAATTTAGTCTTAATTTTTGTGCGTATTTTTTCATATTTAAGATTAAAGAGTGCTTCACGTTGCTGGTCTTTAGGTGACCTTTTTGTCATTTTTAATTACCTCCTTTCTCTATTATTTCTCCTGCCCCGTAGCTCGCTGTAAGCGATGGTATGGGGTCGACTTCAAAAGGTTTATCCCGCACCTTCCTTATCAACTTATTTTCGAGCGAAGCGAGAAAAGAGACAACTTGCTTGGCTCATTTTCGAGCGAAGCGAGAAAAGAGACAACTTGCTTGGCTCATTTTCGAGCAAAGCGAGAAAACAAGGTTCTGTGCGTAGCACAGGTTCTTATTAACGTATCAACTTTAAAACGGGTTGACAACTGTCGGAGAAGGCCTGACACTCTTTTTTACTTCCCAATCTATGATTATCTAATCTATTTCTTCTTTCTCCGCCTCACAATGAGCACACAGATATAAATAATGGCTACCAAGGCAACTAAAGGTATTCCGATGAGTTTTACAAGCTGTTGTCTGGAGATTTTCTTGCCGAGTACGGGTTTTTCCTTTAATTTAAGGCCCTCTCTTTCCTTCATAATCTTGATCTCTGCCTGAGCATAAGGGGTTAACTTAGCGTCAGGAAATTTTTCTGCAGCCTCCTGCCATTTTTCCGCACTCTTTTTATAATCCTTATGCTCTTTATAATAATCCGCTAAACCGAGTAATGCTGTGCGCTCCGCAATGGTATCGGGATATTTCTTAGCCAATTTTTCAATAACCCTTACTCCTTTATGAACTTCGCCTTTCTCTTTGAAACTACTATATATGATGCCTGGGGCATCTCCTGCGAGATCAGAATCAGGGTATTTAGTTATTAGTCTCTGAGACACTTCTATGGCCTTATCATATTCCCCCAATTTTTTATAGCACTTAGCCATCCCTCGCTGAGCTTCGATCCAGAGCCTAGCATATTTTTCATCGTCTCTGGGTATACTCTTTATGCCTTCCTGATATGCCTGGATAGCTTCCTTATAGTCTTTCAAACGAAGACGATGTATATTGCCGGCGCCGACATAATGATTTATTCGAATGAGTACATCGTTAGGATAACTTTCCATTATCTTTTTATGTTCTGCTATGGCCTCTTTATACTGTCCCTCTTCCACATATTTTCTGACCTCTGTAAATAGTGCTTTATACTCAGGCTTATCCACACGTTCAGGATAGGGATACCTTTTTGCTGAAATATTAGTAGATAGTAGTAGTAAACCTAAACTGATCATCACTATTTTTATATTTTGCTTTGTCATTTTTTCCTTCTATAAAATCATTTTCGAGGACATCTATCGGGGCCTGACCCTCTTTATTCTAAAAACTGCCAATTGTTAGTGCAAAAAATATAACTGACCATAAGAACACAACGGGTATATTTTCTTTATCTAGTCGAAAAACTATAAATAAAGCAAAATTTAGACAAAAGGAAACTGCTCCAATCTGTAGAATATTAAGAAAAAATATTCTTATTCCATTTGAGCTAAAACCAATCATAATCGTAGTTAAAATAAATAATAAAACTGATTTAAAAATATTCGAATGATTTTTCAGATATTCTTTCATTTTTTCTCCTAACATGTATTAGGTTTCCTAAATATTTCGAAAAATATTGCAATCTAACTCGCGTGAGTATTCCAGACCAGCAGTGAATATGACAATGTATCTTCTATCAGATATTCTCTCCTCGGAAGCTTATCACCTAGTGGCTGAGTTTAGAGAATATTCTACGAAATTATCTTGCTGTACTACAAAGAATTTCATTTTGTAACTTAGTTCAGGTATGGCCGATTTCCACTCTAACGCAAAACCACAGTCATCAGCGCTTGCCTCACACTGACTAATCTCGTCTAACAACACCGGATGATTGTGAACATGAAGTATCCATAATGCTCGTCTCATCTTAGATATCAAGTTGTACTTTTCATCGCTTTTGGGATCGTACCTTACAGAAATAGGTGAACGAAGCTCGTCTTGTCCTTCGCTGGCTTTAATCCAAAGTGCATCGTCCGCAAGGTCTTTGGGGACCAATATCCAAAAGGCTTCTTCATAATAAAGAGCGCCGATTTCCCTGCAAGCTTTGCATATCTCCTGAACAATTCTTTTTTGTTGAATTCGTGGTAGTCGCGATAGTGCGCTTGGTCCATTAGGCAACTTCGTACGTAAAGCTTGGATGTGAATTTCTTCAATTTCGGCCTTATCTTCAGCTGGCATCTGCGCCAGTAATTCTTCTATACTTCTAGACGTTAAATCGAACTTTTGCATTAAGTATTTAGCGACATTTTCAATATCGTTATCGCCTATAATCAAAGCTAAGCAGAGCAATTTTTTTTGGTCAACTCCAGTAAGCTTCCTGAAAAGGTTAATAGAAACTCCTGGTTGCCCTTTACGATACAAGGACTCGGCATCAGACTTAAAATAAGATAGCATATCCCGCAACTCCTCAATATGATGCTTGTTAGTCATATTAGACCTTCCTTGGCAAAACAAGATGTATTATTTTTACTTTCCTAAAATCATTTTCCCTGTCCCGTGATTGCGTAGCAATTTTACGGGGGAGGGTATTTATCGAGGGCTGACCCTCTTTACCATTAACACTTGCTGAAGCGCGTTATTAGGTTGAGAAATACCTTTTATTATCTGGATTGTCCATAATCCTATTAATCACGTAGTGAGCATCCGACCCCCGTAATTTTAAACGAATAAGAAAGAGCTTGGTCACAGGCTTTAGAATGAAAGGCATTAAGTCAGCTGGAGTTAGTCCTTTGTCCACCTTTATATAAAAGACCACTCGTCCGAGATGAAGGTGATAAAATTTTACACCTTCGATCCTCTGTGTATCCGGAGGAAAAAACACGGGACCGCTTCTCACCTCGCCATAGTATGCTAAGAAAACTGCAAACTCATCTAGAGATAAAGGGTTACCTATATCAATCGCTTTCTTCAAAATCTTAACATACGGACCGAGTTTAACATGTTGGAAAAAGAAATCATCACTTAAGCCAGCTCGGAACAAGACAGATATAAAAAAGAGTTTTAGTTTGTCATAATCATAGGACTCGTAATAGTCGGCGACCACTTGACCATCCACGTCCCTGAGTGTTTTTCTAAGATGGCGTTTTTCAAGTAATAGTTTGCACGCATAGTCATCGTAACTCATGAATTTCTTTTCGCAAATTTGGCAGAATAATCGAGTATCGTATATGCCAATGGGCCGTCTCCTCGGTTTTAGATCCCTAGAATCAGACAGTATCGATGGCACCTTTGGTCGAAAGGTTTTGATTTCGTAAAAACAACGGGGAATAATATGCGACTTAACCAGTGGTCTATCTTGACCACAGAATTTACATGTTTGCATGTTTTCCACAACTCAATATGTTTGTTATACCCAAATATTCCGAGAAATATTGTTTCTTGTCCCCATGTGTAGCTTTGTGCTGCAAAGCTATGGGGATTATCCCCACATCTTCTCTTGAGAACTGCAGTCTGTTTTTCTCTCGATTCTGCCAGAAAACAAATTATTTTATATCAACAGATTTGTATATCTGAAGCAATCAAACATGATGTGATATTAGCTTTAATCTTGTTTTTTTCGTCCTCTGGTATTTCGGCACGAAAAATGACTACACTATTATTAATTTCGATATCAAATAAAGTCGCTGAAAAACCTTTTTTATTATTCCAATTAGGTCTTTCCCAAGTTTGTAAACAATCAGAAAGCTTTAAAAGAAAAGCTACGGGTGTTTTTAAACGATCAATTTTTGCATTAATAAAACATCTCTCTGGAAGATTATGAATATAAATCGCTGAACACGCAGAAACAACATCTTTCTCAAAATAAGTCTGGTTCCAATCTGCACCATTAACATAAACCTCTGAATATTTTCTCCTTGGATTACATTTATGGTACATAAGGTCTATCAAATATAGTAATGCAAGTGAACTTATCATACCATGACAAATATTTCCAGAGTTAATCATTCGATCATATTCTTTTTTTGCATTGATTTGTAAATTCCATTCATCAAGTCGCTCTTGTATTAAAGCAAAACTATTGCGGGGGTTGGTTAAATTCTCCAGTCCAATTGGAACAATCCTGAAATGAACATCAGGGGCAGGAACATCAATAAAAGTTTTGACATCATTGATTGTTGCTGTAAATGGAGCTAACACATCTTTAGCAATCTGTGCTGGATAACCAATATCATGAAAAAGACCAGCAAGTTTCCACTGAAAGCTATCAACGAAATTATCCGTTAAAGCTCTAAGAAAATTCTCGTTAAGATAAACACCTAAAATGAAACTGAGAAGAGCGTGTACGATATGGTCCCGAACCCATGGTTGCAATTCACGAATTTTATGTTCAACCTCAGCGAGATGATCTAGATGGCTAAGGAGTCCCCTTTTCCTATGTATCGTCATGATCTTTTTAATAATATTAAGAGCTTCCTTCTGCCTTTGGAGAAAAGTTCCACGATGAGTCAAGAAAGACTCTAGTTTTCTCCCACCACAACTATATTCAATAAAATAGGAGCGAGTCTCCTTTAATAAGGTTAAATTAATGTTACCCATCAATACCTCCAAGTCAACAATAACGTTAGGAATTGCTCATAGCCTTAGCACGTTGAGCAAATTAGTGCCCGATTTTCTAGGGTGAATTTTCCAACCATTCTTTTCTATCATCATAAAACTTAGAATTTCTCTCTACCAAATTCGTAAATATCCTCTTTATCTGCTCATTGTCCCGAGGAAATTTTTTCAATAATACTACTGCTTTCCTAATATCACCAAGACTGCTTTCTCTGGGATATTTAGAAAGAAATTCTAAAGAATCAAGGAATGCCTTATCCCCTTTTTTATTTTTGATCCTCTCTAACATTTTATCATTCTTATAAAATGGCCAAGAAGGTATTTTGCTTAGATTCCCCTCTGCAACCGATTTCTTCATCGCTGTCCGTTCTTTTTCTAAACATTTCTTCCAGAGATTATAACAGATATCAAATTTTCCTCTCTGGGTAATATTATCTTCAATAAAACGATATACATTCTTAAATGTTCTGTAATCATATTCTGAGATCAATTTTTTCATATATTTAAGAGACATCTTGAAGGCTTTGCTATAACTTAAAACAGTAGTGACCTTTCGTAACGCACTGTCTGTTAGTCTGTAGAATTCCCAAGAAAATGCCGATCTTGTAGTTGCGTTTTTTAACATTGTCTCTTTCAATAATATTTTAAATTTACTATCATCAAAATCCTGCAAGTCATCATATAAGCCGGGCGTTGTCCAATTCCAATTCTTAAATAAATCTTTTCTAATCTCAGCATAATATATCATAAAAGGAGCTGTATCACTTATTACTTCATTAGGTAATTTTTTTATTATATTAACAAGTTTCCAGGCATCTTTTTCATTTATCGCGCATATCTTATCAAGTGTCATTAGAACATTTTTCGCTAATGCTTTCTGTACATTAATTGATTTTTGAACATCGTCGGATAACGTAGAAATACTTTTTAATAGATCAAAAGCTGTCTTTTCCACCTTTTTTGCCATTCGAAGTGCTGTCTCCTTCTTATCGTTGAAAAACAGTCGATTTTGATCACTCGGCAAATGCTTTAAACGGCATCTGACTAACTGGGACAAGGCAAAACAAGCCATAAGTTTAACATAATGATTTTTGTCCTGAGTAAGTTTTTTAACTAAATTGATAATTCCCTTGTCTCCCTGAAGATAATCTCGGCCCTCTAAAACAACGCAATGTGCCAAAGCCCAGCCGCACCAACCCCTGACAGAACTGATAGCAATAATTGTTTGGCCGTTTTCAATTTCTTTATGTTTGCTGTATTGGCCCTTTCTGTCCTCAGGGTCTTCCCCAGGCATAAAAGGATCCTTATCATCAACGAATGTTTTTATTATTCTTAAAGCTTCTTTGATTTTTTTGTGCTTAGCTAATTCCTCGGCAAACTGAACGAATACTTCTCGGGCATTGCTGTGAGGCAATTTATTATAGATTTTATCCATATCATTATCTAGCTTATTCAAAAAACCATCTATAAATTTCGCATACATTTTTTCTAAAAACGCAATCTCATTTGTTTTATTACTCTTAGATTCAAGGAAACTAAAACACAGCAAAATTTGCTGGTTTTTACTTGGCCTCTTTATGTTACCAATCTCATTTAATATCTCAAGACCTACAGCAAATTTCTTCTTCAAGATTCTATTTAATAAACCCGCCACCTTATAGGCATCAAATTCATCCAGTTTATTAATAAAATAATCTCCATTAATATACTCTTTAAACATCTTGATTGCATTATCAAGAGAGCTATCCAAAAACTGACTGATATTCTGGATCGGCCCGGGACCCCAGAATTCAGCCTTCGCAGAATAATCCGGATTCTTAATCCATTTAACAAGAATCTCTCTGGCCTCCTTGTGCCCCTTATCAGCAAGCTCAGACACAATCTGCCCCACAAAAGGATTTGACGGCGGTTTATCCTTATCCGCAACAATTTTAACCAAAGCCCATTTTTTGTCCTCTGGGAAATCACCCAGTAGCGCCTGATAAATAAGTTCTGATTTGTGCGGTATGCCTTTACGGCAAAGAATAAATTCCTGCAATATATCAAAAGCCTGCCTGTATGTTTTTTTGCTCATCTCTTTATATCTGTCTAGAACAACATAAAGCGCCGACCTGTTAAGAAAATCCGGATCTTTTTTACTTACTTTTTGAGCTGGAATAATACACTTATTAACGATAAATTTCCAGGCCCGGATTTTATGTTTACCATAATAATCACGTAAAGAACGTTTCAAGATCAGGCGGACAAAATGTTTATCAAAAACCTTATAGCTGTCTCCCCAATGGGATGAAACACCGCCCATTAAATCCCAGCCTTTAAACCTTACATTCTTACCAAACTTTTTGTAAAATTTATCATGCTGTTCAGCCAATTTTCTGCTTAAATCAATAAATTTTTCCTCGAATTTCTTCCAGTCAGAGATTAAATGCTCATATAAAATATCAAAAATATCTCTTGGAATATAATGGTAGAATTCCCCTTCATCTTGAACTAAATTAAAGGAATTGATTATCAGCTCATAAATTTCTTTTTTAAGAGCATTATTCCCTTTCCCATAGATTTTATGTAATAATCCGCAAACCTCTTTTTTCCTATATTCTATATCGCGATTATTTTTTATGTAAAAATAGTCATCTTTTTCGTAATAGGCCAACAATTCTCTGGTAACTTCTAATGTTTTATCAAGAAATTTTTTATCTTGCTCTATAATTTTACTAATAAGTTTCACTATATCTGTTTCAAAAAAATCCGTCCCGTAAAAGCCTCTGGCTTGACAAATTTTTTTCTTAATAAAAGATAGAATATAGTCTTGATTGGATTGAACATCTATATTTTCATCAAATATATCAAATAACCTGAAATAATAGGGGTAAAAGGACACTGCTTCCCATAGTTCGGACCAAGCACTTAAGTCAATTTTTTCTTTTTTGATTTGGTCTAACACAAAAAACATTGTATCCGGCTGAGCTGTCAAGGCCGTCCTTTCATAATCGCCCCATCGCGGCTTCCTATGTTTTTTAATGTCCTCAATAATATTAGAAAATTGTTCTTCAAAAGTACGATACATTTTATTAAATATTGTGGACCTTCTTATTGATGTTAAAGAAATGGATTTTAGCTTCGCCAAAAATTCTGTCTTTGTATAGAGAGAACTTCCTGCCGCCTTTTCAAAAACCTTATCTATTAAGATGCTTTTTACCTTATCTTTTAAATCTTCTTCCGGCAGCCAAATACCAACCAGTTCGGCAAATAACGCATACCCGATTCGTTGTAAATTTGCTTTGTTTATTTGCCAAAACCTGACCCGCGGCAGAAGCTCCAGTTCCATTGCACTATATTGTTTAAAGCTTGATTTTAATTGTGCCGGCCAATATTTATAATTTTCGACATCATTTATCAACTTATCACTTATACTGCTTCCCACAAGTAAAATCTCATCATTTTCACTTATTGATTTCTTTTTACTTATATTTTTCAGAACCGGCAATAAATGTGTACAAGAAAAATTAGTGCTCCAATCTTTTGCCTCACAAATAATCTTTTTATTGTCAGTGAACACTAAATCAAAGTCCTGAGAACCTGGCGCTTCCAAATGAATATAATTAAACTTTTCGTTTCTTAAATATTGCAGGAATAGAGCCATTGCAGCCCATTGCTGATAGATAATACCTTTCGTAGTGTCTCTACCTTTATTATTCATAATATGTACCTATTATCGCGTTTAAATAGAAGGTTTTTATTTTCTGTTGTACCAAAATGTATTGACGAGTCTAATTTAGAAAAGCTTAGATTAGCAAAATCGGAGATCTTAAAAACTACACAAATCCTAGCAAAAGGGATTTCTGGATCATTTAAATAATCTCTTAACATTCGATATAATGATCTTTTTTCACATAACGCATTGTCAAAAATATTAATCAAATTTTTTATTTTAAAATTTCCCCCTACCATATTTCGCACTGATATATCTTTGATGTCACCTAAATATCTCTTAAGAGATATTACTTCAACGTCTCTAATTGCTTTTGTTAAATGTTTTTCGTGAATGTAATAATTGGCACCTTGGTATTGAAAAAAATATCCTTTTGCCGGATTTTTGCTGAACAACATCTCGCGGTTACATTTCGTCTCGACGTCTCTTTTTAAAACACGATACCTTTCATGAATCTTTTTTAAAAAATATCCTTCGATACTATCTGTGATAATTTCCCAAACATAATTATCGAGATCAATAACTGCAGTTTTTGAGGCACCCTTGCTTTCCTTAATGTGATGTCTGGAATATATAGTATGAAATAATCCGGGGTGAACCACTTTTATTCTAGGAAATAAGAAATCTTTGTCCCATATACATAACTTGAAGGACAAATGCTTTTGAATATGCTCTATTTCTCTTTTATTTGATTCATCCAGCCTGATATATGGAGCAAAAAGACACCAACAATCAATATTCAAATCTGCCCTCCCTAGTAATTGTAGCAATTTATCAGAAATAAGACTTAGTGTAAAATTCTGATACTGCTTATTAGTACGATATTCGCTTCTACCACGCCCTTTCGATTCAAAATACCATTTATAATCTGTTCCACCAAGATTAAAATTGAGATCCCAGTTTAAATCTATGCCAGATTGTTTTCCCGATTTCATCAATCTCAAATCTTTGTTAAAAAATAGAAAGCTTTTAGGGATTATTGCTAGCTTTTCCAGATATTCTTTAAGCTGAGCTTCTATTTTTTTTCCTATTTTTGTAGAAGATTTTGGCATGTCTTTACCTAATATAACAATATCTGTCCAAGATAGGACAAGAAAAGAGGGTCAGGTCTTGACTTTTCGCTTTTCCAGAAAAACCCCCATAAAAAAACCCACCTTAAAAGGCGGGCTTGGTGATTTTTGATTAGGGATAATGCTTTCATTCTCTTATACTCCTATTATTTTATATTATACCATATTTTGGGAAAAATTGCAAAAAAATTGCCCTTTTGACGAAAAAGGGCTTTTTATTTACTATTTTGGGGGAAATTACAAACTGCAACCGCCAAAGTACTAAATTATAATTACATTGCAAGGTTTAGGTCGATTATAAGAGATTATTCTATCTCTTCAAATTCAGCGTCCACAACGTCTTTATATGTCTTTCTACCGGTCTGCTGATAATCTTTGTTTATTACACTTTCTTTCCCATGTTGATTCGAGGGTCTCCAGAAGAATCGCA
>SDBT01009442.1_pt1 | contig 15820 bp, 6 predicted proteins | sample 2277101 | NCBI WGS metagenome assembly SDBT01 (sample SAMN10404973, study PRJNA504765) | marine sediment metagenome | isolation source: marine sediment core GS10_PC15, 103 cmbsf | place: Arctic Ocean: Southern Knipovich Ridge | collected 2010 | reverse complement strand
AAAATTAATATTACTATATATTTGTTCATCTTGTTATAAGATGGGGAAGGCGAAAAAATATGCAAAAAAGAGGAAATAACGTATTTTTAGGTAGATTTAATAAAATGCAAGTGAAAAGAAAAACAACATCGAGTAAATTGATTTTTGCAATATTTTGTGTTACAGTTCTACTCATAAGTGGTATGTCTGCAGCAACAATTTCATTAAAACAAAAAAAAGAAATCAAAGAAGTTTTTCAGATAGTGGAAAAAAAAGAAAAAATAAACCCAAGAACTACCACTCATCATCCTGATATTTCTCAGAATAAAGATGAAAATTATATAGGAAATACAGGATTTGAAACATGGTACTACTACATCGCAGATATTGTAAATCCTGCAAATGGAAATCTCCATATTACTCAGCGAGATCTGATGCTGCCTGCTAGAGGATGGGGACTTGGTATAGAAATAGCACGGGATTACAATAGCCATAATGCTGACTATAAGACAATGTTTGGTTATGGATGGACCTTTCAATACAATGTCTATTTAGTTGAGGAACCTGATAGCTCAGTCATCTTTGTAGAAGGTGATGGATCTTTTCATAATTTCACCTATAACGGTGGAACTTATACCAGTCCACCTGGAAAAGAGATGAGATTAAAGAAAAACCTTGATAATTCATTTACTCTTCGCTGCTGCAAAGGAAAAACATATAATTTTGATTCAGGTGGTACTCTTATTAATGTTACTGACAAAAACAACAATCATGTCAATTTTTCCTATAGTGGTGATAATCTGGTCAATATTTCTGATGATTCTGGTTTATGGGTAAAACTTGACTATAATGGTGAGAATTTAGTAGAGACTGTTACTGATAAACTTGGCAGGCAAGTAACATATGAGTATGATGACGAAAAAGATTTGAGAAATGTTACTGATCCAATGGGAAACACTACAATGTATTTTTATTGTAATGAGGGCATATGTCCAGTAGGTCATCATCTTATTGGACACGTTGATGTTGTTGGTCGGGTGGCAACCTTTGAACATATTCTGCAGCCAAATGGATTAGTAAAACTAATGAAAATTGGAAATTCACTCTATGATTATGACACAGAATCCTATCCTGAACGTTATGTAGTTGTAAACGTCACCTATGTTAGTGGTTCCTTAGTCAATTATACAATTAGAGGGGACACAACCCAGATTCAACTTAATAGTAATGGCAATCCAGAGATGATTTCTGAGTCAGATTGTGGTTGTGGTGCAATATATCAAGAGTGGGATGAGGACATGAATTTTCTTGGATATACAAATGAGCGAGGATACTCCTGGGATTATGAATATGACGAATATGGAAATATAGCCAACGAGACAAACCCGCTGGGACATAAAACATCCTATAAATGGGAAACAGTTGATTCAGGAACGATGTTTTTTTCATTTTTACGCAATGTTACGGATCTTCGTGGATCAGTCACTAGTTATGGTTATGATTCTTTAGGAAATAAAATCAATATGACTGATGTAACTGGTAGTATTACCAATTATACGTATGATTCCTATGGATCAATGATAAGTGAACAGGATGCACGAGGATATTACACTAATTATACCTATGACATCCATGGAAATCCTCATAATAAAACGGATAGTGAAGGAGAAGTTAGTAACTATACCTATGATGAAGGGAGAAGGCTTATTAATTATACTGATTCGAATGGATATTCAATTCTTTATGAATATGATTCATTAAATAGACTTATAAAAATAACTGACACACTTGGAAATACAACTGAATATGAATTTAATGCTATAGGAGATATTGTTAATATTACTGATGAACGAGATAATACTATTACTCTTAACAATAACTTTATGAATCAAGTTGATAATCTTACAGATCCTACAGGAAATAAAACAAGGTATACCTATGATAATGTTGGAAATCTCATCGAGTTTACTGATTTTGCAGGAAATGTTACAAAATATTATTATGATGATCTCAATAAACTTATTGAAATCAAAGATTCCCAAGGAAACAGTGAGAAATATGACTACGATGAAGTAGGAAACCAAATAGAATTTATTGATCGATCAGGAAATATTACTACCTATGAATATGATCCATTAAATAGACTAATTGGTATAGTATATCCTGGTGGGCAGTCCTTTACCCGGATTTATGACGATACTAACAATACTGTTGTAGATATTGATGAGGAATGCAGAAACATTACCACCTATTATGATGATCTTGGTCGTTTTTCAAAAAAAACCGATACCGATGGAGAAATAATCAGTCTTTATGAATATGACGACGTTGGAAATATTATTGGAAGAACCAACGCAGGTGATCAGACCATAATTTATGATTTCAATAACGTCAATCTTGCAACAACTGTAACTGATGCTTTAGGAAATTCATCGTATTATGAGTTTGATGGGGAAGGGAATTTACTTAAAACTACTGATCCACGGGGATATGAAATATTATATGAATATGATGGTCTCAATAGGCTGATAAATATGACAGATCCTTATGGAAATTATACTCTCTATGAATATGATGCTAAAGGAAACGTCGTAAATGAAACTGATGCACGTGGATATACCATGAGTTTTGAATATGATAGCTTGAATAGACTTGTGAAATTCACCAATGCCTTAGGTGACAACATATCATATGAATATGATGCGCTTGGTAACATGATTAAGATGACAAATGAGAAAGATAATTTTACAACCTTTGACTATGATGAACTTGGCCGTTTGATAAAAACAACCGATTCTCTTGGATATTTTACATCTAATGAATATGATTCCAGAGGAAATCTTATTAAAATAACAGATAAAAGAGGGTTTTCTACACAATATAATTATGATGAACTCAATAGACTAATAGCTGTTGAAAAAGCAGATTACAATACTGTTTCCTATGGTTATGATCGCGTTGGAAATGTCATCTCATATACCAATGAACGTGGCTATACAACACAATATTTGTATGATGATTTAAATCGAATGATAAATATGACTGATGCAACAGGAAATAGTACCCTTTATGAATATGATGATAATGGAAATGTCATTTCGATAACAGATCCAAATGATCATACATGGACATATGATTATGATGGTCTTGACAGGCTTATTAAGATAACCTCTCCTCTTGGCTATGAAACAAGAAATTCATATGATAAAGTAGGTAATCTTATCAATATCACCGATGCAAATGGAAACAGTACAAACTATGAATATGATGGATTAAATCGCCTTATAGCAATCAAAGATGCCATGGGATATTACACGAATTATACTTTTGATGAAATAAGTAGTATTGTACAGATAACAGATGCCAATAACTATCATACAAATTATTCTTATGATCCTCTTAATAGACTTATACAGATGGAAAAATTTGGTCATCAAACAAATTATACCTATGACCCCTGTGGAAACACAATTAATAGGGCTGATGCAAATCATAATACAACATTATATGATTATGATGAACTTAATCGGTTAAAAACAAGGACATATCCTGATGGAACAGGCAGTACTTATGAGTATGATGAAAATGGAAATGTTTTGCATATTAATCGGTTTGATGCTGCTATGCCAGGGGGAACTCCAGAATATGATTATATATATGATCAAATGAATCGAGCAGAGCATATTTCTTTTAACGATGATATGGGCTATGTACATCTAACCTCTTTTGCATATACTCAAAACGGCAATCTGGAAAGAATCACCTATCCTTTTACTGCAGAAGAAGTCATCTATAATTATGATGAGATTGATAGAATACAACAAATCACAGATTTATGGGGAGATACTACAAACTTTACTTACGACAATGCAGGTAGAAGAATGCAGCTTGAATATCCAAATGAAGTAACCACCTCATATAATTATAATGAAGATAACTATCTTACAGACATTTGGACAAATTCTTCAACAGAAAGCTCAATTGCCTATTATGGTTATTCATATGATCCTGTTGGAAATAGAATATCTGAAACCTCGTTAGATACAACAGAAATTTTTGAATATGATGATATCTATCGATTAACTTCAGTTGATACAACCTACCCTGATGCATCAAATGAAATTATTGATTATACATATGATAACATAGGAAATCGACTCTCAAAAATAGTACAAGGTGGACCAACAACATCATATACCTATGAGAATAATCTAATTAAAACAGAAGGAACGGGAGGATTTAATACTTATAGTTTCACATATGATAATAATGGTAATCTAATACAAAGATCTTATTCTGGATATTCTGATTTAACAAATTATGAACATGACTATGAGAATAGACTGACAAAATATCAACGAACAATCGCAGGTTTCCCTGATTCAATCTTTAATAATGTTACATATGGATATACATCATTAGGGGATAGGATGTTTAGAGATAATGAAACAACACCTGCGACCTATTATTCATATGCATTTGAAGATGTAATTCAGGAATATGATTATTTTGGATCACCAAATAATCGCTATATCCACGGACCTGGAATTGATGAGCCTCTTATCTTAAAACATTTTGATACTTCGGATAAAAATTATTATCATCATGATGCCCTTGGTAGTATTACTGAGGTTACCAATCAAGATGAAACATTAGTTGCTACATATGATTATGAGCCGTTTGGAGCTACATGGGATGAAACAGGGACTCTATCTAATCCGTATCAATTTACTGGAAGAGAATACGATGATGAAGCCGGGATGTATTATTATCGAGCACGTTACTACAATCCATACAATGGACGGTTCATAACTGAAGATCCTCGGATAATGTCTGCTGGGTCAGATCTCTACGTATATGTAAACAATAATCCAGTTAATTTTATTGATCCACTTGGCCTACAACAGATACAAATCCGTATGCCATCAAATAGGATTATCTATAATACAAATACTTTTGAATATTCAAATCAAGGAATTGGACCTGTATGGTTTGCAAGTGGTAGTAACAATGTTCAACAATCAATTAATGCAGGATTTACCGGTGGTTTGAGTTACCCTGATTGGAATCCAAAACCAAAAGGAAAAAAACCAGAATATGATGGAAAATGTACCTGTCATAATGAATGTTGCTGTTGGATCACAAAACCAGGGGAATTCAAATTTACATATGGCGTAAAATATACACAACCTGGTCCTCAAAATGCTCCTGGTCAACAAGGAACCTTTACACTTGACCAATCCGCTTCAGATGCAATAAATGCCCATGAAGATGAACACGTACGACTGGCAAAAATTGCTCATGATATCTTCATAGGGCCACTTATGCAACGAGTGAAAAACTATATGGGGCGAAAAAATGCAATGAAAGCAGGTAGCACTGTAGAAGAATGTATTCAAAAACTTAAAGCATTTATTAGATGGGACGCTGCAATTAATAAATTTTTACAATCACATGATAGACTCAACAAGGCTGGGGGTGTATTGGATGCAGCTGATACAGCTGGGGGGTCCTATTTACAAACGCCACCTGCTCAACCTGGTCAACCAGCGCCAAATCCGATGCCCGTGACCGCACGTGATACACAAGAACAACAACAAGCAAGATATAATCAATTAGAGAAAGATCAAAGAAAAGATATGAATGAAGATGCAAAAAATTCAGGATTAGATGAGACTGATAACGGTCATGGAAACTGTGTGATGTGTACCCATGAACCCCCAAAACCTACTCCAACGCCACCTCCGCCTCCACCGCATTCACCAACTCCAGTTCCTGTACCAGTTCCATATCCTTACCCATGGCCATCTCCTACAACATTGCATCCTGATGGCTATGCATACTCTCCAAGACATACCTATCTTCCAATATATTACAATAAATGGAATGATGTCGGATTTTTTGACCCAATCAACATCCACGATGGAGATGTTTTAGATTTTGGTGATCATAGATTATCAACTACTCTAAAAAATGATGGAGACTACACAATAACTGATATTTACGTTGATTACACACTTGAACGATGGGAATCTATTGAAATAGAGATAATGTATGAAGGATTTGAATCGGGAATATTCCCACCTGTAGGGTGGCTTGTGCATAATACACCACCACCTGGTACAGATTGGATGCAAACAACAAATCCATATGTTGGATCCTATGCAGCTGGAGTCGAACTGTGGCCCATATTTGTTTATCATGAATGGATAACCACACCAGCGTATGATCTCAGCCTTGTTGATTCTCCATATCTCTCGTTCTATTATTCAACAGATATTACAGATCCATTCATGGAGTTACAAGTGTGGGCATCAACAGAAGGTCAATACCCGGGGTATTTTGATACTCTTCTCTATGATGTAATTGTATCTGAAGATATCGATCATAATAGTTATAACAATCCGGTTGAAATTGATCTAGCGAGCTATGGATTAGAGGGAGAAACAGTATATATAGGGTTTAAAATTGAAGGAATGACCGCACAAGAGGACAAAAGCGTAAATATCGATGAAATAAAGTTAGCCGGAACAACAGACGAATGGCAAGAAATATTTGCTATGGGTGGTGGACCATACGATCTCGACCCTGATGTATGGATTGAGAGTTTCTTCGATGTCTTCTTTGACACCGAGGGTGAATATAGAGCAACATTCAGCCTTGACGATCCATTAAGAGGAGATTGGTCAGATGACTATCTAGAAAACGATGAATATCAAGCAGAATTCACAGTATTATCTGGATTTATTCTGAACTTAAACGATTTTCCAATGTATCGTGCAAGAAGTTACCCACCTGACTATAATGTAAGTCAGATGACAGGTTCTGCTGTTGCTCAGATGAACCTGGACTATATGTGGTGGAATAGTACCATTAATCCAAATGGCCCTCCAAGATGGAGTATTAATAATGGGTGGGGACAAGACGATCTTTATGAATATGGTCATGCTGAAAACGATAATCCAGGTTTAGAATATCTTGATGCAAGAGGATTATGGTATACCATTCAAAATCTAGATCCATCACCTTACAGTGAGTATGGCTATAATTTTGGTATATATAGCAGCGATATTAGAGCCGATATGCTTGCTCAAATCTGTCTATGGATTAACTATACAGCAGGAAGAAAACCTGGTCATCCAATACATGTTCCAGGTGCTGTTCCTGCATATGGTGATTACAGTAATTGGATGTCAGTACGAGGAATACATACAGATGTTCCAGCATATCCTTTACCAGAAGCACTTGAAGTCCGAGGTTTCTGGGTGAATGATCCATACCCATCAACTAGAGGCGGTATTGGAGAGAATAGCTATAAGATGGCAAACGAATGGAACAATACTTACTATTTGCCAATAAATATTCCAGGGGATACTTATGAGGGTAAATATATTGCTATTTGTGAGCCACCAATAGCCGAAGATTGTGATCTAACAATAAAAGAATCCATGGAATATTGGAACCTTGAACCACCTGAGAGAAAAGATGGGCCATCATCGTTACAACAGGTAGATAACAATCTAGTGATTCATGCAGCTAGAGAAGGTGTCCAAGATCAGCTCTTACCATATGATGATGACTTTAAGGTAGTTTTTGAACAAAGCTTTGTTGGAAGACCAATCCTAATAAAGAATCTTGTAGAGGATAAACATGACTACTACGCAGTACCATTCAACAGCATTCAAACTTTACAACCTATCCCAAGAGGCAGCCAGACACCACCACAAGAAGATATAACACTAATTGTTGTCCTTATAGATGCAACTACTGGTCAGTTCAAAGAAGCCAGCTGGGTCCATGAACCAGTCACCTATCTACCGCTATCAAAATCTGATGCACTTGATATCGTCTTTGAAGAACTCATAGATCTTGGTTATAACCCAGATGAATTAAACACTAGAAAAATAGATGCTGACTTAGTGTACAGAGATTCAACACCTTATTACCCAGATTGGAGAATTATCATTAGTGAACTTGGGCTTACGTTCTATGTCAATCAAGAGGGAATAATAAGCAACTAGCTACGTTAAGAGAAATATCTTTCTCTTTCTATTTTTTTCTAATATTATTTTTTTAGAAAGAATTTCTTTTATTGATATATGCAACTGCATATGTATCTACACAATATCCTTAATAAATAATAATTATATTTTATTAATGGGGAGGAAAGATAATGGTCGAGGTTGTCAGGATATCCAAGGAAGGTTTTTTATTAGAGATTAAGGAAGTTTCTGATAGATATCGTAATGTTCAGTATCATTGGAATTCAGATCAGAAATAATTAATTCTTTTTTTCATTTTGACATTTTATCAGATTAATTTTAAATAGTATTAATGACACAAGTTAGCATGTATACATATTAGGTGTGAAAAAATGAAAAAAGACCATACATCAGTAATAGAAGAAATCGATAAACTATTAGCAAAGGTTAATGACAAAAAAACGTATAAAGACTATAAATCAACTGTAAAAGAAGTGGATCACTTATTGAAGAAACTTGAAGAGAGAGAAAATTAAATAATATTAAATTTTATTTCTAATTTAAAATTATGTTATACAAAATATTAAAGATAGAAACAATATTTTTTGAGGAAATATATTTATAGTATATTGAACTATAATAGCCTAGGAAACGGGGAAAATAATATGATAACTATTCTGAACAAGAAAAAAAAAACATTTTTAAGCATAGCAATTTGTGTTTTATTTATTGTAACAGCATTTTCTAGTGTTGCAATGAATAATAAAATGGTAGAAACAAAGGAAGAACCTGCAATAGATTTTGAGGAATTTGATAACCAAGATGTAGATTCTCATATGGAAATAAAGCCGAAAACACAAAATGGCAGATCAACAATCGACATTAATCCAACAGATGATGCACAGGTAGTTGAAGGAAATCCTACAGGTAACTATGGAGATAGAACATATCTTTATGTTCAAAGTGCATCATCTGGAGCATCAAGTTATGAAGACGAACGAGCGTGGACTAAATTTAACCTACAAGGATTACTTCCGGGTAGTGCAACTATTAATCAAGCAACACTCCGATTATATTGCTGGAAAGCACTTGAAGATGATATGTATGCATCAGTTCATGGATCAGTTGATGATACTTGGACTGAAATGTCAATAAAATGGTCTAATCAGCCTTTGTTTGAATCCGAATTGGATAGCATACAATTGATATCTGGAGTAACGAATGTCTGGAGGGAATGGGACGTTACACTGTTTGTTCAAAATCAGTGGAACGATGATAAAATCGCAAGTTTTGTTATTAAGCCAACTATAGAAGGTTCAGCATCAGCTGATACTTACTCTTTTGAATCTAAAGAATGGAGTTCAGGAAGTTTGGGCCCCTTCTTAGAGATTGAATATAACATAGATCCGGGTCAGCCAATAGTAAGCGATATACCTGATCAGACAATTGAATTTGGATATTCTTTTACAACTATCTCTCTTGATAATTATGTTGATGACCCTGACCATGCCGATAGCCAAATAACATGGACCTATTCAGGTAATTCCGAACTTGACGTTAATATTGACCCAACTACTCGTATTGCTACGATATCAATACCAACTTTTGATTGGATTGGAGAAGAAACTATTACATTCAGAGCAAATGATCCAGATTTATTATGGGATGAAGATCAGGCAACATTTACTGTAACTCGCTGGATCGAAGTGTCTACATCGCCATATATACATTCCTATGGTGTGGGTGTTGAAGGTGCTGGAGAATATATCTTTCTTGCATCTAGTACCACTTCACCAACGAGTAGCATATTTATGAGATACGACACAGGCACAGATGAATGGACAACATATACAAATGTTCCAGAACACTTCAAAAATTGTGTAGCTATGGTTTGGGATAGAGGCAATTACATATACACACTTTTCGGCGGATCATATTCAGACTGCAGAAATCAAGCGCGTCATTATTTCAAACGTTTTGATATTTCAAGTAATACATGGGAAACCCTTACAGATACACCTTGGTATCAAGGGCCTGGCGATGCAATAACATGGATTAATCTTGAAGGTTATGAGTATATTTATGCAATTCTTGGTTCATCAAGCTGTTCGGGTGCTCCTTGGGGGTATCCAGGTCCAGCCTATCCAGAAGGAGTACAATTCTGGCGTTACAATGTTTCAGGTAATGTATGGGATCAGAATCTGACACGAATTCCTTATGGTTCTGATGATGGTGCTGATCTAGTATGGACTGGTGGAGATTTTATCTATGCTTTTTGTGGAGCATACAATGAAGGTCTCCCAAAAGATGAGGAAAGACATTTTCTACGATATAGTATTTCAGCAGATAGCTGGGTAGAACTTGAAAATACTCCATATAGAGCGAATGGTGGTATCGATGATGGTGGTTCACTTCTTTATCCAAATTATGGGGATTACATCTATGCACTTAAAGGAGGAGATGATGGTGCAGGTGGTGGCGGTAGTCCTGGTGATATTTTCTGGCGCTATAGCATTTCTGCTGACAGTTGGGAAAACCTATCAAGTATTCCTTTAGGTGTTGGTGATCAAAATGGAAATAGATTAGGTCTTTCAGGTGGCAATATCTTCTGTTGGCGTGGTTGTTTTGGCGATGGTACACTTTGGTCGTATCCGATTGGTTACATTCTTAATCTTATTGACTTTCCAATGTATTTATCAAGTGAAAGTGGTTTTTTCAACGATAATCAACTAAGTGGTGCTGCTGTTGCCCAAATGAATCTCAATTATATGTGGTGGAATAGTACACAAGATCCAGGTGGTGTACCCATTCCTGGACAATTTGATGATCAAGAAGATCTGTTTAATTACTCAGCAGCTGGTGATCAATATATGGATGCTGATGCAATGCATACTACATTACAGGATCTTGATCCATCGTTCTATAACTTTGGAATATACCATAAAACTGATCCTAATGAGATCATAGCTGATATTTGTAATTGGATAGATTATGATGTTCCTGGTGCCGATCCTGGATATCCTGGTCATGTCCCTGGCGCGGTTCCTACTTATGGGGATTATAGTAACTGGATGTCTATACGAGGAATTCATACAAATCATAGTGTTTACGGAATGTCAGAAGCATTAGCTGTTCATGGTTTCTGGGTGAACGATCCATATCCTGGTGGTATTGGAGAGAATTCATATAAAATGGCAAATATCTGGTTGAATGATTATTATTTTCCACTCGACGTAACAGGTGATCCCTACGATGGTCAATATGTTGCAATCTGTGAACCTCCGGAAGATGCTGCAAGTGACATTGAGCTTGTTGAGACAACACAGTACTGGGATAATATAATACCCGATCCAAATAGTGGATCAAACTTTTTAAATCAAATCTTTAACCATCTTATCATCTATGCAGCAACACAAGGCGCACGAGATAGAGTATGCCCATACGATACTCATTTTGCAGAGATCTTTGAACAAAGCTACCCCGGTAGACCAATGCTTGTCAAAAACCTTCTTGCGGGAGATGAAAAACATGATTTCTATATCGTACCTTATAATGTTATACCAACCGGTTTCGCCCCAAGGGATGGTCATTCACATAATGAAGAAGAAATAACACAAGTAGCGGTAATTGTCAACGCAGAAACCGGCCAATTTCAAGAGGCATCATGGGTTGAAGATCCTGTGAAATATCTAAGTATATCTGCTTCTGATGCACGACAAATTGTCTATGGCGAACTTGTTGATATGGGATTTAATCCAGATGAACTCAATGTAAGAAGAATTGATACTGATTTGGTCTATCGGGGTGGCTATAGTCAATTCTCACCAGAATGGAGAATCATAATAAGCGAACTTGGACTTACCTTTTACGTCAATCAAGATGGGTACACTTAGTTAAACAGTTACGGTGTCTGTTCATCAAGTACACGTATCTTCTTTCTTACAATTATTATTGATATCCCGACAAATATAAATGCTGCGAGAAGACCTGCAAGTGTTCCTATCATTTCAAAAGAAACAAGAAAATTGTAGAAACCATGGACAAAAATAGCGAGAGCAAAATAAGGAATTATTCTCAATAGTTTTGTATGTTTCATAATTGTTTGTCCATAACCATATCCAGTCCATGCCGTTGCGGATGCATGAAGTAGACATCCACCAAAGCTTCTCATAATAATTAGAATAAAAAAAACGATTAATCCTTTTGAAAGAAAACTACTTCCATAAAATAGGTTTTCTGTTGCTGAAAAGCCTAGACCTGCAACAGCTCCGTAGATGAGCCCATCTTCCAGTTCATCGATTTCTTTTTTTACAGTTCTGAGTCGTAATGCTAATGGTTTGGTGAGTTCTTCAACAAAAGGAGCAATTACGATAACTGTTACTAAACCAAGGATATTATCATCTTTAATTGATATGGCAAGAGAGAATCCCAGGATTAATTCCAAAAAAATAGAGGCAATTATTGCAATACTTGCTCCCCATAAAAAACATAAAAGTATTGGTTTCCATTTCTCACGGTTATATTTTTCAGTATTTCTGATCCACACCATATAAATCAGTGGCGGTAGAAATGACATGAATACAAGAAAGACCCATTCAATCATAATTAATGAAAACAAGAACTTGTTTTATGTAGTTTTTTAAAAAACATGGGTAATTTGATACAAAGATTTTTTAACAGATGTATCTATATTATCAGATGGGGAGGATTAAAACATTGCATGCCAATCTATGTGCTCTTTGTATGCCGTGTTGTTTTGTTCGAAATTCGTAAAAATTTTCAAGTCATTTCCAAAAATTATTTATATGATGAAATAGATATATAATTGTAGTGAGATAAGGAGGATAATCACTATTTTATTCTTCTTATTTTGCCTCCCATTTATTGTAATTTTTCCTAGAGAATATTCACTATTATTTTTATTTAACAAGTTAAATTGTAAATCAGAGAAATCTTTTATATGGCAAACTATTTATATTTGTTATAAATATCCTTTTAATTAGCAAGGTAGGAAGGATAATTTTTTTCCGTTCTTCTTATTTTGCCTCCCATTAACATTTTTATTACAATTTTCTCCATATTAATTATAAATGTGTTTTGCAGTAATTTGTAAAAATCTAATAACATATTAATTGGTTTCTATCATTATGTTCTTTTTTTATCATTTAAAACATTATAATTAAAAATTTGTTACAAAAACTATTAGCAAATTAATTTTTTAAATATATATTTTAGCCTTAAACACTTTTCATTTCGACTTAGTTAATTTTAAATATCATGACCATGTTATAATTATATAAAAAGTCTTTAAGGGGGCAAAATAAGAATGAATAACTCAAGTTTTAAAAAAATTGCGATAGCGATAGTAATAATTTTTTTTGTCGTACCATCGTTATCACCAGCTCAGATGATTTCTGAGCAAAAAAAGGCTGATGAAATAAAACATAATAATCAACAAGGAGCACTTTTTTATAAAGAATCTGGACCAACAGTACCAAGTACATTATATTATGATGGGTCGGAAATTGAACTTGAAACTGAAATTCGTGCACGATTATTATGTGGTAGTGATCCAACTCATACATCATTAGATGATCTAAAACATTATATGAAATCATCTCGGAAAGAATTAGAAGAAGAATTCACCGACTCTAACGATGATAATAGTGACGGTTCTCGTGGACTTAATATCGTTTTTAATTATGATTATTCTGGCCCTGCTGGTGCTACTGGTGCGTTAGCTGATGCTGAGGCATATATTGAGAGTGTATTTGATGACTCAGTAACAGTTTATATCGATGTATCTTTTGATGATTTACCTAGTGGTGTTCTTGGCTGGACTTATAGTTATTATGCTAGTAGTGTGACTTGGACAAATACACGTAATGGACTCATTAACGGTATGGACAGTGATGATAGTATTCAAAACTATCTCCCCAGTGGTAGTACAATTCCTGTTCGTTATACTGGCGCGACTTCAACTGTTACTGATGAGAATCGTTGTTATTTTACTAGAGCAAATTATGAAGCGACGATTGGTAGTTTCAGTAATCCTGATGCAGATATTGAATTTAACACAGATTTTAACAGTGTTTGGGATTGGGACCCGAGCAATGGAATTTCTGGAGGAAAAACATGTTTCCAATCTGTTATAATTCATGAGGTTGGTCATGCTCTTGGTTTTACTTCTAATGCTGATGGAACAAGTAGCGATATTGAAGCATTAGATATTTATCGTTTCCAAAGAACAGATGGGGCTGGAGATTACAACCCAGATACTTTAAGTGAGTTTCAGACAACAGCAAGACTTGTTGACTATAATACTCCAGATGATGATCATAATTCAGATCTTATATCTGTTGAGTATCGTATGAGTGATGGTAGTCCAAATCAAGCATCACATTTTAGGACTAGTGTCGCTGCGCTTATGGATCCGAATATTGCTTCAGGTGAGGAATTTTATCCTGATTTCTATAAAACACCTGATATTAACATGTTTGATGCGATAGGATGGGATTATTCTACCGAACCTGGAACAACAACAATTCCTTTCTTTGATGATTTTCCAACAACAACAATTGATACAAGCCTTTGGACTGGTGTAGAAGGAGCTGTAATCAATACTGTTGGTACTAGTGAACCTAGTAGCCCGAATTCGTTGAACCTTGATGGTTCGACAGACGGTGGTGATGAGGCGCGTACTGCAAGAATTGACACTAGTAGTTTATCAGAATTTAATATAGAGTTTTATTATGAACGTACAGGGAGTGGTAATAGCCCTGAATCTGGTGAAGATCTTGTCGTTGAATATTATAATAATCTAGGAACTTGGATTGAACTCACTCGATATCTAGGCAGTGGTGTTGATATGTCTACTTATGTTTTTGAAAGTTTTACACTTGATTCTGGTTCTTATTCTGATGCGTTTCATACTAATTTCCGTCTGCAATTCCGCGCCATTTCATCTAATGATGGCGCTGATGATTGGTTTATTGACGATGTATCAATCGATTATGTTTATTATACTCTTACAACAAGTGTTATCGGTAGTGGATCTATTACGAAGACTCCTGATCTAGCTCTTTATCCATCAGGGACACCTGTTCAAGTAGAAGCATTTCCAAGTGTGGACTGGAGTTTTGATCATTGGAGTGGTGATGACATTGACGGCAGTACAACAAACCCAGAGGCAATCACAATGAATGCCGCAAAATCAGTTACAGCTCATATCACAGAAGATGATATAATCTTACCAGAGTGGCAAAATCAAGGACAAAATCAAACAACAATTGATCAAGGTGAAAGCATTAAATTATATGCCCAGGGAAGAGATGAAAGAGAATTAGATTGGGCGTGGCTTTCAACAAATGAATCTGGAGATTGGGAGATTTTTGCAGGAGGTGTATGGTGGGATAATCACTGGGATTATTACAAACAAATAACAATTGATCATACATTAGTAGAAGAAGATTGTACTGATTTCCCAGTTCTTATTTCTTATACTTCTTCTGATTTTACCGCTCATGCACGATCTGATGGTTATGATTTTGCTTTTATCGACGCAACACACACAACACAATATAACCATGAAATAGAATATTATGATAGCGGAACAGGGACATTGGTTGCTTGGGTAAATATTCCATTTCTCAGTTCAACTGTTGATACTGAATTATATATTTATTATGGAAATCCAACATCTTCAAACCAAGAAAATATTGCTGCAACATGGAATGCTGATTTTCTTATGGTCCAACATATGACTGGTTCTTCATGGTCAGATCTTGATGATAGCACATCAAACAATTTTGATGTTACAAGTGAAGTTGGAAATCCAACCTATAATCAAGCAGGTAAAG
>SDBT01009441.1_pt1 | contig 15821 bp, 16 predicted proteins | sample 2277101 | NCBI WGS metagenome assembly SDBT01 (sample SAMN10404973, study PRJNA504765) | marine sediment metagenome | isolation source: marine sediment core GS10_PC15, 103 cmbsf | place: Arctic Ocean: Southern Knipovich Ridge | collected 2010 | reverse complement strand
TCGCCAGCCACCCATCTTTGCGCACAAACTTCGCCGAGTCGTTCCCGATCGTCGCGCCACGCTCGTATCATGTCCAAACACCGCCCAAAATTCCAAAATCCCACGGCTGGTGAGAAATGCGGGCTAAAGGGGCTAAAGGGGCTAAGGGGTTAGGTACACAGGAAACTTATCCCCTTAGTGATCCCCAATAAGGAAACACGACAATGATTTGCATGAGAGCAAAGGCAGAAGTAGAAGAGGCACTTGAAGTGTGGCGAGACTTCGAGAGACCGTCCATGTGGCAACGGTCCAGGAAGGGCAACCTTTGGAGGGAGTGGGATGGCGTCACGCTGACGATTTATCGTCGTGGTCGCTTCTTCAAGTATTGCGTTGCCGATGGTGACAACAAGCGATACTCAGCGAGAGCATACAAGACAGAGAAGGAAGCGATGACGGAGTTGGGCGAACTGCTGGGGTTGAGCGACTAGGCCGAAGCACCTTTGACTCTACTCCAACACCTACCCCCAAAACCCAGCCCCATAGACCCTAGACCAAACGCGATACCTATTACCTTCGGTAAGCTAAAAGTAACGTATATCGCGGGGAAAACAGCCTTTCCCCCAGAAAACTAACGCCCCTAGCAAGTAAACCCCTATGAGTAAAACCCCTAAGAAAGCCCCGCAGAAGGCCCGTAGGAAGCCGAGAGCGGCCCATACGGCCCCTCCTAGCCCAGATACGCCTAAAACTACCCCGGCCCCACTGGAAGCCCGTACAGGAGTCGCAGACAAGCCCCGTTTCTGCGGCAAGAAAGGCCGGAGTGGTCCCAAGAAGGGGAACAAAAATGCAATGAAGCATGGACTCCAGAGTAAGCCTCGACAGAACCGGACTGGTTTGCGGCACGGGTTGAAAGCCGGGGAGTTGCCGCCGAACTGCAAGTACATTGAGGTGAGGTTGAACAAGTTCCGCCGTACCCTTGAAGACGTTTTGCTTGCCTCGAAGAACGAAGTGTCGTTGACCGACGCTGCCTACGTACAAACCGCTCTTCGTTGGGAACGCCACGCTGCCCTTTCTCAGAGATGGATGCGTCTCAAGTCTGAAGAACTCAAACCCGTTGAGCTACTGCACTTCAGTCGAGAGATAGCCCGCGCTTCTGCCGAACGTGACCGGGCAATAGCGATGCTCCACCTAAACGTCAAGCCCGAACCGCCCAGACTTGCAGGGTACATCGAAGCAACTGTTGTAGAGGGTGAGCAATGAACATACTCCAAGCAATCCACGATCCGAATCTATTCCGCGGCTACGTTACAGGCGACGGAGACCTAGGCTCTTGGCAGAACTGGCTAACGTTCCTTCGCGTCTTGTACGGCCTGCCCACTGCCGAAGCCGAGCAAGACATCATCCAACAATCGACAGGCCGAACAACCTTTCCCCCAGGAGGTTACAGTGAATGTCTCTTGCTCACCGGCCGCCGCTCTGGGAAGTCCAAGGTAATCGCTTTGGTTGGCGCTGCCGAAGCCGTATTGTCTGGACGCGAAAAGAAAGTATCGGCAGGCGAAATCCCGATGGTCGCAATCCTCAGCCCCACCAAGAACCAGAGCAGGATCATTCACAGCTACCTCAGGGGTGTTTTTGATTCTACTGCTATCCTCCAGAACGAAGTGGTCGAGGAAGGCCGCGAGTCATTCAAGTTACGCAACGGCGTCGAACTAGCGATCATCGCAGGCGACCCCCGCAAGATTCGAGGCTTCACCCTCATTGCCGCGATAGTCGATGAGGTCGCGATGTTCGGCTTCTCCGAAGAGGCAAAGGTCAACGACGTGGAGCTAGTCCGAGCAATCCGTCCTGCTCTAGCCTCCACCGGCGGACCCCTACTGTGCGTCGGCACGCCTTACGCCGCAAGAGGCTACAGCTACCAGACCTGGAAGCGATGTTTTGGCAACGACGAAGCAACAACCCTAGTCTGGAATGCCTTCTCACGCGATATGAACCCAACCCTATCCCAAACCATCATCCAGAACGCCATTGACGAAGACCCCATAGCAGCCAACGTCGAATACTGCACTTCACCCGGATTGTTTCGCGAAGACGTTGATGATTTCGTTTCCCGTGCCGTTGTCGAAAGTCTCGTTGTCCGTGGCCGTCTCGAATTGCCTCCACTCTCCAATGTCCGCTACGCAGCCTTCGCCGACGTTTCGGGCGGTCGCCATGACGATGCAGCCCTGGCCATCGGTCACAAGGAAGGCCGGGTCATCATCTTGGACTGTCTCGAAAGATACAAGAGCCCGCACAATCCATACGAGATTGTCGGCAGGATGTGCGACACGATCCGCCGTTACGGCTGCCTAAACCGATGCACGGGCGACGCCTACGCTGCGGAATGGTCGGTAATGGCGTTCAAGAATCAAGGTATCCGATACGACCGAGCAACCTTATCAGACTGGAAGACCGGCGTTTCCGCTGTCCGCCGAGTCGCCAAACCCAAAAGCGAACTCTACGCCTCCCTGTTGCCCCGTCTACATTCCGGCGAAGTGGAGTTGCTCGACAATGAAATTATGATAAGCCAACTCGCCTCCCTGCAACGTCGAACTAGAAGTGGGGGGCGCGATAGTATCGATCATCCACCGGGCCAACACGACGACCTAGCAAATGTCGTGGCCGGCGTCTGCGACGTTGCCACGGAACGTAGGATAATCATTGGGGCCCTTAGGAGCACAAAACAATCCTCAATTGACGGCACGCCCACAACTCCCCTTTGGTTACGCCAAGCAGAGGCCGAGTGCCGCCGACGCGAACTCAATCCCCCTGGCGGATTTACACACTAAACACCTTTACACTACTGGAGAAAGAACATGTTTGACAGAAGACCACAAGGCTGGGGAATCAGCGAGGCAGATTACAGACGCTTCGCCCTTAAAAATGGGGAGGCTCTACGAATCGGCGCACATGAATTCGTGACGAAAAACGGGGCCACAGGTGCCGACTCCGCCGTGCGCTGCGGTTTGGCTGATCCGCCGGAACCCCCGGACGGTTTCCCATGCTTGAACAACCGAAAGTTGTACTGGACCGAAATGTTGAAACGACTGACGGCTGCCTTCAAGGAAATCAAGAAAAACGCCCTGGACGGTGGTGTGTTCTCGATCCAATGGCCCGCTAACGTCGCAGGCGAGCAGCCCGGCGGTGTCGAGGCTTGCCTGGAGAAACTGAAAAAGCTGGCCGCCGATGCCAAGAAGGAAATCAAAAAGATCAACAAGCAGATCGCAGCGACCCCGGAAGGCATCGCCGCAGCCGAACGCGAGAAAGCCAACGAGCAACGGCGAGTCGAACTCGAAGAATCAAGACGCCGCGCAGACGCCGAAGCGAAAGCCAGATTCGACAAAGTGGCGGGCATGACAATCGACTAACAAGGAAACTCCCATGACAATAATTACCAACACTCCGAGTTGTATGACTTGCGGCCTGTCTCGAAAAGACTGCACCTGCAAACAATGCGATTGCCGCAGTTGCAGCAAACAATGTGACGACCGCCGAGAAGCCTCGACCCAGAATGCACGACAAGACTTCGCTGAAGACATTCGGCGGACGCTGAACCAAGGACTAATGGAGCCGAGCGACATTGCCGAAGTGCTCCAGACGATGACGAACCAAGGAAACGTATCGGCAGAGGAAGCCAACACCATCGTCGAGAAGCTGGCAGTTACATACCCCAGTCTCCGAACTGCACCTACCATAAAACCGAAACCGATTGGCCCGCCACAATACGTCGGCTCTGCGGCTAATCACACCTCGTCCCGAAAGGACACTACCATGTCAAAACCCACCCCACTCGGAATGCCCACGACGGAATTCGATTCGGCTGGAGCCGACCTTGTGACGGTCAACGAAGTTGCCGCCCGTCCGGGGAAACCAGAACCGCTACGCCAGTTTGCAATGAACTTCGACAAACCGAAGAAGGCCAAACCCAGCGACACCACTCGTACTCGCAGCGGACCACAACCGCTAGGCCAGCCCACGATGGACTTCTGAGAGAAGGAAAACAGACCATGGAAAATCTATTCCGTTGGGAAGACGGCAACGGGCACGCTCCCGGTGGCGGCACGGCCGGTGTAAAGCAGGCCGGCGCTTGGGACTTGTCGTTGCCGACCGGCAAACACGTTCGCGGTACGGCCGCCGACGAAGCCGCGGCGATGGAAGCCGTCGAAGGAGAATACCGCAAGTACATCGTGCGTTGTTGGGCGAAGGGCTCCGGCGTGAGGGGCGGTTGGCTTTGTCCGCTAAAATGATCCAGTAGGAGTGTGAGGGAAAGTCGGATTTGTTACCCGACTAGCGTGCTCTCGGTCCCCTCAACCGTGAGTGCCCGGCAGCGACGATGTTTGTTTTCCTTTGTTTTCGTCGTTGTTGCCGCCCTCTTTTACATAGTGTTGGGAACGCCGGGCCGATGATCCCTGGCGTTGAGTGCTCCTGGATTCCCAGCCCGGTTGAGCACCCGGCAGTGACGATGGATCTACAACCTTTCTATCCGTCGTCCTGCCGTCCCTTTTGATAAACGGGGAACGCTGTAGGCGTGTAGCCGCGCAGCGTTTTGCCACGGTGACCTTTTCGCTCCTGAGTTATCGTAGCCCGACGACGGTGGGGATGACCTCGCCCCGACAGAGCGCCGTCGTCGGCCCCTTTTTTCATTACGCCTTGCGCCGTCGCCAGCCATACGCCAGCAGACCGAGGGCACCGCATAGCAACAAGGTGATGCTGGCTGGCTCGGGGACGGGGGTGAGTAGAAAACCGTGTTGTGAACCATCCGGGTTAATGCCCCAGCCCACGATGTGCCCAGCGTTGCTGATGTCGCGGCATCCCTTCAACGTCCAGCCGGCCCCCGAAGAATCGAGCATACTGTTGAGATCTTGCATTTCGTTAGTGCTATCCCACACAAACGCCCGGTGATCTTGGCCAGTATGGGTGATCGGGTCATAGTTGAAGCTGGTGCCGACTGCTAGACCGCTGTCGTTGATGCCTTGGGCATTACTCATGTTGGTTCCGGGCCATACACCCAGGTCGGTCATCACGCCGTTCTCCCACAGAAATGCACGATGGATTGATGGCGAAGGGACGCCGCTCTCCCCGACGACTTGGCCGAGGTTGTTGATATCATAGGCACGGGTCGTTTCGGGGTTGCCAGGTAGGTCTCCTAAATCAGTCATGGTGTCATCTTCCCAGAGGACACCACGATTGAAGTCCGAGTCACCAACGTAATTGACTCCACCCACGACCTGAGTGAAGTCGTTGATCCCATAGGCGTCGCTGTAGGGGGGAATGCCCCCAAGACTTCCGAGATCTGTCATGGTACCGCCAGAGTACAAGAACGCACCATGACTATAGTGGGAAATTCCGACCACCTCGCTCGCATTGTTAATGCCCCTAGCCTCTCCATAGTCGTCGCCGAAACCCGTTAGCACGCTCATACTACCGTCGCTGTAGAGAAATGGGCGGCGGGACAATACACCGCCGCCCGTGCCGTCAACTCCAGATGTACCGACTATCTGCCCCGAATCATTGATGTCCCAGGCCCAACTGTAGTGGTGCTCGTCGGTGAGCGTGTCGAGATCGGTCATCACGCCGTTCTCCCACAGAAATGCACGAGTACCGCCAGCAGCTTCACTTATCCCGACGACTTGTCCCGTGTTGTTGACGGCCATCGCGTGACTCATGTCTTCGCCACCTGACAGGTCACCAAGGTCAGTAACAGAGTACAAGACGGCGCCCTCCGCCTGCCCAACACCAACCAACCCCACAACCATCGCCAGCAATGTAATTCGTCTCATGGTTCTCTCCCGGTAGATATGTTACTTGTGCCGCCGTCGCCAGCGACATGCCAGCAGGCTGACGATGCTGATGGTCAACAGGACGAAGGTGGAGGGTTCGGGGATGGGGGTCAGAAGAACGCCGTGGCTGAACCCGTCGGGATTGGTGCCCATGCCTACGATTATCCCACTATCGTTGATATCGTAAGCGTGTGTGAGTTCCCAATCGGTTCCCGAGTTGTCCAGCAGATCGTTAAGATCCCGTATGCCACTAACGCTATCCCAGGCGAACGCATGACCGCCAGAACTCCCAACTACTTCCCCGAAATCGTTGATACCTCGTGCATAACCCCAATCCGTTCGACCGGGGAGACTGCCGAGATCCTCCATCACCCCGTTCTCCCAGATGAAGGGCTGGGATGTCGTCGGACCTAAAGACCCACTATACCCTACCACTTGACCTTGATTATTGATTGCAAAAGGGGTCGTATGTCCTGAACCGCCGACCAGATCACTCAGGTCAGTCAGTTGCCCGTTCTCCCAAAGGAAACCTTGAGAACCGAAGGGCACCATGGTCCCGACAATCTGCCCAAGATCATTGATCCCGTAAGCGTAGCTGGTACTGCTTGATGACGGGTGGTCCAGATCAATCATAGTGTCGTTTGACCAACGGAACGCGTGAGTAACACCGTTGGCATAGATTGACATTCCCACAACCTCATTGGAATTATTGATACTGCCGGCGTTGGCATAGGCTCCACCGAGTGTGTTTAGGTCGGTCACACTACCATTGTTGTACAGGTAGGAGCGGTTGTCGTGATTGTCACCAAAAGAATGGCCGACGACATACCCCAAGTCGTTGATGTCGTAAGCGATGCTGGAATGCTGATCGTCCCACACAACGCCGATATCGGTCATCACTCCGTTGCTATACAAGAATGCGTGGCGGGCTCCGGCAACACTACCGATGCCGACGACCTGACCTCCGTTGTTGATAGCGAATGCCTCACTGGCGTTCTCACCACCGGGCAGGTCGTCCAGGTCTGTAACGGAGTATAGGTCTGCCCCTTCCACTTGCCCAACACCAACCAGCACCACCGCCAGAAAACTTGTTAAACGGAGCATGCTACTATCCTCCAACGAAGGTAAAGAAGTACAACTACCAACTCACAAAAGCACCACGTAGAAACCAACTCCACCTAGGAGTCGATACACAGCATCCCCAGAAAGTCACCGCCACAAGTTGGCGGTCAGTTTGGGACGCCGAAAAGACGCTGCCTCCGTTTCGGAATGCAGAAACTTGCTTTTCAGTCCCCTATTCTACCACACCAGATTTTCACGTCAAGCACCCCCAGGTCTAGGGAGGCCCGTAGGGGCCCGTTTGCCGGTAGAGGCCTAGGTTAGCCTTGCCCGCCGGGGAGGCCGTAACGGACGCCGTAGGGCCTCCTATGGCTGCGCTAGGGGGCAGGCCGGGCATCCCCACCTAGGCATGAGGCCACACCGCCCCCCGTGAGGTATTCAGGGAATACTACGCATAGGGGGGGGTTTACTTATCTAGCGATGCGGCTATAATGGAGGTGCCGGGGGCAAACCGCCCCTAGCCGGGAACCGGCCCCGACAGCCCGGATGAGTTACCCAGTTTTGAGGAGCGTGAGTCATGGTCAAGAAAGAAGAGAAGGTCAAGCGAGTCAGTAGGAACGAAGCAGCCAACCAGGTCGTTGCCGCCGTGAAGGGCAAGACGACGTTGACGCAGTTGGCCGAGAAAGCCAACGCACTGGTTGTCGAGAGTGGCGGTCCGGACAAGGTGCAGGGAATCGCCTGGCACGTCAAGCGGGCGTTGGCATCGGGAGAGGCCTTTGGCATCCTGAAGATTACCCGGCCGACTGACGTTATGGTCGAACGGGTGAAGTCGTAGTATGATACAGTAGCGGGCGGCACGCCAAGGCCTTGGCGGGTTGCTTCGACTTGACCGGCAGCCATGCCGCCCGCCTTTTCTCTTTCCCAGGTCAAGTTTGAGAGGTCAAGTCATGGCTAAGAAAAAAGGGAAGTCCAAGAAGCAGTTGATTCCGGCGGTTGGTTATCTCCGGAAGTCTACGAAGGGGTTGGGGGCGGATGGCCTGGAGAAGCAAGAGAAGTCCATCGCGCAACAGAAGACCGAGATCAAGAAATTGGTCGCCGGTCGATACGAGATCATCGGATGGTATGATGATCCGGGTGTTAGTGGCTGGAAGCGCGGGGCGAAGCGTCCGGGGTTCGCAAGGATGATGGAAGAGGTCGAGGGGCTGGGGGCACAGGCAATAGTCTGCGACCACATCGACCGATTCAGTAGGGCCAGCGTTGGCGACGTGCAAGAGGATGCGAACAAGCTACGCAAGAAAGGGGTGCGGTGGATCATTACGGCTAGTAACAACAAAGTCTATGACTTGGGTGCTAAATATGACATCGGGGTGATTCTGGACTTTGTCGTTGCCGTCTGGTCCGCGTGCAATTTCAGCCGTGACTTAGGTAGGCGGGTCTCTATCGCCCGACGGAACAAAGCCGAGCAAGGTTTACGCACCGGGGGCAGACCACCGTATGGGATGAAGAGCGACGACAAGAACAAAGGCTTATTGTTGCACGGGGACAAGCAGAAAGTGAAGACCGTCCTGTGGATGTTCAAGCAGTACGGCAATCAGGCGTGGTCGGCGAATCAGATCGCAGGCGACTTGAACAAGCGCGGCGTGAAGTCGTCGAAGGGTGGTAAGTGGTCGTCTAAGATCGTCAATGAGATGTTACGACGGCGAGCCTATCGCGGTGACTTCGCTTACAATGAGGAGCCGCAAGGGCAATGGTATCGGGTCGATGACCAGGGGGAGGTGAATCCAAATGAAGAGGGAAATGGAGAGAAGGGCAAGGTGTTCGTGCAGAAGAAAGCGTACAAGCCTCTGGTTCCGGTGGCGTTGTTCGACAAGGTCCAGCGACGGTTGGATCGTATGAGCAAGGACCACGGCGAACGGAAGCGCAAGTACGCGTTGGCAGGTATCTTGTACTGCGGTATGTGTGGGAGTCCAATGTCGGGACGGACACGCGGCGATGTGGTTTCCTATTACTGTAGTGGGAATAGCGGACACGGTCGGGGAGCATGTGGGTATCACCACATGAGGGAAGACAAGGCCATACACTGGATCGCACGGAAGCTGCGAGAGGAGAAGGTGCATCTGGACAAACTGCACAGCGAACCCCCGGAGGAGTTGGAGAATCCGCAGCGGGTGAGGGAGGATGATCGCGCGAGGCTGGAGGGGGAACGGGACAACCTCGCGGCGCAGATCAAGACGGCTAACAAGAGGCTGGTCCTGGTCGAGAATGACCAAATCTTCAAGGATCTGGTTCAGACTATCTCGGGGATGCGTGACGAGTTGGATCAACTCGATGCTAAGCTGGACGAAGAACCGCCGACCGCCGGGATGACGGATATGGAGTATGACGCCCTGGAGCAGTGGTATGTTGACTTCTACACGAAGGCCGTCAAGATACCGTTGGGGGATGACCCCACGGCGGATCTGGACGGCATACTGGATACAACCGGGGATGGCCCTCCCATCGACGGTCGTTATGAGATAAAGGACCCCGCGTTGACTCGCGAGAAGCTACAGGAATTGCGTCTGCGGGTGACCTTCTGGTGGGAGACGCGGAAGCACAAGACGACCGGGGGCCTTACCCAGAACAAGCACGATTTATCGCGGATACGATGGAACATGGGGGACCGGGAAGGCGAGGTAAACCCGGCGGTATTTTCTGATACCTTCGCCCTACCGCCCGTATAATCCCGGTTCCGCGATCAGTCCCTTCCGACCCGTCGCCGACGCGGCAGCGGTCGTACCTTGGCCCCCGCAGCAAAGGAGAAATCGTATGTTGGCCGTTTGCGTCTACGTCCATGTCAAGCCGAAAAACCGGGAAGATTTCCTCCGGGAGACGGTCGAAAACGCCCGCAACACGATCCGGGAACCGGGAAACCTCCGCTTTGACGTGATCCGGCAAATCGACGACCCGAACCGTTTTGTCCTCTACGAGGTCTACCGCGACGAGGCCGGTATGGCGGCGCACAAAGACACGCCGCACTACGCCAAATGGCGCGACGCGGTGGCACCCTGGATGGCCGAGCCGCGACAAGGTGTCAAGCACGAGAGCCTCTTCCCGGACACGGAAGAGGGGTGGCGGACAAAGCTCTAATGCAGGCGTGAACATAAGCGAACTCCAACACCAGAGTTACGCAGCCAGGCTTTCAGGTTTCAGGGATCAGGGTTTGTGAATCAACATGTACGATGGGCCTCTGAGCCCGTCGAGAAGTCTGGAATCCGCTGGACCCGACGGCCTCGCAGCACCATCGTACAAGCTGTTTCCAAATGATCCACAACCTCTGACACCTGATGGCTGACACCTGATACCTCCCACCCGAAAACCCGAAACGGCTCGCCGGAATCGACCTTGCGACGAATCTTGCTTCCCGCTATCCTCCGCGACCTCTTCACCGAATCATCGTGGCTGCAACAGGTACCTCCCCGGAAATGGCTCTTTCGGTCCACGACCGCGTAGTTTCGGCCGCGGTTGCCGTCGGGTTGCTGTTTTTCCTGGGAATGGCGGTCCGGTTGCAGCCTGCCCGTGGAGGAATGGGTACGCACCAACAGTTGGGCCTGCCACCGTGTACGGTCCGCGTCCTGTTCGGCCGGCCTTGCCCTTCCTGCGGTATGACAACCTCGTGGGCTCACCTGGTGAGGGGACAAGTGCCGAGTGCCCTACGGGCGAACGTCGGCGGGACACTGCTGGGGATCGTCGCCATGGCGGCTGTACCCTGGCTGGTGATCTCGGCAATCCGCGGACGTTGGCTCGGCTGGACGCCAAACTGCATTGTGGCGGTTTGGGCGGCCTTGGCTACCGTCCTGGTTGTTTTGGTAGATTGGACCGTCCGGCTGACCTCCGGGTGACTCCCCGAAAAAACGCGTTGAATACGAGGTAATACAATGGATCGTTCTGCTCGGCGATACAGATACCTGTTGGCGATTGTAGTCCTGGCAACAATCGTGACGGCGGGCAGCGGATGCAGCAACCTGCTTTTACTGCCCTTGTACATATTACGGGGAACAGACGTCCCGGCAGATTACGACGGGTTGAAGGACAAGAAAGTGGCGGTCGTCTGTCGGCCCGCGGTCACGCTGTCGATGGGAGGGCACATCGGTGCCGCCCGGGATTTGGCCCGACAGGTCAATCGCCGCTTGGCTAAGAAGGTGCCCAAGATCCAGATCGTCGATCAGCAGAAGGTCGAGGAGTGGGTCGACGAGATGCCGGGCGGCGATTTCGAGTATACCGAACTGGGTCGCGACCTCGGGGTCGAGAAAGTGGTGGTGATCGAGCTGGATAGTTTCAGCCTCGATCAGAGTACGATCCTCTATCAGGGGAAGGCCAGCGTGCAGTTTACCGTCTACGACGTTGCCGACGGCGGCAAAATCGCGTTTGAGAAACCGATGCTGCAAACCCTCTATCCGCCGAATTCTGGAGTCGACAAGTCGGCCAAACCGGAAGTCGAATTCCGCCGCGAGTTCATCGGCGTGCTAGCCGACCAGATCGGCCGGCATTTCTACGCCCACGACCCCTACGCCGACTTCGCCAGCGATGCCAAGGCGATGAAGTGACGCTCGTTGAAAAAGTCGTGGCCACAGGCGGCTCGCCTGTGGTAATGTGCAGGCGAGCCGCCTACACCACGAACAAGCTACTTTTGGTTCATCCGGGATTCGCGTACGCGGCCCCGCAGCAGAAGTACGGGTTCCTCTTCTCTGTTCACCATATTTCCGTGAGGCACAGCGTTTTCCGGCGATTTGACCGGTGCGGCAACAGAGAAGAGGAACCCGTACTTCCCCGCGGGACATATCAAGTACCCGAATTCCGGATGAACCCTACTTTTTTCAACTGACTATTGGGCCCGACTGCGGAGCACCCTCCCTTTTGGGGGGCGTGCGGATTCGCAGGGTAGCCCAATGAACATTGACGAGGCCGGGCCGCGTATTTAGTATAGATGCATGGGCTCAATCTACGCACAATACCCGTCACGTCGAGGTCAAAGATCATGTTCGCACTCGGAATAGCCCGGCCCGCCGAACGCTTTTATCGCAACAAGTTCGCGCAGCGACTGACATGGTTGTTGGTGGCCGTGGCGGCATTTGTCACCCCGGAAGCGATTGTCCAAGCCGCCGGGGCCGACAAGAAAGCGGAAATTCCCGAGGCCGAGGAGGTCGAGCTTCCCACCTCCGACGGGATGCGACTGGCGGTGACGTTCTATCCCGGCTCGAAGCGTAAGGAGTCGGTGCCGGTGATCCTGCTGCACACGTACAAGGGAAGCCGGAACGAATACAACGAACTGGCCCCCCAACTTCAGAAATTGGGCCATGCCGTGTTGGTGCCGGATCTGCGGGGCCACGGCGGAAGCACCAAACGAAAGGGGTCGACGATCCAAGTCAAGGCCGCCAACATGTCGCGGGCCGAGTTCATGCGAATGGTGCAGATCGACATGCCCACGCTGAAAGCCTACCTGATGGGCAAGAACAACAAAGGCGAACTGAACATCGAGAAGCTCTGCCTCGTGGGGGCCGAAATGGGGGCGTCGGTGGCGCTGAACTGGACGCGGGTCGATTGGAACACGGCGCCGGTGGGAAACAAGAAAAGCGGCCAGGACGTCAAGGCCGTCGTGGTCATCTCACCCGAATGGTCTACGCAAGGGCTTCCATTGCGAACGGCCATGACCAGCCGCAACCTGATAACCAAGGTCTGGGACCCTCAACTGAAGCTGGTCTTCAAAGAACCGGACGCACAGAATTTCAACCTGCCGGTTGCCTTCGATTGGCGTAAGGAGGTCTCCGTGCTTATCGCGGTGGGCAGCGACAAGTCGAAAGCAGTCAGCGACGCCAAGCGGCTCAGGACGATGCTCAAGCCCTACCATCCCGATCCGCCCCGCGAGCAAAAGAGAGCGAAGGACCTCTACTACGTAGACTTCAACACGAGTCTGCAAGGCACGAAGATGCTCGGGAAGAACCTCAAGTCGAAGCGTCTGTCGCTGGAAGGATGGATTGCCGGGTTCATCAAGGCCCGCGCCGAAAAGAGACCGTTCCCCTGGTGCGAACGCCGCGATCCTTACGGCGAATAGTCTTACTTATCTTCCTCCTCGCCGTAGAGGAACGCACGATCGTCGAGCGGGCGGACCCAGACGTTGCGGAAGCGGCTCGGGCACTGGTGGTCTTGCAGGAAAACGGGGCCCGTCATTGTCTCCTTCTGCCGTTTCCAGATGTCTTGGAGATAGGGCGTCGTGTGATACCGGTAGGGGTGATACACCGATCGCGGCTCGCCGAAGGTTGCGTTGTCTTGCACTTTCTGGCCGTTGAGCCATGCCGTGATCGATCCTTTTTCGACGATCTCGCCGTTATCGTCGCGTCGCGGGGCGCGGTAGCGAATGTCGTATACCTGCCACTGGCCCGGCTCGCGGCATGCGTTGACCAGCGGTTTCGAGAAGCCGTAGATCGCGCCTGCACTCCCCATGCCCGGGTTCTCTCTGCCGAAGGAATTGATCACCTGCATTTCGTAATTGCCGTGGATATAAACGCCGCTGTTGCCGCTGCCTTTCGGCGGCAGCATGAACTCGACGTGGATCTCGGCGTCGCGAAAGTGGAGTTTGGAGACGATGTGATTGGCCGGTTGCGATCCGCGCGTCGATACGAGCGCGCCGTCTTCGAGCGGCCAGTCGACCTCGCCACCGTCCTTGCCCAGGAACAGGTTCACGTCCTTGCCGTCAAATAGCACGATCGCATCCTCCGGAGCGGCGACGGGCAGCTTCGATTGGTCCGGAGCGAACGATTCTTTTCCCTCCTGTTCGGACGCCGGGCCGGCAATCTGGTAGCAGACCACCGCCTTCTTCCCCCGGAGGTACATCCGGCCGTTGGCTAGCGTCGGTTGCTGCGGCCGACCCAGCTCGATCCCCGGGCGGAAGCGACCCAGTTCGCGGTAGCCGGTCCGGTTGGCCTCGGCCATTACCAGTTCGCCGTTCTTGGTCAGAGCTAGGATCAAGCCGTTGACGACGATCAGGTTCTGGTCCCTGGTCCAATCATCGCCGTCCTGCTTCCATAGCAGGCGACCGTCTTCAAAATCCGTACAGTGCAGGAAGCCGGCCCGGTCGTTACCGCCGAAGCCGAACACGCCGTTGCGGTAGATGGCGACCGTGTTGTACCTGTTTATCTGCAACTCGGTGCTGCGATAGATTTCTCGATGCGAGATCTTTCCGTCAACGGCTTTCATCTCGAGGCACGCCGAGAAGTTGCGGCCTTTGCCTTCACCGGCGCAAACGAACAGCCGCGAACCGACGGCCACCGGCGCGCTGATTAGCCCGACGACGATCTCGGCCGGATACGGGTAACGCCACATGATCTGGCCCGTGCCGGCGTGGACACCCAGGATCTCCTTTGTCCCATAAGTTGCCACGATCACCTGAGGGATACCGTCGACGACCTGGTAGGTCAGCGACGACGGCGCGCCCAGTTCCCGCTCTTTGTCCGACTCGGCGACGGTAGACCATCGCAGCTTGCCGGTCATTTTGTCGAATGCCGCCAGCACGACGCGCTGCGGATTGTCGGCGGCCACGTAGAGCGTGTCGCCGACCACCAGCGGGGTCGACGCCTCGGTTGCCCAGACGTTCTCGTCGACCCGCCACAGTTCGGTTCCGTCGGTCTTCAGGCAAACGATCGGGCAGCGCAATTCCCAAAGGTCCTTCCCCTTAATGACGTAGGGGATGAAATAGACGCGGTCGCCGTCGATCACCGGCGAAGTCACCGGTCCCCAGGCGACGTGCCGGTTTTTCTTAGCCAGCAGTAAGTGCTTCCATCGCGTTGCACCGGTGGCAGGATCGAGGCACACGGCCCATTGCTTGTCGTCGGTTTCGGTGGCAGTGAACGCCAGACCGCCGGCCTCCACGACCGCGCTCTTACCCCAACCGATCTCGACACGCCAGAGTTCCTTCGGTCCCTCGGCAGGCCACGGTCGCAACAACCCCTTACACTCGTAGACGGTGTTGCCGTGGTTGGGAATAAACCGTTCGAGATCTTCGTTCTCCCCTTCGGCAGCGTCTGCCGCAGGCAGCGGACAAACCGGGAAAACCGTCCATAGCGTCGTAGCGAGTCCCACTGTGACAATCCAGAAACGAGCCGTCCGTATCATGTCTCTTGTCCTTCCAGAAACGCGTTGATTGCATGTTTTGTAAACGCGCCGGACAAGTCCGGCGGCTAAATGGGGCGCGATGCGACAACGACGTTGCTACTGTCTGCGACGCGATCGCCGGTTGATTTCGTCGCGGAGCATGGCGGCCCGTTCGTACTCTTCGTTGGCCACTGCGGCGGAGAGTTGCTCGGCAAGCGTGACACCCGTGTGGTACTCCTTGCGAAGCGATTCCTTCAACTCGACCAACTGCACGACCAACTCGTGGTCGTCGAACTTCTCGGCGGATTCCATTGCCGCGAAGACCTCGCGCATGCGATCCAGCCCGCGCGAGATTTCTTCGATGGCTGCCTCGGGATCGGGCTGTCGCAGGGCCTCCATGGCGGCGGCCTGCGTGCGGTGAAAATGGACGAAAGGCCGATAACGCTCGTGCGAGATTATCCAGTCGCGGTCGGACGAGTGTTTCGCAGCGAAATCCATCAGCGCCAGGGTATGGTCCGCATCGCGAACGGCCCGGCCGACGCAGGCATCGCGAGCATCTTCCAGCCGGACGGCACGAGCCCGTCCCTGACTCAGGCCATCAACGGCGAGGTCTCGAAGATCTTCTTCGAGTTCGGAATCAACGTGAACCGGCTCCTGACCCGCCAGGTCTTCGTCGGCAACCCGGCCAACAACTCGGCCGGAGGCGGCTCGCGGGAGTTCCCCGGCCTCGACATCCTGATCGGCACGGGCAAGGTCGACGCCGAGACGGGCACGGCTTGCCCCTCGCTCGACTCCGTGATCCGCGACCTGAACCACGTCAACATCGGCGACGCAGGGGTCGGC
>SDBT01009440.1_pt1 | contig 15821 bp, 11 predicted proteins | sample 2277101 | NCBI WGS metagenome assembly SDBT01 (sample SAMN10404973, study PRJNA504765) | marine sediment metagenome | isolation source: marine sediment core GS10_PC15, 103 cmbsf | place: Arctic Ocean: Southern Knipovich Ridge | collected 2010 | reverse complement strand
GGTCACCTCCCTCGATCCTTCCCGAGCGAGCCTTGCCGGCGGCCTGATCTACATGGCCCAGGTCGCGGGTGGTGCGCTCGGGCTCGGCCTGGCCACGAGCATCTTCACGATTCGCTCCGAGCATGTGCTTAGCGAGGATGCGGCTGACGCTGGGACCAAGCTCACTAGCCATCAGGAGGCGGTCCTCCACGGCGACCTCGCCGGCACCGATCAGTCCGCCTCAGCGCTGATGGAGCTTCCGGGGCGCGTGATGAACGAGATCATCCAGATCGTCGCCGACTCGTTTGCCTCGGGGATCAACCTCACGTTCTTCGTCGTCGGGGGGGTCGCTGTGTGCGGCTTTCTACTTGTGGTCTTCCGGATCAAGGGTCGTCCGGGCGAGGGTGCCGGCAGCGCCGCGGGAGATCCAGCTGGAGATGCTGGAGCTGCGGAACCCGTGTCGAGCTCGGCTTGAGGTAAGGCTGGCAGCCGGGCTCAGCCGGCAATACCCGGCGTGCGCAGACCGCCGCGTGACTCAAAGTAGTCCCATTCGGCCTCACCCAACTCAGTGGAGGGCGTGTCCGCATACACCCATTCCCGCATGATCCGGTGCCAGTTGCGCCGGGCGCCCAGCTGCCCGAGCACCGCCAGCACCCCGGTCTCCATTCGACGTCCCATCAGCTCCTGGGCCGGGAGGCTCTCGCGGCGCATCAGGTCGTAGTACTCAGAGCGCGGGTCTGAGGTCGACTCGATCACTTTCATCACGAGCTTGGGCGTGATCGCGATCTCGCGGTCCTCCATGTACCAGCCACCCACGACCATGACGTGCTCCATCAGACGCTCGGCGTCGAGCTTTGACGGGTTTTTCACGAAGCCGAGATCGTGAAGCGCTTCGCGTAGGGCCTTCGGATCACCTCTAACGGCCGCGTCAACCGCGCGCTGGTCAAGCTCGATCTGGTCGTGGTCGAGCCGCTTGGTCATCCCGAAGTCGAGAAAGGCGACTCGCCCGTCGTTCATCAAGACGTAGTTGCCCGGGTGGGCGTCGGCATTGAAGTGCTGGAGGTAGTAGATCGAGCCGTAGCTGAACCGGAAGACGATCTCCCCGAACCGGCTTCGCTCCTCGAGATCAAGGCCCTTGACCTGCTCGAATGAGCGGCCGTCGACGAACTCGGTGACCAGAACACGCCGCCTGGAGAGCCGCGTGATCACGTCGGGTACGTAGATAAACGGATGGTCGCGGTAGGCCCGCGAGAACGAGCGCTGGCTCTGCGCCTCCAGCTCGTAGTCCAGCTCTTCGAGCACGCGCTCGCGAATCTCGTCCGCGATCGCCCCGGCGTCGAGGCCCGGCGCAAACGCCTTAGCCAGCCGAACGATTGTCCTGGCGTTCTTGAGATCGCTTTCAAGTGCCTCGGCGACGCCCGGGTACTGGATCTTGACCGCCACCGGGCGGCCGTCGTGCAACCGGGCTCGATGCACCTGGCCGATCGAGGCGGCGGCAAATGCGGTCTTCTCGATCTCGGCGAACAGCTCCTCCAGTGGCTTGCCGTCGTACTCCTCCTCGAGCACCTCGCCCACTCGCGACCAGGGCATCGCCGGCGCCGAGCTGCGCAGCGCGGCAAGCTCGGCCTGGTAGAGGTCGCGGTACTCCTCGGGGAGCATTTCGGTGTCGACGAATGACGCGAGCTGGCCGAGCTTCATCGCCGCGCCCTTCATCTCCCCGAGCGTCCGCGCCAGCTTCACCGCGGTTTCGAGATGGCGCGCCTCAAGCCGGTCCTCGCTTTTCTCGCGATCCCGGACGAGGTTCTTGGTCTTGGTTCCGGCGTATCGCGTCGCCTGCACGCCCAGCGCCGAGCCGAGCTTTGCCGAGCGGCGAATCCTGCCCTTTGGGATCCGGCGATCTTCCTCGCTGATCTGGGACTCGCGGCCCGCAAGCTGACCCTCCTCGGCCGGATCGCTGCCGCCGCTCCGCCCGTCCCGAGTATCGGTACCTGGGTCCTCGCTCGGGTCGGTCGATCCGTTGGGCCCCTCGCGGTCGGCCATCACAAGAGGTTAGTCCGAAGCTGGGCTGCTGCTGACTCCGCTCATGCTCGAGCCGCGCGCCGCAGGCCGAACAGCATCGCGGCCAGGGCGACGACGGTGAAGACCTCGAGTCGGCCGGTCAGCATGAGCACGATCGAGATCGCGCGGCCGCCTGGCGGCACGGCGGTGAAGTTGTCGGTGGCCCCGATCTCGCCGAGCCCGGGGCCCACGATGTTGAGGGTCGAGGCCGCGCCGCTGATCGCAGTGATCGGGTCAAGCCCGGTGGCCGCCAGCGCGAGCGCCCCAACGGCATAGACAAAGACGTAGAGCAGGAAGAAGCCGAGAATGGCTCGGCGCACCTCCTCCGAGAACGACTTGCCGCCCAGGCGCAGCACGTGAACCGCGCTGGGGCGGATCTGGCGGTCGAGCTCCTGGACGCCGGCCTTGCCCAGCAGGATGATCCGCACAACCTTGATGCCACCCGCCGTCGAGCCGGCGCACGCACCGACGAACATCAGCGCCAGCAGGCCCACCCGGGCGAATGAGTTCCAGAGGTCGAAGTCGGCGGTCACATAGCCGGTCCCGGTCAGCACGGTTGTGACGCTGAACGCAGCACCGCGGAGGGAATCCGCGATGTTGCCCGCGTCGTCGGCGAGGACCACCTAGGCGGTGACGAGCACGATCGCGCCGAGCAGAATGACGGCATACGCGCGAACCTCGGCCAGCTGTGGCATCAGCGACTTGCCGCGCACCGCCCGCCAGTAGAAAGCGAAGTTGACGCCGGCGAGGGCCATGAACGAGATTGCGACCAACTCGATCGGGAGCGAGTCGAAGGCCGCGATCGAGCCGTTCTTGGTCGAGAAGCCACCCGTCGAGACCGTGGTCAGCGTGTGGTTGACGGCGTCGAACGGTGCCATGCCGGCGATCAGGTAGGCGACGCCGGCCAGGGCGGTGATGGTGATGTAGATGCCGGCGAGGATCTTGGCCGTATCGACGATTCGCGGCGTCAGCCGTTCCGCGGCGACCCCGGAGACCTCGGCGTAGTAGGCCCGCTGGATCGCCGGCCCCGAGACCGGCGCAATCGCGACGACCAGAACCACAATCCCGATGCCGCCCAGCCATTGCATGAGGCTGCGCCAAAGGAGGATCGCGTCGGGCTGCTCGCCGATCTGATTGATGAGTGTGGCGCCCGTCGTCGTGAAGCCGCTCATCGCCTCGAAGCCGGCGTCCAGCGGAGAGCTGAAGGTGCCCGCGGCGATCAGTGGGATCGCACCGACGAGCGCCGCTGAGACCCAGGCGAGCGTGACCGCCGCGAACCCGATCTCGGGCCGCAGGGCGACTCCGACCCGTCGCGCGGCTGAGGCAACCCGGAGTAGCCCCAGCCCAAGCGCCGCCACGAGCACACCGGGGATAGCGAGCGCGGCGATGTCCTCGCCGTCGCCGAGCAGGCCGCCCAGAGCCGCGACCAGCATCGCCAGGCCGGCGGCGCTCACGGTCCCGCCGGCGACGAGCATCAGGAGGGATGTCCCGGCGCCCAGCCGGGAGCCCGCCCGGTCGTTCACTTCCGAGGTGAGAAGTACTGCTCGACGTCAGAGAGCGCGCCGTTCACGCCGAGCATCAGCATCCGGTCGCCGGTGAGAATCTCCGTCCCCTCCTGGGGGATCACGACATCCTCGTCGCGGAGAATCGCTCCAACTCGACAGCCCTTCAGCAAGCCTCCGGTATTACCGATCTCCTTGCCGACGATCGGCGAACCCGGCTCAGCCTCGAGCTCCATCGCCTCGAAGCCGCTGCGCATGAAGTGGATCTGGCGCAGCGCTTCGGTGTGAACAAACTTGAGGATGGCCTCCGCGGTGATCAAGCGTGGCGAGAACGACGAGTCGAGCCCGAGCGCATCAACGAGCGGAACGTACTCCTCCCGCGATACGACGGCGAGGCAGAGGTCGACGCCGAGCCGCTTGGCGTTCAGGGCCGCCAGCAAGTTGTTGCGGTCATCACCGGCACAGGCCACGAAAGCGTCGGCCTCATCGACCCGCGCGGCGGCTTGGGATTCGCGGCTGATGCCCTCCTCGTGCAGGACGACTGCCTTGCGCAGCCGTCCGGCGAGATAGCGCGCCCGCTCCTCGCTGCGCTCGAGCAGCGTCACCTGCATCGGAGTGTCCTCGAGCAACGAAGCGAGGCGGTAGCCGATCCGGCCGCCACCGAAGATCACGAGATCGCGGACCTTGCGGCTGCGGCCCGCGAAACGCCCAACCGCGGCGCGGAGGTGCTCGCGGGCGGCGACGACGACGAGGTGGTCCCCGGGGCTCGGCTCATCCTTGCCGCTTGAGAGGTGCGCGTCGCCGTCGTGAGTGACGCCAACGATGTAGGCCGGCTCGACTCGCTCACGGTCGGCGAGCGGGACACCGACCAGCGGCGAGGCCTCTGTGACGATCACCTCCGCCAGGCCCAGGCGGCCGTCCTCGAAGTACTCGACCGCTGCGGCGCCCGGCAGGCGCAGCGCTTCTGCGATATCGCTCGCGGTGGCGCGATCCGGGTCGACGACGAAGTCGATGCCAAGGACGTCGCGGGCATAGGACTCGTCGTCGCCGAAGAACTCAGGGTCGGAGACGCGTGCCACGGTGTGCTTAGCGCCCAGCTCACGGGCCCCCAGTGCGGCGACGAGGTTGACTTCATCCTCCTGCGTAACTGCCGCAAGCAGGTCGGCGTCGCCGGCGCCGACCTCTCTCAGGAGCTGCGGGCTGGCGCCGTTCCCGTTTACAACGAGTGCATCGAGCTCTGACTCGGCCGAGGAGCAGAGCTTTGGATCGGTGTCGACGACCGTGACCTGGTGGCCGTCGGCCGCCAGGGTTCTGGTGAGATTTGCGCCGACCTCGCCGGCGCCGATGACGATCACGCGCACCCGTTCATTCTTGCGCGCCGCCCGTGCAGGCGAGGTCGTCAGTGCCGGCTTTGCGCGAAGCCCTGCGCAGCTATCCTGCCCCGACGCATGGCTTCAGATAGAGCAATCCTCAAGGTCGCTGAGAGAACGGAATTCGGTTCGCGCCGCACCCGCAGGCTGCGGCGATCCGGTCTTGTTCCCGGGGTCGTGTACTCCGACGGTGGAGAGGCCCGCCCGTTTCAGGTTCCCGAGCGGGAGCTGCAGAGCTTGCTGGCCGACGGCCACGCCCTGTTCGATCTCGAGATCGAGGGTAAGGAGGCTGTGCCCGTGGTGGTCAAGGAGGATCAACGCCACCCGGTCGGCGACGAGGTCACCCACGTCGATTGCCATGAGGTCCGCCTCGACACGGCAATCCAGGCGCCGGTCGCGATCGAGCTCGAGGGAGTCGACGACGCGCCAGGAGTCATGGAGGGCGGGGTACTTGGACACGTAACTCGAGAGGTCATGATCGAGGCGCTGCCGACAGACATCCCGGATCAGCTGGTGGCAGATGTCTCGGCGATGAACATCGGTGACACGCTCCAGCTCTCGGCGATCACGCCGCCGCAAGGGGTCAAGTTCGCGGTTGATGACCCCGACGAGGTGACGCTCGCCACCCTCTCGCCACCTCGGGTCGAAGAGGAGCCCGAGTCTGCGGTCGAGGAAGAGACCGAGTTGATCGGCGAAGACGGCGAGCCCGTTGAGCCCGAGGAGGCGGATGGCGAGGCAGAGGACGGCAAGCCTGAAGGCGATGGCGAAAGCGAGGAGTCCGGCGGCGGAGGGGACTAGGCCCTGCGCCCGTTCGGTCGCCGGCGAGCTGGAGGGGCCTCGTCAGGCCAGTCGATCCTCGTAGCGGGCCTGGGCAACCCGGGTGATCGCTATGCAGCCACCCGTCACAACATCGGGGCTCAGGTAGCGGACCTACTTGCCGAGCGCTGGGACCTCGGTCGATCCCGTACCCGCTTCAAGGGCGCGATCGCAGAGGGCCGGGCCGGGCCGGGCGGCCCGAGAGTCTCACTATTGGTGCCGCAGACCTACATGAACGAGTCCGGGGACTCCGTCGGCCCGGCTAGGGGATCGCTCAAGGCGCCACTCGACGGGGTAGTCGTTTTGCATGATGAGATCGATCTGCCCTTCGGCGAGGTCCGCTCACGCCTCGGCGGTGGGCTGGCCGGTCATAACGGCTTGAAGAGCGTCAAGCGTGGCCTCGGCAGCGCGGAGTTCTGGCGGGTCCGGATCGGGGTCGGCCGCCCGGACAGCACCGACCCGGAGATCGTCGCCGGGCACGTCCTCTCACCGTTTGCCGAGTCGCGCGAAGAAGTCCGGGCCCTCATCGAGCGTGCGGCCGCCGAAGCCGAGGCGCTGGTTGAGCGGATAGCCGCCGATGAGGCTGCCTAGCACCTAGCCTTCGACGACCGATGAGCGACCAGACCGAGACCACGACCTACGATCGCGACGACGAGGGCGTGGCGCTTCTACGGCTGGATCGCCCAAAATCGCGCAACGCGATCAACACCGCGATGCTTGAGGAGTTGATCGCACACCTGGCGCGGGCCCGCGCAGACGACCAGGTTCGGGTCCTGGTGGTGTCCTCAACCGATCACATGAGCTTCTCCGCCGGCGCTGACGTGCGCGAGGAGCTTGATCGCAGCGCGGCCGAGCGACGTATGGAGCTCTTTGCCCAGGCCTACAACGAGATGACCGAGTTCCCGAAGGCCACGGTCGCCGCTTGTCACGGAGCCTGCGTTGGCGGCGGCGCTGAGCTCGCCGTCGCGTGTGATCTCCGGGTCGGCGGCTCGAACCTGCGGCTGCGATTCCCCGGCGCGGCGTTTGGCATCCCCGTGGGCCCGGCGCGTTTGGTGACCCTGGCTGGGCTCTCAGTCGCCAAGTACCTGCTTCTAGCCGGTAAGGAGGTGGCCGCTGACGAAGCGCTGCGCTGGGGTTTGGTCCACACCGTGGCCCCGGCCGCTCGCACCGAGGAGGCGGCGCTTCAGCTTGCCGCTCAGGTGGCCACCAACGATCCCGCCGGCGTGGCGCGCCTCAAGCGGATGCTCCACGACTTGGACGGGGTCGAGGAGCGGTCGCGGGCGGAGGGCGTCGGCCAGGTCGAGTGGCAGCGCTCGAACCCCGGCTTCACGAAGATCGACGACTGACGCGTGGCGGCGGCAGGCTCACGTAGTCGCGATCCGTTGGGCCCCGCGCGGAGCCGGGTCGCAAGCTTGGTCAGGCTGACCGGCGCCGGGTTCTTGGTGGTTGCCGTGGTCGCTGTAGGTGAGCCGGCCCACGCCGCCTCCGGGGACGCGGACCAACCCCCGTCGAGAGGCGCCTCCCGAGTCGACTTCGGCATCGGTGCAGGGACCGGCGGTATCGGCACCCCCCTCGAGCCGGGCAGCACCCGGGTCTTTCCACGCGAGGCGCGCTTCGACGCGAAAAAGGCCGTCGCGCTCACCTACGCCTTCAAAGGCGGGGCGAGCGCCGATATCCGGATCCGGGTTATCGAAGCAAAGACAGGGCGAACGGTGCGCTCATGGCTGGCTCGGGACCGCGATCCCGCGACCCGCTACACGCGTACGTGGAACGCCACCGACGATAAGGGCCGGGCTGCTCCGAGCGGGCGGTACCGCTTTCGCTTCGGACCCGCAGGGACGAGCGTCCGCTGGCCCGCCGGCAGCTTGGTTTTGCGTGACCACATCTATCCGATCGACGGCCCTCATTCGGCTCGCGGAGCCATCGGCGGGTTCGGGGAGCCGCGCTCCGGCGGGCGGACTCACGAGGGGTTCGACGAGCTCGCCGACTGCGGCACGCCGCTGCTCGCCGCACGCGGAGGAAGGGTGCAAAGGGCCGGCTTCGACCCGGTCCTCTTCGGCTGGTTTGTACTGATCGACGGCCGCAAGACATCCGACGACTACTTCTACTCGCACCTGCGCGACCGGCCGCTGGTCGCAAAGCGGGATCGGGTCCGAACCGGCCAGCGCATCGGCAGGGTCGGCCAGACCGGCAACGCCCGCTCAACTCCCTGCCACTTGCATTTCGAGCTTCGGCGCCGTGATGGCCCAGTTGATCCCGAGCCGGCCCTAACGCTCTGGGATCGCTGGAGCTGAGCCCGCGTCCCAGGACGGGAGCGCTCTCGACTCAGAACCCGCTGTCGCGACGTGCCTGGGCGCCTGCCTAAACTGACCTCGGCGCTCGCGTAGGACGCGCGCCCAAATCCTCTGCTGCCGGACCCGGTCCGGTCGTTTTGCGTGTGCACATGAGCGAACCACAACCGACAGACACCCTGCGCCCACTGCTCGCGCTCGCGACTGAAAGCCGCGAGTTCCGCGCCCTTGCAAGCGCTGTCGGCGCGGCTGCGACCTCGGACAGCAAATCGGTCGAAGCTCACATGTCGGCGGGAATCCGCCCCTACCTACTTGCAGCTCTGCTCGAGTCCGACGAGGCCCTTGCCGGCCGCCCGGTTCTGCTGGCCACCGCCGACGACCGCTCAGCCCGTGATCTAGCCACCGAGCTCGGTGCGTACCTCGCCCCCCGCCGCGTCCGCTTCTACCCGTCCCGCGGCACCGGCTGGGAGTCCCATCTGGCCCCACCCCCTCACCTAGTAGGGCTCCGCATAGCCGCCCTTGACTCGCTCATTGACCCGGAGCATCTCGGGTCGGCTGGTGATGCGCTCAGCTCTCCGATTGCCGAGCTGGGGGCGAGCGATGGTGCGGGTGACGGGGGTCGGGCCGGCGAGGCTCCCGGAAAAAAGCGAGCCGAAGGCGAGTGCCTCGCAGGCCCGACCCCCGCCACCGGCCCACCACCCGTCGTCGTAGCCAGCGCAATCGCCATGGCCGAAGCAGTCCCCGACGAGAGCCTGCGCCCCGGCGGGCTGACCATCCACCGCGGGGAGGAGGTCTCACTTGACGATCTTGCCGAGCTTCTGGTCGATTGCGGCTATAAGCGCACCGACCAGGTCGCCGATCGCGGCGAGTTCGCGGTCCGCGGGGGAATCCTCGACCTGTTCGGCTCAACCGAGGACCAGGCCGCGCGCATCGAGCTCTTCGGCGACGAAGTCGAGTCGATCCGCCGCTTCAGCACGTTCACCCAGCGCTCCCTCGGCGAGGCCGAGTCGGTGGAGGTCGCACCGGCGGCTGAGGTCGCCAGCGCCCACATCGAGGATGAGGCTGAGGTGCCGCTGGATCGGTTTCGTCCCTTCCTGAGCCTCCTGCCCAAAGCGACGGCCGTGATCACCGCGGCTGTGGATGAGATTGGTCCGGCCCTCGCCGACCACTGGAGTGACGTCTCGGCGGCGACTCACGATGAGCGCGAGAAGGGTCTCTACGTCGAGGTCGCAGAGCCGCTTGCCGCCCGCAGTGCGCTCACCGTCACCACCCAGCACCACGAGCAGGACCACTCTTTCAGGGCCGCCACTCCGAGCTCCCCGGCCCGCTCGATGGCCGAGGCCGAGGCTGAGCTCTCGAAGCAACTTCGGTCCGGCTACGTGACGGTGGTGCCTTTCGAGCATCGCGGCGAGGCCGAGCGCGCCCGCTACAACCTCAACCGCCTTGAGGCCGAGTTTCTGGGTGTTGAGACGCCGGCACTCGAGCCAGCTCTGTTCTTCGCCGAGGCACCCGGGACCGAGGGTTTTGTCTCCCCGGAGCTGCGCCTGGTCGTCTTTCCCTATCGGCGACTCATCCACCGCCGCCGCTCGGCCGCGCCTGCCCCGGCGCGCGGAGCCCTGGCGAGCTTCGGCGAGCTGCGGGCCGGGGACCTGGTCGTTCACGAGGACCACGGCATAGCGCGCTTCACCGGCTTCGACACGAAAACGCTCGCTGGAATCACGCGGGACTACCTGGCTCTCGCGTATCGCGGGGACGATCGGGTGTTTGTCCCGGCCGATCAGCTGGCCAAGATCAGCCGATACCTCGGAGCTTCCGGAGTCGACCCGGAGCTTTCCGCACTCGGGGGCAAGCGCTGGGAGGCGATCAAGGCGCGGGCCCACGCTTCCGCCCGGGCCCTGGCAGGCGAGCTGCTGAACCTGTACGCCGAGCGCGAGGCCAGGCGCGGTCATGCCTTTCCGCCCGACGGCGAGTGGCAGCTCCAGCTCGAGCGCGCGTTCCCTTACCGCGAAACGGCCGATCAGCTGGACGCGATCGAGGCAGTCAAGGCCGATATGGAATCTGAGCGCCCGATGGATCGCCTGATCTGCGGCGACGTGGGCTACGGGAAGACCGAGGTCGCGCTCCGCGCTGCCCACAAGGCGGCTGGTGACGGACGCCAGGTGATGATGCTCGTGCCCACAACGATCCTGGCTCAGCAGCACCTGGGTACGTTCACCGAGCGCCTGCGCGACTTTCCTTACGAGATCGAGATGGTCTCGCGGCTTCGCACCCCGGCCGAGACCAAGGCCGCGCTCGCCGGCTTCGCCGACGGCAGCGTCGACATCCTGATCGGCACCCATCGCTTGCTCTCGCGGGACGTCCGGGCCAAGGAGCTCGGACTCGTGATCGTCGACGAGGAGCAGCGCTTCGGGGTCAAGCAGAAGGAGCTGCTGCGCCAATTGAAGCTGAAGGTCGATGTCCTGGCCCTCTCGGCTACGCCGATCCCCCGGACCCTCCAGATGAGCCTCGCGGGACTGCGGGACATCTCGGTGATCGAGACTCCGCCCGAGGGTCGCCGACCGGTGAGGACCTACGTGGGCCCTTCAGACGACGAGCTGGTCAAGCAGGCGATCAAGCGCGAAGTGGCCCGGGACGGCCAGGCGTTCTACCTCCATAACCGCATCGACACGTTGGCCGAGACCGCCGAGCATCTCCGTGCTCTTTGCCCGGGCGTCCGGGTGGTCGAGGCGCACGGTCAACTCGGCGAGGGCGAGCTCGAGCAGGCCATGCTCACGTTCCTGCGCGGCGACGCTGACGTCCTGGCCGCGACGACGATCATCGAGTCTGGGCTCGACATCCCGACCGCGAACACGCTGATCGTGGAGCGGGCCGATCAGCTTGGACTGGCACAGGCGTACCAAATCAGGGGCCGGGTCGGAAGGTCTCGGGAGCGCGCCTACGCGTACATGCTCTATCCCTCCGAGGAGTCGCTCACGCCGGAGGCCGGTGCGCGACTGGCAACGCTCTCGGACCACACCGAGCTCGGCTCTGGATTCGCGATCGCGATGCGCGATCTCGAGCTGCGCGGCGCGGGAGATCTGCTCGGGACCGAGCAGTCCGGGCATGTCGCGGCGATCGGCTTTCAACTCTATGTCGAGCTGCTGGATGAGGCCGTCGCGGCCCTACGGAGCCAAGGCGATCGGGCCGAGCCCGAGAGAGAGGTCAGGCTCGACCTGGACGTGAACGCGTACGTGCCCGGCGACTACGTCCCGTTTGAGTCCGCCAAGATCGAGGTCCATCGGCGGATTGCGGCGGCGCGCGCGCCGGGCGAGCTGCGCGAGCTTCGCGACGAGCTGCGCGATCGCTTCGGCTCCCCGCCGGCGCCGGTCGAGGCGCTGATCGAGCTTCAACTTGCACGCATTGAGTTCCGGGCCGACGGTGCTCAGGCTGCCGAGCTGCGCGGCGGCCGTCTCGCGGTGGGACCAATTGATCTCGACGCCGCTAGGGTCGCGGCGATCCGCGATGGGCTGCCCGAGGCCATGTACGAGTCGCGCACGAAGACGCTCTCGATCCGTGTCTTTGCAGACGAAGACGATGAGGGTGCAGCGCGCCTCGCAGTCGCGACCGCCCTTGCGCAGGCCCTGGGTAAGACCCGGGCCACCCCGGAAGCCGTGGCGGCCTGAACTGAGCCTGCGCCCGCAGCTCAGCGGCCAGGCCTGGCCGCGCCGGCAGCCCCCGCCCGAGCTGAGCAGGCGCACGCTGAGAGGATCAGCGCCGGGCACTCCACCCCAGATTCGCGTGGATCGAGTCGGCCGAGCCGCTCGCCTCGTTATTCTCGTCCGCAATGGCGGTGGCGCGAAGCAAGCTGGCGATAGCGATCGGGCTCGGGGCGGCGTTGATCCTGCTTGTCCTCGGGTTCGCGATCTTTCGCGGGCTTGGAGCGCCCAGCGTTCCCGAAGGAGACATCGCGATCGTCGAAAACGTGGATCCCAAGGGTGTAGCGATGGCCGACTTCGATGAGGCCTTCCAGCTGCTTCTGGTCGGGCAGGACACCGTAGATGCCCCGCCCGCGGAAGGAACCGATGCCTTCGAGCAGACGAAGGATGCGGCTGTAAACGACGTACTGCTTGGGCGCTGGCTCCTTGGCGAAGCCGAGGAGCAGGGGTATGAGATCACCGACCGCCTGGTCGAGCAACGCCTTGAGGAGATCAAGGAGCAGAGCTTCGCCAGCGAGCGGGAGTTCGACAGGTTCGTCGAGCAGTCCGGCTTCGACGACGCGGAGGTCCTCCAGCGGGTTCGGCTCCAGGTGATCAACGAGCGGATCCAGGCGGACCTGATCGCCGACATCCCCGAGGTCTCCGACGCCGAGATCGAGGCCTTCTTCGAGCAGAACGAGGATCAGTTCTCACGTCCGGCCAGCCGCCAGGTGCGGGTGATCCTGAACGCGGACGAGGCTGTCGTTGCCGATGCACGGACCGAGATCGAGGCGGACAACCGTGGCCGGACCTGGCGACGCCTCGCGAACGAGGTCTCCGAGGACGAGACCTCCCGGAACGCCGGCGGGCGGCTCGACGGGGTCGTAGAGGGGCTGGGAGATCCAGACTTCGATCGCACGGTTTTCGAGGCCGCAGAGGGTGAGCTCATCGGGCCCTTCGAGACCGATCGGGGCTTCTACCTCATCGAGGTCATCGGCTCGACTCCAGAGGACAACACGCCCTTCCGGGAGGTCTCCGAGAACATTCGCCAGCAGATTGCCGGCGCCCGTCAGCAGCAGGACGCTGCCCTCTCGCAGAACCTCTTCCTCCAGAAGTGGGCGACGCGCACGACCTGCGCGGAGGGCTTCATCACGAGCCAGTGTCGCAACGCCCCACCGTTCCCGAGGCCGCCGGGCGCCCCGCCTGTAATTTCAAGCCCACCGGTGCTACCCGGCACCGCGGGCCGGGTTGGCGCGCCGCTGCCCCCGCTCCCGCAGGGTCCGTACCCGGCCGTGCTGCCCGAGGGACCGCAGGGCATCGCACCCGGCCTCCAAGGCCTCCCGCAGCCGTAGACGGGTGATTCCACGAAGTCACGCGCGCGAATCCGCGCAATCGATCATCTAGGGACGCCCGCCCGATGAGTACCGCGGAGGAGCGGGCCGGCGAGGCGCTCACCCGGCTTGACGAGATTACGCGTCGTTTACGCCGAGAGTGTCCGTGGGACCGCCAGCAGGACGAGCGCTCGATCGTTCCGCACACGATTGAGGAGGCCTATGAGTTGGCCGATGCTGTTCGCAGCGGGGACACCGGGAAGATTCTTGACGAGCTGGGCGACGTTCTGTTCCAGGTCTACTTTCTCGCCCTGCTGCTCGAAGAGCGCGGCGCAGGGGATCTCGAGCAGGTCGCTACCGGGATCACCGAGAAGCTGGTCCGGCGCCATCCGCACGTGTTCGGCGATGAGGCGCCGGCAGCGGCGAGGCGCATCGCCGAAGGGCGCCCGGCTGAGAACGCTGCCGCAGTGCTGGGCAACTGGGACCAGATAAAGCGTGACGTTGAGGGTCGCGGAGCCGATGACCCGTTTGCCGATGTGCCTGAGAACCTCCCGGCGCTCCTCTATGCGCGCAAGCTGTTGCGTCGAGCCGCCTCGGGCGACCAAGACCAACGCCCCGACCCACAGCTGCCGGCTGCCGATCAGCGAGCGGCACTTGAGCGTGCCCGCACGGCGATCGATGGGTTGAGCGCGGTGGTCGATGAGGGAGCCTCAGGCGGGCCGGAGGCCGATCCAGCGGGGCGCAACGAGATCGAGCGCGGGCTCGGCGCAGCACTTCTAGCGCTCGTCGACCTGGCACGCCTCTTGGGAACCGACCCCGAGCTGGCCCTCAGGGCGAGCGCAGACGGTCTGCGAACTCGCGCCCGGAACTGATGGTTCAATAGCGCTCCGCTCGCGCCGGTCCTGCATCCAGGTCTGAGCGAGCCAAGAAGTCATGGGAAAGATCGCCGACATTCACGCTCGCCAGATCCTCGACTCGCGCGGCAATCCGACGGTCGAGGTCGAGGTCGCGCTGGAGTCAGGAGCTAGGAGCCGGGCGGCTGTGCCCTCCGGCGCCTCGACTGGTGAGTTCGAGGCAGCCGAGCTGCGAGACGGGGGCGAGGCCTTCGGCGGCAAAGGCGTAACCGGCGCCGTCGCCAACGTGACCGGCGAGCTCTCAGCGGCACTCTTGGGCGCCGACGCGGCGGACCAGGCCAGCCTGGATCAACGCATGATCGAGCTCGACGGCACGGAGTCGAAATCTCGCTTGGGTGCGAACGCGGTGCTAGGCGTGTCTCTCGCAGTCGCCAAGGCGCAGGCGTCTGAGCTAGGGGTCGAGCTGTATGAGCACCTCGCTTCGCTGTATGCGGAGGTTGGCGGCGATCCTGGTGGCGGCTTCACCTCGTCTGCTTCGGCCGGCGCCAAGCTCAGTGCGTCGGCGAGTGCGAGCGCTGCCCGAGTCCTGCCCGTGCCGATGATGAACGTGCTGAATGGTGGGGCGCACGCCGACAACGCGGTTGATTTTCAGGAGTTCATGGTTGTCCCAGCCGGCGCCGCGAGCTTCTCCGAGGCACTCCGAGTCGGCGTCGAGGTCTTCCAGGCGCTGAAAGGCCGGCTTTCCGCAATGGGACTGTCTACGGCCGGCGGCGACGAGGGTGGCTTTGCGCCGGACCTCGAGTCAAATGACGCGGCCCTCGCGGCTTTGATCGCGGGAATCGAGGCAGCCGGATACGATCCTGGGAGCGACGTCTTCCTTGCGCTCGACCCGGCGACAAGCGAGATCTTCGACGACGGCGCCTACGCGCTCGAGCACGAGGGCCGCTCTCTTTCCTCCGCGGAGCTAACCGACTACTGGGTGGACGCCGCGAAGCGCTATCCGATCATCTCGATCGAGGACGGGCTCGACGAGGAAGACTGGGCCGGGTGGGAGCTCCTGACCGAGCGTCTTGGCCCGACGATGCAGCTGGTCGGTGACGACCTCTTCGTCACCAATCCCAAGCGCCTGCAACGCGGGATCGAGCAATCGGTGGCGAACGCGATCCTCGTCAAGGTCAATCAGATCGGCACGCTGAGCGAGACCCTCGAGGCGATCAGGATCGCGCGCGAAGCCGGCTACGCGGCGGTGATCTCCCATCGCTCGGGCGAGACCGAGGACACGACGATTGCCGACCTCGCGGTTGCAACCGGTGCAGGACAGATCAAGACCGGCGCCCCCTCGCGCGCCGATCGCACCGCCAAGTACAACCGACTCCTGCGGATCGAAGAAAAGCTTGGCGAGGCCGCCGTCTATCCCGGCCTCGCAGCGTTCGCCGGTCAGGGGGCCTAACCCAGCTGCCGGCGATTCTGGCCGCGGTCCTGTCGCGCCGGGTGTGCCCCCGGATCCCGTCCTCGGCCTTCGGCCTCCGGGCGGCCCGGGGCCACACCCAGCACGCCACCCGCGGATGAAGCGTCGCGGCCTAGAGCCCCCCAGCGCGACAGGACCCGCGGCCGGAGCCTTGAGCGGTCGGGCGAGCGCAAGGCTTGTTGCAGGCGGGAGTAGAGGGGAAGGACCCCCATCACGTAGGCGGAAAGCGTGGTGAGTGAGTGCCAGGCACGACACACGCCGCAGGCATCGCGCCCGGGTAGCGCCTCGCAGCGCGACCGGGCGTGGATCGCGGATTCGCTGGGACCGGTTCGGGCGGATCATCCTGGTGCTCGTGCTCTTCGTCGTGGTCGCCATGTACGCACGACCGGTGCTGAGCGTTGCGGACTCTTGGAACGACACGAAGGCGGAGGATCGCCGCCTCCAGGATGTTCAGCGCGAGAACCGGCGGCTCCAGAAG
>SDBT01009439.1_pt1 | contig 15822 bp, 12 predicted proteins | sample 2277101 | NCBI WGS metagenome assembly SDBT01 (sample SAMN10404973, study PRJNA504765) | marine sediment metagenome | isolation source: marine sediment core GS10_PC15, 103 cmbsf | place: Arctic Ocean: Southern Knipovich Ridge | collected 2010 | reverse complement strand
TCCTGAGAATCCACCGCGGCCCGCGGAGAAGAAGAACGGCCATCACGACAGGAAGAACGAACAACGCGGCTTCCGGATGGGTGAAGATCGCGGCTACGATGCAGATTGCCCCCAGCACGCGGTACCAAACCCGATCGCCCACGATGGCTCCCAGGACGAGAAAGACCGTCGCCAGAAGGATCAACGCCTGAAGCAGCGAATACATGCGGGCTCGCCCACCCCAGACTATGGCCTGGGGATCGACGGCCAAGGCACCCGCGGCGATCCAGCCCACACCACTGGAGAAGAGGCGCTTTCCCGCCAGATAGACCAAAGGCACGGTTAGGGCTCCGATGAAAACGCTCGGTAATCGCGCCACGGTCTCGCCGAATCGCAGAAAGCTCACGAAGAGGGCATCCAGGTAGGAGAACAGGAGCCCATGGCTGTAAAAAGTGCCCGAGGGCAAAATGGGAAGGCCCCGTTCCAAGATGCTGCGGACAGCGAGCAGAGTCCCAAATTCATCCACGTACAGGTGGATGTCCTGGGCATAGCGGAGCCGCAGATAGGCCGCGACCGCCATGAGAACGCTCAGCAACAAGGCTTGAGTCAGGACGGACGCGCGACCAGCGAGGGGATCATCGGATGTGCTCATGGAACCTCGGATCGAGCTGCTCGTAACCTATCATGGTCCGAGCAGGCTCCAATAGCCTGCTCGGATGGACATTATACTATGGACCGATCACAGGATGCCATGAGCCGGGAGATCCATCCGCCGAAAGCAGACGCCCAGGAACCGGACGCGGGCAAACGGAAACCCTCCGCGAGCCCCTACAGGGATAACTCACCCCCAGGATACGGCTCCGCAGGCCTCCAGCCCCATCAGAACGGCGCCTCGAAGGGCCACCTCCCGCCCCAGCTCCGCGTGCTCGATTCGAAGGGTTTCCGCCGGCCTCTTGAACGCCCTTTCCATCACCGCTTCTCTGACCGCACCGATCATGAAGTCGGGAGGCTGGACGACCCCGCCTCCCAGCAGAACCAGCGCGGGGCTGAGCAAGTTAGCCAGATTGGCGACAGCAACGCCCAACGCCATTCCCGCTTCCCGAAAGATCTCCAGGCACATCGGATCGTCCTGAATCGCGCCCCATTTGACGTCCTTGGCCGTAACCTCGGCTGGATCAAGCGATCGAAGCAAGCTCTCTTGCCCAGTTGCCAGCCTCTCCCGCGCCATGCGAGCTATGGCGGTTCCGGAGGCCATGGCCTCCACGCAGCCCCTGTGTCCTTGGTAGCAGACCGGACCATCGAGATCTATGGTGGTATGGCCGATCTCGCCAGCGGTCCCTCCCGCTCCCGTATAGAGCTTGCCATCCAAGATCAGCCCGCCACCGATGCCGGTGCTGACCGTGATGTAAACCATATCGTCGACGCCCCGGCCCCCGCCCCATTGCCGCTCCGCCAGAGCCGCGACGTTGGCGTCCCTTTGCAGAGCCACCGGCACCCGAAACTCCTCTCCAACGATGGCAGCCACAGGCACATTCTCCCAGCCCTCGATGTTGGGAGCTTCCAGCACGATCCCCGCCCCAGCATCCAGCGGGCCCGCCGAGGCGATCCCTATGCTGGCCACCCGCGACATGGGGATCCCACTCCCCTCCGCTACGCCCCGGATGCTGGCGAAGATCGCCTCCAGGACTTGCTCTCGCCCCCCCGATGGAGTAGGCATAGTAAGCGTGTGCATCAGGTTCCCACCGAGATCCGCCGACGCGGCCGCGATCTTGGTGCCCCCCAGGTCCACCCCCACCACCGTATCCGCTGCCATGCTTCCCTGCTCCCTTCGCGCGGCGAACCGGAAACCTCAGACGATGAACTCGTTGCCCACCTTCCGGGCCCTGACCGGCTTATCCAGGTCGATCCCATTGGCTATACCCACATGGACCAACACGTTCCAGCCCGCCAGAAGCTGCAAGTAGGTGTCATAGTCAGGCAAGCCAGGGATTCGGATGGTGGGGAAAATGGTCTCCTGGCTGGAAATGGCGAACACCTTCAAACCCACCCCATCTACCAGAACCTCTTTGAACTTACCGGCTTCGGCGGGGAAGGGATCGACGACGATGACAATCTCATCGGCGTCCATCACCTCCTCGATGCCATGCACCGCATAGGTCCCCTCGAGGAACGCGCTCTTCTTACGGGTGATCTCATTGGTCTTGAGTGCTAGCTCTTCGGCGACGCCGTCGTTGCGGCCGGCGAAGTAGATGAGGCTGGCGCCGGCGATGGCCTGCACGATGTCCGCATCCAATTCGGCTTCCAGAGCCTGCCCGGCCATATCCGCCAGAGCATCTAGTTCGCCTCTCGAAACGCGATCCTCTGCCATGCCGCCCAACAGCGCCTGGTAGAAAAGGGCCTGTTCAACCACGCTCTTGGTGGCGGCCACCGCCTCCTCCCTGCCACAACTGAGCATGTAGCATTCGTTGGACAGCTCCTCGAGCTTCGTGCCCTCGTTGGCCGTGAGCCCGTAGCGCTTCGAATGGCCCCGGTCCTTCAACTGGCCGAAGAGCGAGATCACCTCCTTGGTCCGACCGCTGTTGCTGGCGCCGAAGACGGCGTAATCGCCCAGGTCATACTCGTGGGCCTGGCGGCTGCCATCGGTGCGGATACGGATGTTAACGCCGCTCCGCATGGCCAGGGCCATCGCATTCTTGGCCGGAAAGATCCGGCTGGATCCCTCGCCGGTCAGAAAAAGCCTCTCCGTCTCCGCGATCTCTCTCGAGGTCTCGTGCGCCTGGTTCCAGTCGAAGTTCCGAAGGATCTCAGGGGTCTCCAGCATCTCTTTGACCAAGAAGAAGTCTCTATACTTAGGGTCCGTCAGATTCATGGGTTCTCCTTTCCAATTCGTCCCTATCCCGCCTCTTCCGAGCACATCTCGATCAAGGCTTGCTCCGAGCGTATCTCAGTCGAGCATATTCCGGAAGGGGCCCGATCAGCGGCTTCACGTAGTCGAGAAAGGCCTCGGTGACGAAATTTCCTTCCTCGTTGATGTAGATCCCTTCCAGAGGCTTCGAGTGCACCGCCACCTCGCCCAGAGGGACGGTGCCCAATGACCATCTGTACGGCCGGTTAGGCTCGCGTTCGATGCTGACCATCACTCCGGAAGTGCCTTGGGTGGCCAAATCGACGGCACGAGCGCCGCAGGCGTAGGCCTCCGCGACGTCGGTCTCGCTCACGCGGTCGGCCGCGCACATCTGAAGCGACTCGCAGACCTGAAACTCCCCTCGCCATCCGAACTCGTCTCCGATCATCCGGTGCAGAATCATGGCTGCGCTGGCGCCGCCCATGGCCCCGAACTCGACGTTCCTGAAGCTGTCCGAGGTGGTGCTGGCGCTCACCGGCGTGCCGTCAGCATAGGAGACGCCTTCCCCACAGACGATGCTGACCCAGCCGTAGCGATCGTAGCGCTCCTTGACGTCGGCCAAGAACTTCTCCTTCGCGAAAGTCCGCTCCGGCAGCAGAATGAGATGCGGAGCGTCGTCCTCGATCTCCTTGGCCACGGCGCTGGCCGCCGGCAGCCAACCCGCATCGCGCCCCACGGTCTGGAATATCACATACTGATCAACCTTCTGCATATTGCGGGCCAACAGCCCCGACTGCTTGACCGAAAGGGCCACGTACCGAGCTGCGCTGCCATAGCCAGGCGTGTGGTCGGTCCCGAAAAGATCGTTGTCCACCGTCTTGGGTATCCCCACGCCGAAGAGCTCGTACCCCTTCTGGCGGCAATAGGCCTCGACCCGATTGATCGTATCCATGGTGTCGTTGCCGCCGATCAGGAAGAAGTACCGGATGCCGTATTTCTCGATCACCTGCATGATGGTCTCCAAGTCTGAATCCTGGAGCTTATGGCGGCAACTTCCCAGGGCGGAGCTGGGGGTCGAGCGCAACGCCTCGATGGCGGCGGGATCTTCCGCCCCCAGGTCTATCAAGCTGTCCTGCATGAACCCTTCGATCCCGTAGCGCATCCCGTAGACCTTCCCGACGTCGGCTCGCTTGATGCATTCGTGGATGACGCCCGCCAGGCTGGCGTTGATGACGCTGGTCGGTCCGCCGCTTTGCCCGATAACCGCATTGCCTCTGATCAAAGTTCCTCCCTCCCTAACGCTCGGTTCCTTGCCTGCAACAGCTTAATCCAGCCCCTACCCTGCCAACCTGCCGGCCCAAACGAGAAGGTTGCGAAAGAACCGAGCATACCAGTTTCCCACCTCTATGAATCCCCGTCCGACTTCTACGACCAGCCTCCGCTCCCCCCAATCGACCAAGCCGCCCACCCAGTGGGGAGCGACATCGGTCGCCAGAGCAGCGGTTCGCCCGGAACCGTGAGCGCCCACTATGAGCAGCGGAGCTTCTTCGCCCCGGATGAAATCGAATACCGCCGGGACACGTCGAACGCGGAAACGCACGCAGGCCAATAAGGTGCTGGCCCCCACCTTGGGGCCCAGACGATTGAAGCCGCCAATGACCGGCGGGGTATCGAAAGGCAAACCCTCGAGGATCTCGTGCTCCGCCACTTTGTCGACTACGCAAGGCTGGGCGCAGTTGCAGCGATCGTCGCCATCCAGCATGGTCACCGGGAGAGCCTCGGCCAAAGGCGAATCGTGGTACTCTCCCATCCGACCGTGAAAGCTCTCCCATCCCCCCAACATGACTAGGCCCGAGCCGCCGCGAACGCTGTCAACGATGTGCCCCATCTGACCGTCACTGAAATTGCCCGCCGGATAGTCGCTTATCACGTAAAGGGAATGCCGTCGGGTGAGAAAATCATCCCCCGGAGCCCTCCTGCTGGGCACATAATCGTATGCCAGGCCATAATGACTCATGATGCCAGCCAGATAGGCGGCCGCCCCCGTAAGATCATCATCCCCCAGATAGCAGATTCTATCGAGCATCGCTTGACGACCCGCTCCGGTCCAGGAAAAACTCGCTGTAGTCCCGAGGCGAATAGAACTTGAACTTCACCTCGCGCAAGTACTCGGTCGGCCCGCCCAGGCGCAGTTGCTCCACCAGTGCCGAGATCTGACGCTGGCTGACGAAAGCGGAGATAGCATCCAGCTTAGTCGCCAACATCTCATCCGTGGCGGCCAGCTTGATCTGCGGGGTCTCGGGGAAGGTGGAATAGGTGACGTACTCGTACATCTTGGGCACCGCAGGAATCGGATCGCCCAGCTCCGGCCAGATCTCCCCCTGAGCGTGGAACAGGCTGATCATCATCTCCTGGTTGGCGATCTTGTGGTCCGGATGGAGATCGGCTGCGGTGGGCACCAGAACCCGAGTCGGCACGATCCGGCGCAAGGTATAGGTATAAGCGTTCTGCACGCCGGTGTGTCCCATGATGACCGAGTCATCGTCGTCGGACGCACGGCGGCGCCCGACGTAGGAGTTGAGGTCACAGTCCGGGAGGCCCAGAAAATGGAGGCGCCCCACGGGGACGCCCAGGACCTCGAATGCCTGCTCCGCCTCTCCCCGGCGGATCTCCACGATGTCAGCGCACTGCTCTTCCCTGCAGTAGCCCATCCTTCCATCCGTGGTGATCACGGCGTGAACCTCGATTCCCTCGGCGACGGCCGCCAGCACCATCAGCCCGCTGCCGATGACGATATCATCATCATGAGCCCCGACGAACATCCATCGCTCGCCGGCTCCCTGCCAGTCGGGGAAGACCTCCGAGGCGCTCGACGCCTTGATCAGTCCCCCATCAGCCCTTCGATAATAAGATATCCCCCCAGGCATAGCACCCTCCATCGCAGGCTTAACAGCCCGCCGCTGGCCGCATCTTTCGAACCTCGGACGCCAGGCGAGGCGTCAGATCATCCAGGTCGGGATGATGATGGTGCTGGGGAGTATGGGAAACGATGGGCCATCCTGCACCGGAGCCACCAGACCCTCAGGCCCCAGGTCTGCCGTCCACCCCGTCGGACACTTCGTGAAGTCCTGGGTGATGCCGGCCAGCCAATCGATCCCCGCCGGGATTCGTCCCGCCTTCTTCTCCTCCGGCGTCGCCTCGCCCCCCAACACCATCACGTAGCCCCGGCGTGCGCAATAGGTGAATTTCCCCTCCGTCGTCGTGCCGTTTTCCGGATAGGCCTTGCCCAGAAGGCAGTATGGCTCATCGGCCTCCACAAGAATGACCTTGAAGGGACGCTTCAGAGCATAAGCCACCGCCCGCCAGAACTCCTCCGCGTAGAAGGGGTTCGATTCCGGAGCGATCACCACGGGCCGCGGCTTGGAAATGAGCCGCACAAGGTCATCCGCCCGCCCCAGATCCTCTTCGGACACCTGGACGTCCGACTCCCTGGGAATGGCCCTTCTCTCCGCCTCCTCGTAGCTCAGATTCGCGGGGTGCACCACCCTCAAAGCGTCGACGAACCTGTCCAGAACCGATTTCTGCTCCACCGTTCCGTCGCCCCTCGGCCGATTCTCGCAGAGTCTAACACTTTTACAAGTCGCCTGACAATCGAGATCGATCTCGTCGACAGTGGTAGGGCGCAATTGCACGATCCGATCCACACGGAAGAAGCGCAGCTCCCCTCTCAGGTAGCAATGAGCCTCCAAATACAACATGTCCCCCGGGCCGGGCGCTACCCTGATGGGACGGACCACCCTTTCCGTAAGCCGTCCGCCGGACGATTCGTACCGAATCCAGACGGACCCCTTCCCGGTCAGCGCTTCCGCCAGGTCGGGAGGCAAAGCCGGCACTTCCATATGCTTCCATGGAATGGGACCCCCTTGAGCCGCCAAGAGGTCCTTCAAGGTGCGGACGCTCCGCCGACACATGACGCGCATCAGGTGGTCGAAAAGCCCCACGGTGGCTTCCACATCTGCCATGGCCCGATGCCTGCCGTGGATCGGGATCCCCAATGCCTGGATGAGATAGCCCAGGCTGTGACGACGGAAGGATAAATGCCCACGAGCCAGGGTCAGGGTGTCGACGGCCAGGTTCTCCAGGGGAGAGGCACCCGCCAGTTGCCAGTGGGCGGACAGGAACCCCATGTCAAACGGTGCGTTATGGGCTACCAGCACCGCCCCTTCCAGCAAGGGCGCGACCTTGCCGATGATCATCTCGAAAGGGGGAGCATCGGCCACATCCTGGTCTGAGATCCCGTTGACGGCGGAGGCGCCCGGCGAGATGGGGCATCCGGGGTTCACCAGGGAGTGAAAGGAGTCGACGACCTCCTTGGCGCGGCGGCGCAGCACGGCGATCTCGCAGATCCGGTCCCCCAGATAGGGGCGAAGGCCTGTGGTTTCCACATCCACGAACGTGAAATCCACATCTTCCAGTGGGATGCTCAGCCGCGCGTCCGGCCCCGCATCACCCCAATCCGAGTAGACAAGTTGTCCAGTCACTTTCTGCACTCAGAGCGAGTAGATCTCCTCATCGCTCAAGGTTCTCAGCCCCGCCCCCGCAACCACCCGTTCGGCCTCGGGGATGCGTTCGGTCTCCAACAACAGAACCGCCTTCCCCTCCCCGCCGCTCAGGAAGGCGGTGGCATCCAGGATGTTGATGTCCCGTTCCTCCAGCAGTTGGGCGATCCGGCTCAGGCCGCCAAGCCGATCCTCCATCTCGATGGCCAGTATCTCCCGCTTCCGGGCCACCAGCCCGGCATCGCTGAGAGCTTTGTGAGCTACCTCCGGGCTATCCACCACGAACTTGAGGACGCCGAAGTCTCCTGAATCGGCGATGGTGAAGGCTCGGATGTTCGCCCCGGCGTCGGCCAGGATTCGGGTGATCCTCCCCAGCCGTCCCGGCTTGTTCTCCGCGAACACGGTCACCTGATGGGCCATCTCGCTCGCCTCCCGTCTCTCAGACCATCACAATTCCCGGTTGTCCCGGACTCGCACCGCCTTCCCCTCAGTGGCGGGAAGGGACCGGGGCTCCAACAGCTCTACCTTGGGCGTAACCAGGATCTCCGACCGAAGACGACGCCGTATCCGCTCCTGCAAGTCGGTGAGAGATCTCACGTCCCCGTTGAAGCTGGACGGGTTCACCTCCACCTTCACCATCATCTGGTCGCCTCGATCGGTGCGCTCCAGCACTATGACGAAGTTGTTTCCCACCTCGGGGATCTCCATCAAGGCCGTCTCGACCTGGATGGGGAAGACGTTGACTCCCTTGATGACGAACATGTCGTCAACCCTGCCCTTGATGCGGGAGATGCGCCGATGGGTCCTCCCGCAGGGACACGGCTCAGGATAGACGGAAGCCAGGTCGCGGCTCCGATACCTGAGGAGGGGCATCCCCTCGCGGGTCAGGCTGGTGAAGACCAGTTCCCCCTCCTCTCCATCCGGGACCGGCTCGCCCGTGGCCGGATCGATCACCTCCAGGATATACGCATCCTCCCAAACGTGCATTCCCGCCTTCTCGGTACACTCGAAGGCCACGCCGGGGCCGTTCATCTCCGAAAGACCGTAGGAATTGAAGGCGTCCAACCCGTAGGCTTCCTCCACCTTCCGGCGCGTCGCCTCCGAATGAGGCTCGGCGCCCAGGAAGGCGATGCGGAGCTTGCCGTCTTCCTTCGGATCCACGCTCTCATCCGCGAAGGTGTTCAGGAGCGACAGTGCGTAGCTGGGTATGATGTGAATGACGGTGGTGCCCAGGTTCTTCATGAAGAAGATCTGGCGCTTGCTGTTTCCCGCCGCCGTGGGCAGGACCAGGGCCCCCAGGCGCTCGGCGCCGTAATGGAAGCCCAGGCCGCCGGTGAAGAGCCCATAGCTCATCATATTCTGGAAGACGTCGGATGTCCGCATGCCGGCGGCGTACATGGACCGGGAGAGAAGCTCCGTCCAGCTGTCGATATCCTTTCGCGTGTGGAATATCACCGTGATCCTGCCCGTGGTGCCCGAGGACGAGTGGAGGCGCACGCACCGGTCGAGATCCACGCACAGAAACCGGTAAGGAAACCCCGAACGCAGGTCCTCCTTGGTGGTGAAGGGGATGCGCCTCAAATCATCCAGGGACTTGAGGCTCTGGGGCCGGAAGCCGGCTTCGCGGAATCTCTGGCCATAGAAGGGAGACCTGGAGGCGATCTCCACCGTGCGCCGCAGCCGCTCCAGCTGAAGCTTCTCCAGGTCCTCTCTGGGCACGGTTTCGATGTCCTTCTGCCAATACACGCGCCTTCCTCCGTGGGTGGAAGTGTGGGCGATCCCGCCGCCATGGGGATTATAGGTAGCGGTCCAAGCGGTGTCAACGGGGGGGGGCGGGACAAAGCTTCCGCCCCCCCCCGTCTATATGCGCCCCGTCACATGGGGAAAGCGGGGCACGGGAGATGCGCCCGCAGGAGGGGCCGCAGGGGAACTCAGTCCCTTATCGAATCCAGCTCCCCCAGATAGACGGCCGGCAGGAATCTGCCCTCATCCCTAGCCCGGTCGCAGAGGAAGGCCAGCAAGGCGCTCTTCAGCCCGTCCTTGAAGCTGGCCTCGGGCACGTGATCGGGATTCTCCAGGCTCTCCATGAAGGAACGGGTGATCACGCTGTCGCCGCCCCCATGGCCGCTTCTCTCGTGCTGGATCTGGATCTCCTCAGGGGGCTTATCGAACATGGGGTAGTAGAGGATCCGATTCTCCAGGAAATCCCCCATGATCCTGCCCTCGGTCCCCACGATGCTGATGGTCCGCTTGGTGGTGGGACCGCCCAGCGTGACGTTGAAGTGCACCAGAATCCCGTCCTGGTACTCGATCAGGTTGCTCTGCCGGTCCACGTTGGTGTTCCCATCGTTGTAGACGCACAGATCGTTGTCGAAATCAATGTACTCGTACTCGCCGTCATCTTCCCTCCACTCGACCTCCCTGGCCCAGAGCACGGTGGAATAGGAACAGGTATCCTTTATGGCGCAGTCGGAGCAGCGAGGCCCCAGACCCTCCTGGGGCAGGAAATGGTCCCTTCTGGCGAAAGCGGCCGCTCGCACCGGTTCGACTCCCACCATGGCGTTGATGAGGTCCAGGTCGTGGCAGCACTTCTCCAGCAGGAGGTCGCCGCTGTAATCCGCGTTGGCCCGCCAGGTCCTCAAGAACGCGGTGCTCAGGACCGGGCCAACCACCTCGTCGGCGCTCAATGTCACTATCCGTCCCACCTTCCCCTGCATCAGCATGTCCATGATGGTGCGATAGAAGGGAGTGTAGCGGAGCACGAATCCCATCGTCACCCGCGACTCGCTCGCGGTGTAGGCGCGGGCGATGTTCATGCAGGACTCCGCGGTGTGGGCCAGCGGCTTCTCCAGGAGGAGATTCATCCCCCTCCGCATCGCCATCACCGCCACCTCCTCGTGGAGGTGGTTGGGAGGAGCGACCAGAAGCCCATCCAGGTCCCCGTTCTCCTCGATCAGCTTCCCATAGTCGGTGTAGACGCGGGTATCCTCCTGCCCGTAGTCGCGCTTGAAGTCCAAAGCCCTCCCCTCGTCGACGTCGCAGACGGCGGCGATGCGGACCCGGTCTCCAAATTGCCTGCGAAGGTTCCTGGCGTACACGCTGTTCCGAGCCCCCGTGGCCACGAAGCCCAGGTTGATCTCGTCCATGGCTGTTCCTTTCCGGATTCGGCTGGTCAAGTTTCTCCCATTCGCTCAGAACAATTCTCTCACAAGTGAATGATAATCGCAAAGCCTCAAGCAACTGCCGCACTCACGACAGCGCACCAGGCCCTGTTGACACCCTAACTGGCGAACTAGTATACTCCGTCCAAGACAAACGCCTACAACATTCACCCCACAGGAGGAGTGATTATGGAAGCGATGGAAGCGATTCTATCCCGGAGGAGCATCCGCAAGTACACCGACCAGCCGGTGCCGGGCGAGGTGATAGACGAACTGATGCAGGCCGCGATGGCCGCGCCCACCGCCAACAACCAGCAGGATTGGCAGTTCGTGGTCATCACCGACCGCGAGATCCTGGATCAGATCCCCCAGATCCACGCGTATGCCCAGATGGCGAAGGATGCTCCGATGGCCATCGTGGTCTGCGGAGACCTGAAGGCCGCCACGCTGGAGAGATTCTGGGTCCAGGATTGCGCGGCGGCGACGCAGAACATCCTGGTCGCCATCACGGCGAAGGGGCTGGGTGGCGTGTGGTGCGGGGTCCACTCGGCCGAGGAGCGGGTCGCCAAGTTCCAGGAGCTGCTGGGCCTTCCCCAGCACATGATCCCATTCTGTCTGATCGTGGCCGGCTACCCGGCGGAACAGAAGCCTCGGTCGAACCGCTACGACGCGGCGAAGGTGCATCACAACCGGTGGTAGGCCGGAATCGTTGACTCTAGGAGGTACATCGTGGAATTTTCGGAGCTGATCCAGAAGCGATACAGCGTGCGGGCCTACAAGCCCGACTGGGTGGAGCAGGAGAAGGAGCACCAGGTGCTGGACGCGGCGCGCCTGGCGCCCACCGCCGCCAACCGGCAGCCCTTTCAGCTCATCGTGATCCACACCAAGGGGCGGGAGAAGGAGCTGAAGCGAATCTACTGCGTGGACTGGTTCGTGCAGGCCCCGGTGGTGATAGGCATCGTCGGCCTTCCCCAGAAGGCATGGAAGAGATGTGATGACAAGAACTATGTGGATGTGGACGTGGCCATCGTCATGGACCACCTCATCCTGGCCGCCGCCGACCTGGGGCTGGGCACCTGCTGGATCGGCGCCTTCGACCCCTATGTCGCCCGCGAGGTCCTGGGTCTGCCCGACTACGTGGAGCCTATCGCCTTCACCCCGCTGGGCTACCCCGCCGACCAGCCCAAGCCCAAGAAGCGTAAGGATTTGACGGAGTTGGTGCGGTACGAGAGGTGGTAACGTCGGCTGGCGGATTAGTCGGGCCGAGGAACGAACCCCAGGAGGCGAGAGTGTGCCCGTCCCTGACTCGGTAGTCGAACTGATCGAGCGATTCGAGCGCAAGCGCCACATGGATGGCAGAACACGGTGGCCGAAATCCTGGACCGGGTGATGTCCGACATTGTACTGCATCCCGAAACTTGGACACATGCATGACATGGCTGATGCGGAAGCCCTGATTCGTCGCGATGGCAAAACGATCCATCCCGATGGTTCTGCAAAATGACCCGGTAGGAGGACTTTACACTGAAGATTTCCAGAATGCGCAAATTGTAGGCTCTTCTATAGGACTATTCTTCACAATCACCCGAGAGGTCTGCTTACACAGAAAGGTTCTGCAGAAGTATATGTTAGATGCCATTCGCCAATCGGTACGAGTTTATGAGGCTGAATATTGAAAGCCGAGAAGGAAGAATCTTCAACAATGACGGCCACCAAGATAACCAGCAGCAAGGAGTGAAAGTTTGGCAGCTATTGATGAGCTGATTGCGCAAATTGAAGATAAAGCCTTGCGTGACCGGCTACGGACGGAGGTCGACCGCCTGACCAAGGAAAAGAAATTCGGTCTGGTGTTCGAGGAACATCTCCCGGAATTGACCCCCATCTACTCTGCACCGGTACGCGAGGCCAGCTGGGTGACTCGGAGGGGCGCATCGCTCACGGATGTTTGGCGGGTGACGTTCGTTGATGAAGGACAGGCACTCTGTCTGAACCAGACCAGCGGCGAGCAGCGGCTGATGCCGACCGATGATCTGGTCGTGGTGCGCCACTTTGGTGAACCCATCTTCCCGACGTTGACGCCCGTGGACCGGGTGCAGAATGGCCCGGACGACGCCTCCTGGCATACCCTGATTGAGGCCGACAACTACCATGCCCTGCAATTGCTGGAATACCTGCATACGGGGCAGGTAGACTGCATCTACATTGATCCACCTTACAATTCTGGCGCTCGAGACTGGAAGTACAACAATGACTTTGTAGATGCCAGTGATTCATGGCGCCACAGCAAGTGGTTGGCTTTTCTCAACAGAAGACTCGTAATTGCCCGTCGCCTCTTGAGGTCTAATGGCGTACTCATCATAACTGTTGATGAAAACGAGATCTATCATTTGGGATGCCTTCTCGAACAATTATTCCCTTCCCACATCAGACAGATGATAACTATTGTGATTAATCCTAAAGGAACGGGCAAGAAGAATTTCGCTAGAGTTGAAGAACATGCGCTGTATTGCATACCCAATATCGAAGATCCCTCAATCACCGGAGCGAAAGTGCTCAAACCTATGGAAAATGGAGCTACTGAACTCGATAAAGAGGATGTCTTTGATCCAGATAACATAAACACACAACTATGGGAATTGAGGTATGCCAGAAGGCGTGGCAGGGAATCAAGTTATCGCCACCAAAGGCCTAACCAGTTTTACCCGATCTATATTGACGAACAGAACAGAAGAGTTGTTAAAGCAGGGGAAGCACTCCAGTCTTTAGATGAAGAACCTTGTTTTGAAACAACGAACGGATTGCGTCCAATATGGCCGATTGATAAAGAGGGTAACCATAGTTGCTGGAGATTCATTCCAGCTACGATGCAGAAGCTAATCGACGCAGGAAAAGTCGTGTTAAGCAGCTATAGTCGCAAGCACGATAGTTGGACACTGAACATCTGGGAGCGAAGGCCTCTTGAGATAAAGCCGAAAACAGTCTGGTGGAATTCACTTCATGATGCAGGAACGCATGGTACTACTTTGTTGCATAATATATTAGCAGCACGTGACGTGTTTCCATTTCCAAAATCCATTTACGCAGTGAAGGATTGCCTTTCCACAGTAGTTAGGAAGAATAAAAATGCTGTGATCTTGGACTTCTTTGCTGGTTCTGGTACAACCCTGCACGCAGTAAATATACTCAACGCCGAAGATGGTGGTCAACGACGCTGCATCCTGGTCACCAATAACGAAGTCTCAGAAGACGAAGCCAACACCCTTGCCAAACAGGGTCATCATCCCGGCGATCCAGAATGGGAACGCCGCGGGATCTGTCAATCGGTCACCTGGCCGCGCTCCAAGTATACCATTTTGGGCCGGCGCGACGACGGCACAGAGCTGGAAGAAGACTACCTGTCCGGCAACACGGTGAATAAAGAAAAGGCCCGCACGTTTCGCAGGCTGGGCTACGTCGATCCCGATTCGCTCGGAACAGCGGTCCGCAAAAAGGAAATTGTCAGCCTGATTGAAGACATCCCCATGACCTACATAAAGTCCAATATGGCCTTTTTCGTCTCCGATGATGAACGCCACACCGCTGCCATTCTCTTCGACGATACGCAGGGCGATGCTTTTCTCGACGTCTTGGAACACATGGAGCACATTACCGACTTTTACATCGTCACCCGTAGCAACAAGCTGTTCCAGGCTCTGAAGGCGCAAATCACCAACCTGCTCGGCCCCATCGAGGTGCAGGAAGAGGAAAAGCGCCCCATGCGTGAGGGCTTTCCCGTCAATCTGGAATATCTTAAGCTGGAGTTTCTGGAGAAGGATCAGGTGGCGCTTGGACGCCAGTTCCGGGCCATCTTGCCCCTTCTCTGGTTACGGGCCGGCGCCGTGGGTCCCAGGCCCAAATTGACGGAAGATGATTCGATTCCAGCAATGCTGATACCAGCGAAAAATCCCTTTGCGGTGCTAGTAGACGAGGCCCGCTTTGCTGATTTCCAGGGGGCGCTGGCAGCGCGGGATGATCTCACCCACGTCTTTCTGATCACCGATTCCGAAGAAGCCTTTCAAGAGATGGCCGCGCAGTTGTCGGCTCCACACGTGATCCAGCTCTATCGAGACTATCTGGAGAATTTCTCCATCAACCAGGTAGACGTATCATGAAAGTCCCTCTCTTCGATTTTCAGAAAGATGCCCTGGGCAGCCTGCACACCCGACTGGCTCAGGCGCGTGCGTACGCGGCCGTTGGCGATCCGCAGGCGATCTCCTTTTCCGCCCCCACAGGATCGGGCAAAACTATCGTGATGACGGCCCTGTTCGAGGATATTTTCTTTGGCGAGCCGGATCTTGAAGCACAACCGGATGCGGCCATCCTGTGGATTTCGGATATGCCTGAACTGAATGAGCAGACCCGGCTAAAGATTGAGGGCAAGTCCGACCGTATCCGCGTGCGCCAACTGGTCACCATTGATTCGAGTTTCAATGCTGAACGACTGGCGGGTGGCCACATCTACTTTATCAACACGCAGAAACTTGGCAGCGACAAGTTATTGACGCGCGAGGGAGACAGCCGCCAATATACCCTTTGGGAGACGCTCACCAACACCGCCAGGGCTGCCCCCGATCGCTTTTACGTGGTGATTGATGAAGCCCACCGGGGGATGTTGCGTACCGACCGGGAAGCCAAAACGGCGCAGACCATCCTGCAAAAATTCCTGTTAGGCAGCGAGCAAGACGGGCTATGCCGTATGCCGTTGGTACTCGGTATGACGGCCACGCCCCGCCGTTTCGAGGACTTGCTGGCCGGGTCTCCCCACACCGTACATAAAGTGCATGTTCTGGCGGAGGACGTGCGCGAGTCGGGTCTGCTCAAAGATCGCATTCTGATTCACTTTCCGAAATCCGGCGGGCAGCCAGAAATGACATTGCTGGCCGAGGCCGCCAATCGCTGGCAGATTATGCAAGATCGCTGGGCCAGGTACTGCAAAACCGAGGGAATTGAACCGGTGCGGCCCATTATGGTCATCCAGGTGGAAGACGGCACCGATAAAATCCTTACGAGGACTGATCTGAACACTGCCCTCTCCACCCTGGAGAACGCCATTGGGCGGCCGTTGCGGGCCGGTGAAGTGGCCCACGCCTTCCATGACAGCGTAGAGATTAAGATAGGTAATCGCCGCGTTCGACACATCGAGGCTTCTCGCATCGAAGATGATCCTAAAGTCAATGTGGTACTGTTCAAGATGAGTCTGTCCACAGGGTGGGATTGTCCCAGGGCCGAGGTGATGATG